>Ga0172379_10004172_pt1 | contig 21739 bp, 19 predicted proteins | sample GrowelOW334metaG_FD_119756 | JGI IMG/M metagenome (GOLD analysis project Ga0172379, IMG submission 119756) | Groundwater microbial communities from an aquifer near a municipal landfill in Southern Ontario, Canada - Groundwater well OW334 metaG | ecosystem: Environmental > Aquatic > Deep... | reverse complement strand
GCCACCGTGGAGAAAGCCTGTATATTGGCGGGTTCTATTGTCCACCGGCATCGTCAGGACCATTTTTTCCTTGGAGATGGTTTCAAACTGGATGCCCAGGTGCTCCATAATCGTATCCCGATACTTGAAAGGAACTTCCATTTGCCCGCCGCCTCCTGCAACTGATTTTATGATGGGGAAAACGCATTTTCTTTATACTATTTGAAATTTTTCCATGCAACTTCTTTCAGAGATTCACAGCGGTCAATAAGACCGACCTCTTAGCTATGCCCGGATTTTTTTGTGGCAGGCAGATGAAAAACGGGGAGCACTATCTACGGTTAATAAATAATATCAAGTAGTTAATCTCTGCCGGGGCTCCGGCAGAGCTTCCTTTATAAAAGTCATCTAAGGAAATGGCAGGATTCAGGACGTTCGCCTGTATTTTCGCAATTCCAGCTTGCCGATCTGGTTGCGGTGGACCTCATCGGGACCGTCGGCAAGACGAAGCCAGCGGGCCACATTATATGCATAGGCAAGGCCGAAATCGTCGCTGACCCCGCCGGCGCCATGGGCTTGAATGGCCCAGTCCAAGACCTGACAGGCCATATTCGGCGCGGCGACTTTGATCATGGCAATCTCTTTTCTGGCCTCCTTATTTCCCACCCTGTCCATCATGTCGGCGGCTTTCAGGGTCAGCAGGCGGGCCTGATCGATGAGGATACGGGCATTGGCAATCCGCTCCAGTGTAACGGTCTGCTCAGCGATGGGCGTACCGAAGGTAATGCGCTTGAGAGTTCTCCGGCACATCTTTTCCAGCGCCCGCTCTGCCAGACCAATCAACCGCATACAGTGGTGAATCCGCCCCGGCCCAAGACGTCCTTGGGCAATTTCAAACCCCGCACCTTCGCGGAGGAGAATATTGGCGGCCGGAACACGGACATTTTCAAACAGCATCTCCGCATGGCCGTGGGGGGCGTCGTCGTAGCCGAAGGTAGGCAACGGTCTCAGAACACGCACACCCGGTGTGTCCATGGGGATCAGGATCATGGATTGCTGTTGATACGTTTCAGGGTGCTGGGGATCCGTTTTACCCATGAAAATGATAATCAGGCAACGGGGATCCGCGGCGCCGGATATCCACCATTTCCGGCCGTTGATGACATAGTCGTCGCCGTCCCTGACAATTCGGCTCTGGATGTTCGTGGCGTCGCTGGAGGCCACGTCCGGTTCCGTCATGGCAAAACAGGATCGTATTCGTCCTTCCAGAAGCGGAACCAACCACTTTGTTTTCTGCTCTTCCGTCCCATAACGGTCAATTGTCTCCATATTTCCTGTATCGGGAGCGTTGCAGTTGAATATCTCCGGGGCCAGGGGAGACCATCCCATAATTTCACAGAGGGGAGCATATTCCAGATTCGTCAAGCCTGGGCCATAGGCCGAATGGGCCAGAAAAAGGTTCCATAGTCCCGCCGTTTTAGCCTTTCCCTTCAGATCCTCAATTATGGGCACCGGCTGCCAGCGGTCACCCTCGTCAATCTGCTGCCGGAAAACCCGCTCATTGGGGTAGATATACTCGTCCATGAAGGCCAATAGGCGCAGTTGCAGTTCCTTTACTTTGGCTGAATATTCAAAATCCATAATCTCTTCCTCCTGATCTTGTCAGTTCTGCGTTATACCTTCCACGATCCGCCAGCCCGCCTCAGCCATGGGCCTTGCCCGGCGTCCCGCATCAAATGCGTCCGTAGTGGCGGCATTCCCGTCCAACATCCGCTTGAAAACCCCTTGAAGAATTCCCGCCATGCGGAACATGTTGTAAGCAAGATAGAATTCCCAGTGTTCGATGCCGGAACGGCCGGAGCGCCGACAATAGTCTTCCCGATAACAATTCTCATCAGGAATCCCCAGAGCGGCCAGATCGGCACCCCGCATACCCCGGAATTCTTCCGGCTTGAGCCGCCAGGCCATCATGGAGTAGGAAAAATCCGCCAGGGGATTGCCCAATGTTGAAAGCTCCCAGTCCAAAATGGCAAGAATCCGCGCTTCGGCGGGGTGGAAAATAAGGTTATCCAGCCGGAAATCACCGTGAACCAGGGTCGTCTCGTCGCCGGGAGGAATATGTTCGGGAAGCCACCGGATGAGGTTTTCCATAGCTTCAACCCGTTCCGTCTCCGCCGCCCGGTACTGTCGCGTCCAGCGGTCGATCTGACGGGCGAAGTAGTTGCCCGGTTTGCCATAATCACCCAGCCCAACTGCTTTGTAGTCCACTTGATGAAGAAGGGCAATGACACGGTTTATTTCATTATAAAGAGCCGCCCGTTCGTGCGATGCAAGCCCAGGCAGGGCGGGATCACAGAAAACCCGTCCTGCCACATATTCCATGACAAAGAAAGGCGTACCGATAATACTGCTGTCCTCACAGAGACCATATATACGGGGAACCGGAACTCCTGTGTCCCTAAGAGCCGTCATCACCCGGTGTTCTCTCTCCACGGCATGGGCGGATGGCAAGAGATGTCCTGGTGGTTTTTTCCGCAGCACATACTGGCGTCCTCCTGACAAAATGAGGTATGTTGGATTGGATAGGCCGCCTCGAAATTTACGTATCTCCACTTTCCCGTGAAAGCCTTTTACATGTTCGCAGAGATAGGGAATGAGTACCGACTCATTCAGACGGTGCGCTTCCGGCACCGGCATGGTCAAAGTATCGATATTGATTGCACTATTTGCATCTTCCATGTTTTATCCTTCCAAGCCTGACTATTGAATAGTAGAAGCGTTGCACATTGTCAACGCGATTTGGACATGGAACCTGATGGTTTCGTCAAAAGTCGGGAAACACCCATCATCTCATCTCGACCATAGGAAGAGGGGACGGAACTCGAATTTTTATGGGTTCATTAAACCTTTCTTGTTCCTGATAGCGGAAGATTGCAGGCCTCATACCATATCCGCTCACCTACACTGGGCAGCCGCTTGAAAACCTTTTTCCGCCATGTAGGAACTGCGCACAAAAGGAGAGGACGCCACACTCCTGAATCCCATATTCAAAGCAGTCTGGCGGTAGGATTCAAATATTTCCGGATGAATATAGGCAGCCACGGGGTAGTGCCGCTCCGAAGGGCAAAGGTACTGGCCGATCGTCAGCATATCGCATCCCGCCTTCCTCAGGTCTGCCATGACGCCCTCCACCTCCATTGCCGACTCCCCCAAACCCACCATCAGACCCGATTTAGTCAAAATAGAGGGGCTCATCTCCCTGGCCATCATCAGAAGTTCCAGGGAACGGCTATATGAAGCTTGGGGGCGAACATGGGGATAGAGTCGGGGAACGGTCTCTATGTTATGATTCAGAACCTCAGGTGATGCATCAATGACTGTTTTGAGGGCTGAGGCGGATCCCTGAAAATCAGGAATCAAGACCTCCACGCCCACACCCGGACATTCCTCCCGGATCGCCCGGAGTACCAACGCAAAATGGCGGGCGCCGCCATCGAGGAGGTCGTCCCGTGTCACCGAGGTTACGACGGCAAAACGGAGCCCCAGTTCCCGAACTTCCAGCGCGAGCCGTTCAGGTTCCTCCGGATCCGGGGCAAGGGGTCTTCCATGATGAACAGCGCAAAAACGGCAGTTGCGGGTACAAATATCTCCCAGGATCAGAAAGGTGGCTATGCCCTTGGCAAAACACTCGCCCTGATTCGGGCAGCATCCTTCCTGACAGATGGTATGAAGCTTCCCTTCCATAAGCCTTGCCTCCACCTTCATCGTGGCGGCGTTCAGAGGTAGTCGTTTTCTCAGCCAGTCGGGCTTGGGGAGGGCCATAAATAATCCTTTTCATTGGAGAATATCACCCCGAAAATGCCGGCAAAAGCTTTCAGGACAGCCTTTTTTACGGCATTCATATCCGGCGCCTGCCCGGATAGGCACGTCTGCAAGAAGGTGGTCTCCCGGTCCGTCAGGCCACAGGGGATAAAATACCGGTACAACCGTCTATCTTCCAAGACATTAAACGAAAATCCGTGCATGGTCACGCCCTTTTTTACCTCGATTCCAATTGAGGCCACCTTGCGGCCATCCACCCAGATCCCCCGCAGAGAAGGAATGCGTTCACCCCGAATTCCGAATTCTCTCAGGACCGCAATCACCACTTCTTCCAGAGAGCTGACCAAGAGATGCGCATCCATGCCCGATGCCTTCAGGTCCATGATCACATACCCGACAAGCTGTCCCGGATAGTGGCACGTAAGCTTGCCCCCCCGGTTGACATGACGTACCGCAATCCCCTCTTCTGTGAGCTTTTCTTCAGGCGCCAGCAGTTCACTGTCCTTGCCGCTGCGCCCGCAGGTAATAACCGGGTCATGCTCCAGGAGAAACAGAACATCTTCCGTCTCCCCCCGTACCCGTGCCGCATGGGCCTCTTCCTGATACCGCAGTGCCTCGTCGTAGGCAACGACGCCAAGATCCCGGTTAATCATTATCATGTTGTTTTCTTTTTTTAGGCAGGAAGGGGAGGTTATCCCCCTCTTGCCCGCCTTATGTCTTTCTATCTTAATTTCTAAAGCCTTTCGGCGCCCTTCTTCGGATCATCAAAGTTTGCCGGTTTCTTGAAGCCCAGACGAGTCCAGTACTTCTCCGGGATGGCCTGCGGCGTCTTGTAAAAATGCCAGGCGCATGGTTTCTCGGCATCGGGGGTATACTCCGTTACCCAGAGGGGCCAGCCTCCCCATTCCATCATGAGGATTTCGTTCATCGCACAATGAATGCAGTAGTAGGGAACGCCTGCCTGACCCCAGCTCCAATCATAGGCCTTAGAGGTGACGCCGAAGTTGTAGGGCTTTCCATATCGGGAAGGCGTGCCATCTACGGGATCGCCCCGGCGGGTCCTGCCCCCGCTTCCACAGGGATCGCAAAGCAGTTCGTACTTGTTATCGTCTTCGGTGAAGGTCAGTTCACCCATCTGGCGGGGTCCGCAACGGTGAGATCTGAAGATCTCCGCATTCAGAATCAGCCGCTGGAAGGGCTGCATCTTGGAAAGGCCGCTCCAGGTTCGTCTCATCATCCAGGTACTCTGGGTCGCCCGGAGGAGTTCAAACATATCTTCTTCCCCATATTTTTTAGCCACCTTGTCCAACATATCGGAGGTCCAGTCCACATAGAGATCGTGGAGACCCTTTGATTCGGGAACGAAGTACTGGGCCAGTTCTTTGGCCAGATCCAGTTTGCCCTCATCGATACAGCGGCAAATCATATCTGCCGTGGGTACCCCTAAATCCTCCAAGTCATCCTGACGGATTTTTCTTTTGATCAAGTCCCATTTTTCAAATTTCAGCATTATTGTTCTCACTTTCCGGAACAGGCGACGATGACAGGAGAGCGCGATAATCCTGCCCTATCGTCCATTCGCTGGTTAAAGACATATCATTAATGAGAATGCATGTCTTCGTTTTCATGATATTTCACTTTTTGAGTCTGTCTACGGCCGGTTCGTGATACAGGACATCTTCCCCGTACATGGCTTTCACCTGCTCTTCGCTGTATCCCAGGACACTGGCAAGGACATCCCCATTATGCTCGCCGAGGATCGGGGCATGACCTCTGATGCATGACGGCGTCTCCGACATCTTCAGGGGACTTCCGTACATCTTCATGGGGCCGATAAAGGGCTGCTCCACCAGCGGCATCATCTCTCTTGCCTTGATCTGCGGATCTGTATCCGCCAGTTCCTGGAGGGTGCGAACCCTCAGGCAGGGCACCTCAACCTCATCAAGAAGCCGTTCCACTTCTTCAACAGAGTCCTGTTCCGCGACCCATGCTTCCAGGTGTTTATGGATGAAGGGGGCGTTCGCCGTTGTGCACCGTGTCGATACATCTTTCGCCCGTGGCTCGGTCAGGAGCCATGCATACTTCTCGCCCATGAGTTTCACCAAGGGCAGCCAGCGGTTCTCCGTCAGGCAGGCGATGCAGATCAGACCGCCGTTCTTTCCCTGATAAATGCCGTAAGGGGCGTAACCCGGATGCTGCCGACCAATCCGCGGCGGCTGGATTGGTTCCCCGACCGCCTGGGTAATAAGGTACCAGGGCAGGGTATTTTCATGAAGGGAAAACAGGCAGTCCATCATGGAGATATCGATATTCTGACCAATTCTTTTCACTTTTTTAGCGTAAAGGGCGCCGATGATAGCTGTTGCGGCGTGCATGGCGGCAACTGTATCTCCGATGGAAACGGGCGCAATAATCGGCGGATCACTCTGTGCGGTCCAGCCGCTGGCGCCTTGGGCAATCATGTCATATCCGGGCTTGTGGCTGTAAGGACCCCAGTGACCGAAACAGGAAATGGAGCAGTAGATGATATCTTCTTTTATTTTCTTAACCGATTCATAATCCAGTTTCAGCCGATCCATGACGCCGGGGGCAAAATTCTCCACCACCACATCGCTCTTCTTTATAAGTTCATGAATCAGCGCCATCCCTTTGGGATTTTTCATATTCACACAGATGCTCTTTTTCCCCCGATTTACATTGATCGTGTAGGAACTCTGCGTCACCTCGTCATGAGTCAGCCGGTAGGGAAGCCACCGTTCATTAGCCCCGGCTTTGTACTGCTCCACCTTAATAACATTTGCCCCCATATCGGCAAGGGTTTTTGTCGCGTGGGGACCTGCCAGTACCCAGGTAAAATCGAGGATGGTCACACCCTCAAGACTTCCCGGTTTCAAATTTTCCATAATAAACCTCCCTTTATATTTGTTATTAATCCTTATTATTCATCGTTTCCTCTTCAGGTTTTCCTCGTAGAGAAGATCCGCCACATACACAACTACATCGGCCGTGATGTTCGCACACTTCTCAAGCCCGCCGCCCTCAAAGTAGGCTTCCGAGGCCTGGGGGTCAGCAAGATCAGCCCCTGTGATGTCCCGGCAATTGACGGCCTGCTGCCGGCCCTGAAAATATTTTACCAGCTTCCGACACGGTCGGATGCCCGCCACAATGCCTTCCATCCCGGACCGGATGTCATCTCTTCCAAAAAAGCATCCCAGAATCATTAGTCCGCCTACGAGGGCCCCGCAGTTGTTACCCGTCAGGGACATCCCCGCGGCAAAGGGACTGGCCACCTTGAATAGAGTGACATTGTCCTCCTCGAATAGATCGAGGAAGGTCTGCACCACGACCTGGGAACAGCCGTGATTCTGCATTTCCATATCAAAAGCCTTCTTCCTCCACTCTTCGAGAAACTTGGCTTTATCGGGATATTTATCTAATCGACCTAATTCCATAATCAATCGCCTTTCTTGCTATAAGTTATAATCCCAGTTCCGATGCGATTACCTGACGGTGATAATTGGCGTTCCCATAGGCGTATTCGGCAGCCTTCGCCCGGCGGGAATAAATGGGCATAGGGTGTTCCACTATATAACCGGTGCCCCCGAAAATCTGGTGGCCGATGGCCGCCACTTTTTTATATGCCTCACTGCCCCAAGCCTTAGCCGACGCCACGATCCGTGTGGCCGGAAGGCCGGTGCAAAGCATCCAGGCTGCCTTGTAGGTAATATAGGTGCTTCCCTCAATGGCCATTTTCTGGTTCGCGCAGTGATGCTGAACGGCTTGATACACGCCGATGGGTTTCCCGAACTGCACCCGCTCCTTGGCGTAGGCCACAGTGATTTCCATTACCTTCTGGGAGCCGCCAAGCATTTCGGCGCACTTACCTACCACTGCGTACTGCAGGACCCTTGTGATCACAGCCCCGGCGCCGTTCAGGGAACCAAGGATCTTGTCTTTCGGAACTGTCACCGCATCAAAAATAACCTCGCACAGTTTATCGCCTGACGTCGTCTTCAAAAGCGTGGTCTTGACGCCGGGCGTCTTGCTGTCCACGAGGAACAGGCTGATTCCGTCTTTATCCCCGGTGGCCTCACTTGTCCGGACCGCAGCGATGATCACATCGGAGACGTTGGCATCAGGAACGAAAAGTTTGACGCCGTTGATAATATAATTGTCACCCGCTGCCTTCGCAGTGGTCTCGATGAAGGACGGATCATAAACCATACTGGCCGCTTCCGTAAGAGCCAGGGTCAACAGACACTTCCCTTCCGCAATCTTAGGAAGGAGGTCATTTTTCTGAGCGTCCGTGCCAGCTTCGAGAACTGTCAAACCGCCCAAGAGCACTGTCGAGAAAAAAGGGCCCGGAACAGCGGCATATCCCATTTCTTCGAGGAGGACGACCAGATCCAGGAATGAACCGCCGATGCCTCCATATTTTTCCGGGAACATGATCCCCATCCACCCCAATTCCGCCATACCTTTCCACAACTCCGGGGTGAATCCTTTTTCATCCTTATCCATATCGAGATACCACTCTACATTCGGACACGCCTTCTCCAGGAATCCACGTGCCGCTTCCTTTATCATCTTCTGCTCTTCCGTATATGTAAAATCCATTTTGATTGCCTCCATTTATATATTGTAGCCTTGTTTATCCCCTGGGGAGACCCAATCCACGCTGGGCAATAACGGTCCGACCGACTTCGCTGGTTCCCGCCCCAATGGTCGTCATGAAGGAATGCAGGAACTCCCACTCCATTCTCCCATTGAGAGGCGCCCACTTGGACCCTTCCTTCAACTGGCAGAACTGATCAAGAATCTGCATGGCGCTGTCAACCATGCGCTGTTCCATCTCAGAGACAAACACCTTGGTGATCTCGGGCTCGCAGGTCATGGACAGATGGTTCCATTCCATCCAGCGGGCATGATCAGCCAGGAGGGTGGACATATCGATCTCCACAGCGATCTGGGCGATCTTGTCGCGAACCATAGGGTTCTCCGCAAGGGGCACGCCTTTGAAGGTCGTGTTCTTTGCATAATCGACAATCATATTGAGGTAGGGAAGGTAACGGCTGGGTACGAAAACGTAATTCCGCTCCGATCCCAAGGCCTCCATCATATAATAGAAGCCCTTGTTCTTCTCGCCGACCAGACGATTTTTAGGAACCTTGACGTCATCATAGAAGATCTCATTCGTCCGTTCCCCGGACATGGTGATCATGGGGCGAATCGTGATTCCCGGGGCGCGCTGATCGACGATAAAAAGGCTGATCCCCTTGTAGGCGGACACCTTGGTATCCGTCTTCACGGCCAGCCAGTGGTATTCCGAATAGTGACTTTCCGTATTGAAGGTCTTCTGGCCATTGATGACATAGTAGTCGCCGTCTTCGACCGCCGTCATTTTCATGTTGGCCAGGTCCGATCCGGCCTCCGGCTCCGTGTAACCCAGGCCGAATTCAATTTCCCCCTGGATGATCTGCGGAATAAATTCCTTCTTCATCTCGGCGCTGCCCCGTCGCAAGATTGTATGGCCTACCATCGTATAGGCAACATCATTGGGCACGTGGGCGCCCCAGCGCTTGCCCAGCTCGTCAATCAAAATAAAATCATAGATCGGCGGCAGACCCTTTCCGCCATACTCCACAGGCCAACTCCATCCCATCAATCCCACTGCATAGAGCTTTTTTGCAAAGGTCCGCCCTTCCACATCCAAACCCAAATCTTCCCAGCTTTGTCGGGCGATCTCCTCTGTCAGTTCTTTGTCCAGAAAGTCGGCGACTTTCTGCCGGTATGCTTCCTCTTCCTTTGAAATTCCAAAATCCCAAGCCATGATTTACCTCCTGATGATTTTCACTTGTTCTGCTTTATCATTAAGCCGTCCACCTTGATTCAGGCGTTTACGGCATGTGGATGGCCCCCCCTGCCAAGGTCATCGCCGCTTCCATAATCGCCTCCGACACCGTCGGGTGGGGATGAATGGCATGGGCCAGTTCTTCCACCGTCATCTCCATAGTCATCCCTAATACGGCCTCTGAAATCATGTCCGTGGCGTGAGGACCCAGGATATGCACTCCCAGTATCTCCCCATACGACTTATCGGAAATGACCTTCACCATTCCTTCTGTTTCGTTTAAGATCAATGCCTTCCCGTTTCCCCGGAAAGGAAAACGGCCCACCTGAATATCATGATTCTTCTTTGCTTCCTCTTCCGTCAGCCCAACCGAGGCCACTTCCGGTGTTGTATAGATGCAGGAAGGCACCACCCGGTAGCTCATGGCGGATGCCTGGCCGAGGGCGTTTTTCACCGCGCACTCCCCTTCCGCCGTGGCCACATGAGCCAGCATCACACCTCCGATCACATCACCGGCGGCATATATGCCGGGAACGTTCGTTTCCATTCGTTCGTTCACGACAATGGACCCCTTTTCACAGGCGATGCCGACCTTGGCAATATTCAAACTGGAAAAATCGGGCTTTCGTCCCACTGCCAAAATAACTTTTTCAGCGACACACTCCGACACCTGATCACCAATCGCGTAACAGACCCTGTTCTGACCCTTCTTGCCGCTGATCCCTTTCACCATGGCGTTGGTGATCACCTTGACCCCCGAGGCCGCAACGATCTTCTCCAGGGCGACGGCGATCTCTCTATCAAGACCGGGGATCAGATTCGGCATCAGTTCCAGGATGGTAACGTCTGTCCCCATTCCCTTGAGGAACTGGGCAAATTCCACCCCGATGACACCACCGCCGATAACGACGACACTCTTAGGCAGAGACGTCATCGTCAGGACCTGATTACTGTCCATGACGTCCGGGCCATCAATACCTTCAATAGGTATCTTCCCGGATTTTGATCCCGACGCAATCAGGATTTTGTCAGCGGTGACCTTCTCTCCTGTTTCCGCAATCTGCACCGTTTTCGCATCAGCAAATGCGGCGGTTCCTTTGATGATTTTCACCTTCTTGGCCGTCAGCAGACTCTTCACGCCATTGCACAACTGTGTCACCACGGCATTCTTCCGCTTCATGACGGCGCTGAAATCTATTTCATAGCCCTTGCTGCGGATGCCGAAAACTTCCGCATCCCTGATCGTCGCCGCCACACCGGCAGACTGGAGGAGGGCCTTGGTAGGAATGCATCCCCAGTTCAGGCAGGTTCCGCCCAGGGCGTCATTCTCAATAATGGTCACCTCCGCCCCCATCCGGGCCGCCCGAATGGCAGCGGGATAGCCGCCAACGCCGCCGCCGATGATAGTAATCTTCACTTTCCCGGCCGTCCCCTTGGCGGCTGCCGCGGGTAGCGGCGCTGCGGCTGATTTCGCCACCTCCGGAACCTTTACCGGCGCTGGGGCAAGTTCTTCTCCCGGTTTCAGGAGATAGGCCACTACCCCCCCCACAGGAACGGTTTCCTGGTCCCTAAACAATATTTGCCCCAGGACGCCGTCTTCCGGGGCCTCCACTTCATAGGTGACTTTTTCCGTTTCCAGGACAAAAAGGATTTCCCCTTTCTTGACGGCGTCCCCTTCTCGCTTCTTCCACTCTATAATCAATCCCTCGGTCATGGTTAAACCGAGTTTCGGCATGACAATATCCAATGGCATAACGTTAACTCCTTAACTCCTTTTTTCCCTTCTTGGCGCCCAGGTGAACATGAATGAGTGCCCACTCAGTTTATATAGCCTCGGAAAGAGCCGTTGCAACTGCATTCAATCATTTCTATGAATGCTGAGATTTCTTTATTTCAATAGTTTCCGGACCCCGGCTCTCTCGCCGTGGTAATGGTAAATGTGACTTTTTGCGATACCGTCCGTCTTTTACTGGGCAAACAGAGGTTCTTCCAGCATCTCCTTAAGGGTCCGCATGAACTTGCCCGCTTCCGCCCCGTCGATCGCCCGGTGATCGTAGGTCAGGTTGACCGTCATCATCGGCCGCACAACAATATCGCCGGCCACGACGACGGGCTTGTCAATGATGGCCCCCACCGCCAGGATCGCATTTTCCGGCTGATTGATGATGGCGGTAAACGTCTCCAGACCGAACATTCCCATGGCCGACAGCGTAAAGGTCCCGCCTTTTATGTCATCAGGGAGGAATTTGTTTTCCTTGCCCTTTTGGATCAGTTGGACCCGGTCCGCAGCAATCTGCCCATAACTCTTCTTATTAATGTCCCGGATCACAGGCACGATAAGCCCTTCATCCAGGGCCATGGCCATCCCCATGTGGATATCGGGCAGGAAAAGAACCCCCTTATCCGTCCAGCGGGTGTTGATTACCGGATGCTCACGCAAGGCGGCGCCGGTGATCTTCATCATGATATCGGTAATGGTGATCCGGACTCCCTGTTTCTTTTCGATATGGGGCATCAGAACCTTTCTCAGCTCCTGAATCCGGGTTGCGTCAATTGTATTGCCCATATAGGCCTGTGCCGCTTCCACTTTGCTGGCCAGCATCTTTTTAGCAATCGTCCGGCGCATCCCGGTGAACGGGGTCACATGTCCTTCCGCCTCATGGACAGCAGCCGTCGTGACTGCCGGCGCGGCAACAACAGCCGCGGCTGGGGCCGGGGAAGTCGCAGCCGATTTTTCAGCCGCTGCTTTCTGCGCTTTCTCGACATCCTCCCGGGTAATGCGCCCGGCGGGTCCTGATCCTGTCATCCCGCCCAGATCCAGGCCCATGGCCTTCGCCTTTTTCTTCGCCAGGGGCGTTGCCTTTACGCGATCTTCGGCAAGCCGAGGAGATTGTTCAGGCGCCGACGGCTCGCCGACACCCGCCGGCGCCTCGGAAACCGGCCTGTCGGGCACTGCCGCCACCGACAGAGCCGTTGCATCCTCACCAGGCTTCAGGAGATATGCGACAACTGCCCCGACAGGAACCGTTTCCTGCGCCTGCACCATAATCTTGGCTAAAGTGCCATCCTCCGGGGCCTCTACATCATAGGTCACCTTTTCGGTTTCCAGGACAAAAAGGACATCGCCCTTTTTGACTTCTTCGCCTTCATTTTTCTTCCATTCCACAATTAAGCCTTCGGTCATGGTTAAACCGAGCTTCGGCATGACTATATCTAATGGCATCGTAAGACTCCCTATTTACTTATTTTCCTTTGAAGTTTGGTTTTCTTTTCTCCAGGAACGCCCCGGTCCCCTCCTTCATGTCTTCCGTGCTAAAACAGGTGATGCAATTCTTCTGGGAGTATTGAATGGCCTGCTCCAGGGGAAGGTCCATCCCGATTTCCACTGCATCCTTGCACATTTCCACGGCAATGGGGGCATTGGCCATGATTTTACGGGCCATTTCCTCAGCGGCTGTCAGAGCTTCCCCTTTCGGAACCACCTTGTTTACCAGGCCTATATTCAGGGCCTCTTCCGCGGTGATCGTATCGCCCGTCAGCAGGAGTTCATAAGCCTTACCCTTGCCGATCAGTCTCGGCAGGCGCTGCGTACCCCCCGTACCTGGAATGATTCCCAGCTTTACCTCCGGCAGGGCCAGTTTTGCCCCGGCAACGACAATGCGGATCGAACAGGAAAGGGCCAATTCCAAACCGCCGCCCATGGCCAGGCCATTTATGGCGGCAATTACCGGTTGTCTCAATTTCTCAAGTTTTGCATGATTCCGCAGGACGCCTTCATTCCAGCGCAGGATGGACATGGGGGTCATCATGCTCAGTTCCCGGATGTCGGCGCCGGCCTGAAACCCTTTGCCGGCCCCCGTCAGGATCAGGACCTGAATCTCGTAATCCTTATTCACCGTATCCAGGGCATCGCTGAACTCATCGATCAGCTCCTGGCTGATGGCGTTGAACACCTCCGGTCTGTTCAGGGTGATATAACCGATACCGTCTTTCTTCTCCAATATTATTGTCTTGTATTCTTTCATGTTTTTCTCCTTGTTCCCTATGCGGAAAAATCACCAGCAGACCTGTCCGCCGTCGATAATGATGCAGGACCCGGTCATAAAATTTGCAGCCGGGGACGCCAAATAAACCGCCAACCCCTTCATGTCCTCCAACTGCCCCAGCCTGTTCATGGGAATATTTTTCTTGATGACCTTCTGTCCGATTTCGGTGGCAAAGAAGTTCGTATTCATTGGTGTTTCAAAATAGCCGGGCTGAATGGCGTTGACCTGAATGTTGTAGCGGACCCATTCCAGGGCCATGACCTTCGTCAACTGCTTGACCCCGCCCTTGCTGGCACAGTAGGCCGACATATTGGGGAAAATCATATCCGCACCGATGGAGGCCACATTGATCACCTTGCCCCCCTTCCCTTGAGCAACCATCTGCTTGGCCACTGCCTGGGTCAGGACGAAAATGCCCCGCAGGTCCGTGGCCACGGTTGTATCCCAATCTTCTTCCGTCATCTTCAGGATGGGTTTCTCGCTGCCGCCGACACCGGCGTTATTGATCAGGATATCTATATGTCCAAACTTTTCTACCACATCTTTAACCAGGACATTGATCTCATCCGTACTGGTAATATCCAGACGGTGCGGATAGGTCGGCACGCCGGTCCGGTCGGCAATTTCCTTACAGGCTTCTTCCAGAACGTTCATTCGTCTTGCACACAGAACAATGGTCGCCCCGGCGTCGGCCAAACCTTCCGCAAGACCGCGACCAATCCCCGTAGCGCCCCCTGTGATAATGGCTACTTTCCCCGTCAAATCAAAGTATGGAAAACTCATATCTACCTCCTGTTCTTATGGACTAACTAAGATTTTTACGTGTTGATCCGGATGGTCGATCAACTGCTTGATCCCTTTTGCAACCAAATCTCGAACCCCGATTCGCCCAGAAATGAGGGCGTCCACTTTTACCCGGCCATCTTCCAGGTAGGCAATGGCGGCAGGAAATTCGTCCTGATAGCCACTGCTGAAGGTTAGCTCCTTCTCGTGTCCCCAAAGCCGAATAAATGGAACCGAGATGGGTTTGAGGGCCAAACCGACAACACAGATTTTTGCCCTTCTCCCCGTCACCTTGACGGCCGTGTCGAAGGAAGACTGATTACCCACACAGTCGAAGGCGATGTCCGCCCGTAAATTATCGGTCAATGCCCCGATTTCCTTGCCCGCATCGACGGCGGTGGGATCAAAAACAGCGTTTGCGCCTGTTTTCGCTGCCGTCTCCATACGGGCCTTCATGGGCTCGATTACATAGACGTGCCCGGCGCCGGCGGCCTTGCAGGCCTGCAGGACAAAGAGTCCAATGGGCCCGGCGCCGACAATCGCCACATTATCGCCAATCTTCATACCGCTACGGTTAACTGCATGGACGGCCACCGCCAAAGGCTCCACAAAAGCGCCCATATCGTCTGTCACGGAAGCGGGAAGCTTGTAAAGGCTGTATTCCGGATAGACGCCATATTCGGCAAAGGCGCCGTCCCAGGCAAATCCTACCGTGCCCAGCTTCGTGCACATTATATGCACACCTTTCCGGCAATAATGGCATTTCCCACAGTATATCAAGGGATTGACAGTAACCCGGTCGCCTACTTGGAAGCGCTTCACCCCCTCGCCCACTTCTACAACCTCAGCGGAAAATTCATGGCCAAGGATAACCGGACCGCCGGCACGCCCCGTCAAAGGATGGGGCTTCGCAGGAATAATAAAGGGCCCGCTCCTGAATTCATGGAGATCGGACCCGCAGATACCACACTGCTTAATTTTGACCTTGACCTGGCCCGCGCCGACCGTTGGGTCAGGATAGTCTTCGAATCGAATATCTTCTTTGGCATACCAGACTGCTGCTTTCATTTTATCCTCCTTCCTAAAAACTCCGTTCCATAGTGGCCAACACGGCTTTTTTCACGTCTTCAGCGCCGGGCACATAATATTTTTCCAGGCTGTATGACGCCGGGACAAAGGGAGCGCCGACGCGCATGATGGGGGCATCGAGCTCGTCCAGTATCTCTTCGGCAACAGCCGCCGCAATTTCAGCACCAAACCCGAACTGCTTCACCGCTTCATGGGCTACCACCAGTCGATGGGTCTTGGCAATGGATGTAAAAACTGTTTCCCGATCCCAGGGTTGGATGGTCCTCAAATCGACGACTTCCACGCTTACGCCTTCTTTTGACAAAGCATCTGCCGCCTTCAGGGACTCATTGACCAGGCGTGATGCCGACACCACCGTAACATCCGTACCTTCCCGTTTCACAGCGGCCTTTCCTATGGGAATCAGGTATTCTTCCTCGGGAATCGAACCTTTCATGGCATGAAGAGTTTTATTTTCAATAAAAATCACGGGGTTGTCATCACGAATAGCCGATTTGAGCAGCCCTTTCACATCATAAGGGTTCGCCGCCATAACTACCTTCAGTCCCGGCACATGGGCGAACCAGGCCTCAAGGCACTGGGAATGTTGGGGACCGGCATTGAGGCCACCACCCTCGGGCATTCTAACCACAATCGGTACGGTATACTGATTGCCGAACATATAACGCATCTTTGCGATTTGATTTACAATACTGTCCATACAACAGGTGACGAAATCCATGAACATGATCTCAACAATCGGACGAAGTCCACAACTGGCCGCGCCAGCTGCGAGGGACGTGAAACCGAGTTCGCTGATGGGGGTATCGACGATACGTTCGGGTCCGAATTTTTCGTAAAGACCCTTGCTGGCCCCGAAAGACCCCCCCGCAAGTCCAACGTCCTCGCCGATCAGGAACACGTTTTCATCCCTGTCCATCTCCTCTTCCATGGCCTCCTTGATAGCAAATATATAGCGAATGTCTTTCATGCTACTTTTCTCCTTAAAGCAAAGTTATTGACCGCTCACTCAGTTTATTGCCCCAATTAAAGATAAAGACCTTCCATCATTTCTGAAACTTCCGGATAGGGGCATTCCCTGGCAAAACGGACTGCTGCTTTGATCTCTGTATCCAACTCCGCGTTGATATTTTCAATATCCCGTTTTTTCATCACTTTGGCCTGCAAAAGATCTTTTTCGAAGTTCAGGAGACAATCTTTGGCCATTGCCTGCGCCACATTTTCCTTACCCCGGTACTTCTGGGCGTCGCCGACGTAATGGCCATACCAGCGTTCACTCCGTACTTCAACCAGGGTCGGCCCCTCGCCTTTTCTTGCCCGCTCCACAGCCTTCCCGGCCTCTTCATAGATTTCCAAGACATCATTTGCCACGGTCACGGCAGGGATATCATAAGCAAGGGCACGTTGGGTAATGCTTTGGACGGGCGCATGAATCGACATGGGGGAAAATTCCGCCCAACCGTTATTTTCGCAGAGATAGACGATGGGAAGTTTCTTGATGGCCGCAAAATTCAATGCCTCATGAAAAGCTCCCTCCCCGGTCGCGCCTTCACCGAAGGTCGCCACCGCCACCTGATCCGTCTTTTTGTATTTCGCCGCAAATGCGGCCCCGGTGGCAATGGGAATTCCCGCACCGACGATGCCATTGGCGCCCATTATTCCCCGTGATTTGTCGGCCAGATGCATGGAGCCTGAACGTCCAAGACAATACCCGGCATTCTTTCCGAACAATTCTGCCATGGCCATTTTCAGATCGATTCCCTTGGCGATGGCGTGGCCATGCCCTCGATGAGTGGTCGCAATATAATCGGCCTCGGTCAGATGACTGCATATCCCTACCGGGGCCGCTTCCTGACCGATGCTGACATGGAGGAATCCCAGTATTTCGCCATTGGAGAAGACCTCCATGAGTTTTTGCTCTGTTTTTCTGATCTTCACCATGGCCCGGTACATCTCAATCATTTTTTCTTTAGATGGTTTGCCCACAAGTTTCTCCTTTCCGGTCCTAATATTCATTACAGACTGTTACTATGGTGTGCTATTGTATAAGGTTATCCAATGCTCATTGCTTATGTATTCCTCTATGGTCTTCACAGGAGGTTTGAATTTGAAATCTTCCACAACCAGTTCGATTTCCTTCTCCAGGAAATCAAGGATGCCTTCCTTTACCTCTTCCATGGAATCAAACCGCTTGTTCAGACTCCACCGTCTCAAAACGAGGATAACTGGCGTATAAGCGAGAATATCCGCCGCCAGCTTCAATCTGAATTCATTGATTTTTTGACCTTCAAAGCGCCTTCTCAGCACACGCTCAAACGACTCAACATATTTCATTTCCTGAGAGAGAACGGCATGGATGGCCTCCTGATCATAGGCACCTGATTCCTGATACAAGAACATGACAACATCCTGATGAGCATAAATGGTATCCAGGTTCCTCCGCAGGATTACCCGGAGTTCTTCCCGCGGATCTTCCAGGCCGCTGATGGCCTCCTTGAGGCCCTCGGAAAGAATGTTTGTCATATATTCATAGCAAATAAAAAGGATGTCTTCCTTCGTGCGCACGTAATTATACATGGTCCCCATCGTGATCCCCGAAGCCTCGGCGATCTCCCGGACGGTGGCCTTGTGAAAACCTTTTGCAGTGAACACTTTTACTGCGCCCTGAATAATCTGCTTTCTTCTGCGATCGACGAGGGCCTCGTTTTTAATGCTCGAAACGACGGATTTACTTTTGACGGGCCTGGTTTTTAAATTGTTCATTGTGTTTTGCATTTTCAAAAAGGATGCTTGACCAATTTTTAATCTTGTGCCATGAAAGGCCCTACATGAAGCGGGGGTTTTTCGTTTTATGGTGACTGAGCCCTCACTCAGGCAGTGGTGTACAGAATAAAAATCTTTTTGTCAAGTTTTTTCTCAACAGTTTTTTCAATAAAGAAGCATGGAGGAAATGTTTATGGAAAAAGAAACCCTGAATGCCGATTTCAGAAATTTATCCAAAGAAGAACTTCTGGGGCTTCTCGAAGATGCCTCACTTAACTGGCTGGCCCACGACGGCCTGTGGTTCCAGGCGGTTGAGGAGAACTTCGGGATAGAAAACGCAAGCTTATGCAACCAGAAGGCGATCGCTAAATATTCACAAATTGAGGCAAAGCGGATTATGAAGCGCCTTAAGCTCCCCAGCGATGGCGGCATCGCTACCCTGATGAGAGCTCTTAAATTCAGGATGTACCACCTGATCAACAAACAGGAATTCCTGGATGTTTCAGAAAAAAGATGCGTTTTCAGGATGGTGGCATGTCGTGTCCAGGATGCCCGCAGGAGAAAAAGCCTACCCGATTATCCCTGCAAGCCCGTCGGCATTGAGGAATATAGCAATTTTGCCAAAACGATCGACGGCCGCATCAAGACGCGTTGCATCGGCTGTCCACCGGACAGACACACCGAAGATTACTGGTGTTCCTGGGAGTTTTACATGGACTAGAATGAGTGAGCGCTCATTTTTTTCTTGACAAGTTAAATTTTGTCTTGTAAGGACTCTACCAAAGGCAGTGATTGCCCGGATAACGATGAACCGAATCCCAGTGAAGATTTTTTTAGAGCATAGGCATAAATCATGATTCCTGATCACTCAACTATCAGTCTCCAAGAAAAGAAAACCGCAGAGATCTTCAAAAGGACTCACCAGGCACCCCTAAGCCTTATGATTGATCGCCGAGATTCCGGTTATGATAATTCACCAAGCGAGATTGTCGCCCTAAAAGTGGACAGGATTACTAACCACGGGCAGAAGGAGGTGAACTTAAAAACGATAAAAGTTCAGCCATGGGAACCAGATTTGTTTTTTACATTAAAATTGAGTGAACGCTCAATCAACTATTTGGCGGCAAATGATCCCTGTCTTAATTACCGATAGATCATAGCGCCAAAAAACGAAATAATTTGCGATTAACGTGAATGGCGGCTTTGGTAAATGCATCTGCGATGATATGACGTAGCGGCGCCGGCAATAGCAAATTCAAGCTTCTTTGAAATGATTTACTAACGGCAACATATAAATTTAAACTCCGGAGGTTAAATAAGATAATGAGCAATGTAGCAAAAAAAGTATGGGGATACCGGTGGTTTATTCTGTTTCTGGTGTGGTTTCTCTATTTAATTAACTACTTTGACCGCATCGCTGTCCTTACCTTTCTACCGTTTATCCAAAAAGACCTTGGTCTGTCCGCCGTCGAAATAGGATGGTTGGGCTCGATCTTCTTCTTCGGTTACGCCTTTGCCCAATTTTCGGCCGGTTATCTGGCAGATAAGATGGGACCGAAAAAGACCATGTCCATCGCAATTTGGGCCTTCACCCTTATTACCTTTTTAACGGGTTTCGTGCGCACATTCTGGCAGTTCATCTTCCTGCGGGTTGCCCTGGCGCTGGGCGAGGGCCATCACTATGTACCGGCTGTCCGGGCGATTGCCAACTGGTTCCCCTTGTCGGAAAAGGGGCGCTCTTACGGCTATTTCGCCACCACCTGGGCAGTTGCCCCCGCCATCGTGCCGATTGTCGTCACCTGGCTGGCCGCATCATTTTTCGGAGGCGCCTGGCGACCTGTTTTCTTTCTCCTCGCAGTCCCCGGCTTGTTGGGTATCGTTTTATTATGGAAATGTTTTTCCGACTCCCCGAAAGAAATGATGGATAAAGGAAGGCTCTCCAAGGAGGAATACGAGCTGATTTCCTCCTCCGTCGGCAAGGAAGCTGAAGAGCACGGCAAGACATACAGCACCGGCATCTTCCTGAAGGATCCCCAGTACTATCTCTTTACAATTACCTTCTTCATCATGCTCATGATCTACTGGGGCATGACCACCTGGATCAGCACCTTCCTCGTGAAGATGCACGGCCTGAACATCAAGACCATGGGTTTTTACGCTGCCATGCCCTACATTGTCGCCTTCTTCTCCATGTGGCTGGGCGGTCAGATTGCCGACAAACTGTTTAAAGGTAAAATGAAGGTCGTCACCTTCATCGCTTTTCTGGGATGCATTCCTGCTCTTTACTTCCTTGGACAAGTGCCGAAAGGCGTGGAAAATCAGATGACCCTGCTCCTGTGGCTGGCCGTGGGCGGCTTCTTTGTCAACTTTTCCTGGGGTGTCATGCAGGCCTTCCCGTCGGTTCGCTATCCCAAAGAGGTCATTGGCCGGGCCATGGGACTCACTAACGGTTTAGGTCAATTCGGCGCCTTCATCTCACCGATGATCGCCGGCTATCTGGTTATTACCATGCCCGACAAATCGTATGACTTTGCCAATGTGTTCATTTTCTGGTCGATCCTTGCCCTTGTGGCGGCTGTCGCGGCACTTATGCTTAAAGAAGAGCCGGTCGATCACTCAAAATATGAAATTGCCAAGGGTGGGAAATAGAGGAGGCTTCTCACCAGCATAACGGATTCACATCTACCACCCTCCAAACTCAGGGCAGCGGAACCTTCACCATGAAGGGACTGCTGCCCTGACCTCTTCATAACGCCCCCTGGGCAAACAAGTTCACATCCTACGACAACCCTCTCGGGGATAATGGTTCGCATGGAAATCCAATCGTCCACTCTTTACTAAAAGGGGGAACTTACATGTTTCATTGTAACCACTTCGGCATGGGAGCTAATTAAAAAGTCCCGTATCTACAAATACTGTTATTTCATCATCCCGGTAGCCTAATTCCCGCAGGACTTCCCGGTTATGGAGGCCCGCCTTCGCCCCAATTGCCTTATACTCCGGTGCGCTTACAGAAAATTTTATCGGCGTTGCAATCTGCCGGACCACCCCTCCCTCCGGGATGGGAACATCCACCACCATTCCCCTGGCCTTGACCTGGGGTTCATCCAGGGACTCCGCCAGGGAAAGCACCGGTTCCACGCAGGCATCCACCTCCCGGAAAATGTCCATCCATTCATCCCTCGTCTTTGTTTTGAAGATCGCCCGGACCTGGGCCTTCACCTCCGCAAGATTGGGAGGCGACACAGTGCCGGGAATCAGGTCCGGACGGCCGATAGCGTTGCAGAAGGCCGCAAAGAACTGGGGCTCCAGGCTCCCCACGCTGACATATTTTCCGTCTTTTGTCTGGTAATAGTCGTAGAGAGCACCGCCGTTGAGGAGCCATTCGCACTGATGGGGATACTTT
>Ga0172379_10004171_pt1 | contig 21740 bp, 24 predicted proteins | sample GrowelOW334metaG_FD_119756 | JGI IMG/M metagenome (GOLD analysis project Ga0172379, IMG submission 119756) | Groundwater microbial communities from an aquifer near a municipal landfill in Southern Ontario, Canada - Groundwater well OW334 metaG | ecosystem: Environmental > Aquatic > Deep... | reverse complement strand
TAGCACACCGTGGAAGCAATAATGCCCATCAACCGAGACGACGCGGTGCATACGCTCCAGTACTTGCGTCGAAGTCAAGGCAACGCTCAACGTCAAATGCTTGAAATAGCATATCCATCATCGGCCGAACAACTCCATCGATCTCAACATTATCCAGACTGTCGATCCAGACTTCAGGGAGAATCATGTGCGGTCGGTCGGATGAGGATTCGCTGAATGGTCGAAATATGTCGCCAATACCGAGTTCGTAACCTGTGGTATGTAGTATCGCAAAGCTTAGCACTGCCGGGCCAGCAAATCCCCATTCCTTTGCTGCGTCGGTGAATTGCGAGACAACGCCTCTGAAAAACCTAGTCATACTGGTTGACCAAATAACTGAGCGTACCCCATCCTGCCCCTCGCGCGTCGTACCTCCGATCCGAACGGCTTCCATCGCGCCGGTACGAAATATATGAGTGTAGGCGGGCAACCCGTTCCTTGCACTTCCACCAGGATGAACAATTAGGCCATCCAAGTTAAACGTTCGGCTACCACCACCCCAATCATTGCCCATAAACCTGGTGAAACCACCTGCGTACAAAGGTTGCAAATCGACTGAATGCTTTCCTGCAAGTCCTGCAATCGGGACGAAGTGCGCTGCCAAGATCGGCCCTTCCACAAGCTGCTTGGGCGTTTTGCGTTCAATGACCATTTGAAGCCGCATGTCGATAAAGCGCCTTGCTTTGTCGGCAAGGGTAGCCGTTCGATCAAATGCCGATCGAAGTTGACCATATGTCAGATCGCTAGTGCTTGTCCCGTTTCGCATGACAAACCTCCGGGAATTGTTGTTGACGCGGAAGCAATGCGGGCCATCGAATGACGATGGGATGCGTACGATCAACACGTAACCGCCGGTCACATCGACGTGATGGAACTGGATACCCTGGACCCGAGGCTCTGGTCCTCCATTCAAGACTTGCGACAGCCTTCGCTTCGCAGAGTCATGGAGTTCACCTGTAATGGGCGAGAGCTCATCCGCCGAGCCAGCGACTTCAGCTATTCCATAAACCAAGTAGCCACCGTCCGCATTCGCGAAAGCGCATACATCCTTGACGAATTCCTGCTTTCCCGGATCAGTGCTGACCGGCAAGCCGCGCTTAAAGTCGAGCGTGCCTGATTCTGGGCAATGATCATCACATAGCTTTTGCAAAAATGCAGCATCAACCTGACTGATATTGGCAAGTAGCACCTGCGGATCCTTTGGGAAAACTTGGTCAAGTTAGAGGGTGCTCAATATACACTGGCGCGATAAGGTCGCGCCAGCCAGCTATGTCAGACGTTGAATGGCCGCTTCGAAATCCGCCGAAGCATCCGCGTTGGACACGGAGCACTCATTCACTGATGACGGAAGCAGTCGTTCTGTTGGTATTCCACCTCAACGGCGGCAACCTGCACGACTCCGGCCACTCAGTTGACTCGGTGCCAACGGCAGCAAAGGCCGATTAGTGTGAATTGGCCCTTCGGTAGGTCTCGAAGTACTGCGGTCACTCGGAAGGCGGCTATGGAAGCATTATCGGTGGTGGGATTGAGCAGAATACGCACTATTCCCGAGCAGAGTGGCGAGGTCGCCCCATGTCTCGACACGCCAATATGCGCGTATCGTGCATCATTGGGCCGAAGCTGTCGGACTCGATCCATCCGTCTATGGGACGCACTCGATGCGGAGAACCAAAGCAACCCTGATCTACAAACGCACGAAGAACCTGCGCGCCGTTCAACTGTTACTTGGCCATTCCAAACTGGAAAGTACGGTTCGCTACCTCGGCATCGAGGTGGATGACGCACAGGAGATCTCCGAGCAGACTGAAATCTAGCCAGGACCTTGCGGCTGCACGAGCACATCACCCGTGTGGCCGGTTTCTGGCATCATGCTGAACGCGAGCAGTCGGTCAGGCAGTCTAAAGAACTGACGTGGGAGTTCGGCGCAATGTGCTTTGACGCAACCATTGGCGAAGGGCTGTCGAGGATTTCGGCGCCGTGCACTAAAAGGGCGCCCAGATGAACCACAATGTCTTTGCCGTGACACTCGCGAGTGACATGACGTCGACATCGTCAATGGATCGTTCACCTACTGCTTCCGAAACTGTTCAAGCCTTACCAAATTTCCCAAGTAAAACGTTGCTGCCTACCGTATTCAGCAGTTCCAAATGTTCACCAAGCACCTTCCAGGCCTCGCGCATTTCCGGTCTTAATGTCTGTCGTTGATAGATTCGCTTGATCCGATTCGGCTCAACGTGGTTCAGACATTTTTCAATGACGTCCGGCCGAACGCCGAGATCCCCCATCATGGTTGCTCCTGTTCGCCTCAGGTCATGTGACGTCCATTTCCCTCCTGGCAACATTAGTGAATTGGTGTGGGGGCTTCGTCCCGACAGCGGTCTTTTGTCCCCCCTCTGCCGGTCTCCAATCCGCTTGGTCAAGCTCTTCTCGCACACATGGCCCATGTGCCGTGCCGCCGGAAAGACATACTCCGACAGCTGGCGCTCATGCTTCTCCGCCTCAGCCGATGAGAGCGCTTTGAGCTCGGTGAATTGTCGGACAGCAAAGGCCGACAAGTCGACGACATGCTCTTTTTTGGTCTTGGTGATCTCTTTGGGAACCGTCCAAACATTGTCATCAAAATTGATGTCCGTCCACTTGGTTTGGCTGAGCTCCCCTACCCGGGCCAATGTGGAGAGCATGATCCAGATCGCATATTGGCCAGACGGAACCATCCCTGCCTCGGGTAAGGCCATCGCGAGCTGACGAATCTCCGAATCAGAAAGGACTCTATCACGCTCCTGGGCAAGTCCTCCCCAGCTTGCCTTCTTCAGGCCAATCGTCGGATCGCTGGGTATCATCTCCCGGATAAGCGCGAAGGCGAACATCTGACGCAGGTCGGCGAGGACTATGCCAACAGTGCGGGTAACGCCTCTCTTCGCGACATTGTCCAGAAGGTGGGTTATGTGTGCCCTGCGCAATGACGCGAGCGGAACGGTTCCGATCTCGGGCAGGACATCCTTCTTGAACTGACGCTCCACTTCGGCTCCGCCGTCGACGCGTCTGCGGCGGAGGTCTTTCTTCATCCAGTCTTCAAACAGTTCAGTGACCGTTTGCGGAAGCGCGTCACGAACCACGACGGCGGCAACCTGGGTCTCCCGATGCGCGTGGGGATCCGTGCCGCCGCTGAGAAGGTTGCGACATTCCGAGGCTCGAACCCTGGCTCCTGCAAGACTGGTGTCGGGGTAATTGCCGAGTCCAAGTTTTCGCCGCTTGCCATCGACTCCAAAGCGGTAAATGAAAAGCCAGTCTTTGCTTGTCGGGCGGATGCGCAGGTAGAGATTGCCACCGTCGGCGAGAAGAACCTCGCCTTCCAGTATCTTGGCGGCCATGCATTTTCGATCGGTAAGTTGTTTTTCGGCCATGGGAATTATCCTGTGCAAGGGGTAGCTTCCAGGGGAACCGCCAGGGGAACCGGTGACATGTGATACAGAGTGATATGCAATTATGTCAAATTATATAACATTATGTTTGTTCAATTACTTACGTAACTATTATATCAAATATCGCCGAGATAAAAAGGACCAAATACCTGGATGGGGTGCAAGGGGTCGAGTGTTCGAATCACTCCGTCCCGACCAGTAATACCAAGGGTTTCCGCCGAAGGGCCGAAACCCTTTTTCTTTGGTTTTGCAAAGAATCCCCTCCTACCTCCACATTACCCCCACAATTCCTTTTACTGCGCTAGGGACGAGCGTGCGGGCAGCATGTCGAAAATAATTCCACCGAATATAAGAACACCCTGTACAATGCGCGCCTTGCTTTGCCGTGGGAATCATCGGCAACCGCAAGAAACTGAAAACGCGCTTCGCAAACCGCAGCAGTCACGCAGCAACCTTAAGCTCCTCCCGCCTCCTGGTGCCGATTCCCGAGCACCGCCCCGGCGCAAAAGCTTTTGTGCCGAAATCTTCACAGAGTATCTGTTGGCTATTTCGTTGGTTGGCGTTGCATTTTGAATGCGTACGCTCGCGTGCTTATGCACAGCGGGCACGCTGACTTATTGACGAAAGAAGACCATGACGTTCGAAACTCTCGGCCTCAATCCGGCCATCCTCAAAGCACTCGCCGATTCCGGCTACACGCAGCCCACTCCCGTCCAGGCGCAGGCCATCCCCGCCGCGCTGGAAGGCCGCGACCTGCTGGTATCCTCGCAAACCGGTTCCGGCAAGACGGCGGCCTTCATGCTGCCGGCGATCCATCGCTTCGCCACCGGGGCGGCTCCTGTCGCTGGCAAGACGCCCAACCAGGCGCGGCAATCGGCAGTGTCTCACGGCCACCGGCCGCGCTTCCAGCCGGCCCAACCACGCATGCTGGTGCTGGCGCCGACGCGCGAACTGGCGCTGCAAGTCACCGCCGCCACCGAGAAATACGGCGCCCAGTTGCGCCACGTGAAGGCCGTCGCGATCCTCGGCGGTATGCCCTACCCCAAGCAGATGCAGTTGCTGGCCAGGAATCCGCAGATCCTGGTGGCCACCCCCGGCCGCCTGATCGACCACATGCAATCCGGCAAGATCGATTTTTCCAACCTCGAAGTGCTGGTGCTCGACGAAGCCGACCGCATGCTCGACATGGGCTTCATCGAGGACATCGAGAAGATCATCGCCGCCACCCCGGCCTCGCGCCAGACCATGCTGTTCTCGGCCACGCTCGACGGCATGGTCGGCCAGATGGCACAACGCATCACGCGCAATGCGCACGTGGTGAAGATCGCCGGGTCGTCGAGCAAGCACGAGAACATTCAGCAGCGCCTGCATTTCGTCGATGACCTGTCGCACAAGAACCGCCTGCTCGACTATCTGTTGCGCGATGTCAGCATCGACCAGTGCGTGGTATTCACCGCCACCAAGCGCGATGCCGACGTGATCGCCGACCGCTTGAACATCGCCGGCTTCGCCGCCGCCGCGCTGCATGGCGACATGCAGCAGGGCGCCCGCAATCGCACCCTGACGGCGATGCGCAATGGCCAGGTGCGCGTACTGGTGGCGACCGACGTGGCGGCGCGCGGCATCGACGTGCCGACGATTTCCCACGTCTTCAACTACGACCTGCCGAAGTCGCCGGAGGATTATGTGCACCGCATTGGCCGCACCGGCCGCGCCGGCCGCAACGGCCTGGCGATCTCGCTGGTGAATCATGCCGAGAATTTCAGCGTGCGCAACATCGAGCGCTACACCAAACAGCAGATTCCGGTGGAAGTCATCGTCGGCCACGAGCCCAAGCGCAGCGCCGCCACCAGCAGCCCGCGCAAGCCGGGCGGCTGGGGCGCCGGCAAGGGTGGACAGCGCACCGAGAGCCGTTTCGGCAAGCCCGCGGGCGCGCCCCGGCGGCCAGGCTTCTCACGCCCCGACGCACCGGGCAAGGGCGCCTACAAGGGCTCCAGGACGGGATCGCGCAACCAGTTCAGCGACCGCTAGAAGCTGAAGCCCCGACGGGCAGTCGCGGCCATACCGCGACTGCCCGCTTCTATTTGGTCTCGGCGGATTTCAATCGCCCCGGCACGATCTCCACGCGCTCTTCCCCGCTGGTCAGCCAGAGATGCTCTTCCTGGATCAGGCAGTGCAACTGCATGTTGCGCTGGCTGAGCGTCACCAGCCGCGCCACCGCCTGGCTGGCGGCTTGCGGTAGGTTGATCACCGTCAGGTTCCGGAAACGCTCCAACTGCGCGCCTGTCTGAGCCCACCAGAGTTCGGCACCGCGTCCGCCATAACTCACGATAACCACCTGGTCGGCACGGCCGCAAGCCTTGCGGATGCGCTTCTCGTCGGGCAGGCCGACATCGATCCAGAGTTCAATCGCCCCGGTCAAGTCCTTGCGCCAGAGATCGGGCTCGTCGTCGGCGGATAACCCCTTGCCGAATGCCAGCGCTTCGTCGGCATACAATGCGAAGGCCAGCACGCGCACCATCATGCGCTCGTCGTTTTCCGAAGGATGCCGGGCAATGGTCAGCGCATGCTCATGGAAGTAGTTCCGGTCCATGTCCGAAATCTGTAGATCGGCTTTGAATATCGTTGCTTTGAGTGCCATGGTTTCTTTCCGGGCGGTGAGGCATGTTAGTCTTTGCCGCCAACGATCAGCAAAGGAGCAGCCGATGTCGCCAGACAAACTGGATCGCATTGTCGCCGAAGCGCGGCTCAATCGCGAGAAGCGCGAAAAAGATTATCGCGAACGGGCGCTGAAGATCTATCCGTGGATTTGCGGCCGCTGCACTCGCGAGTTCACCCGCGTCAACGTTCAGCAACTGACCGTCCATCACCGCGACCATAACCACGACAACAATCCTGCCGACGGCAGCAACTGGGAACTGCTGTGCGTGTACTGCCATGACAACGAACATTCGCGCCATCTCGACGCAGCGGCAGGTGGCTCGACATCCCCAGGAAGCCAAGGCGCTCACCCCGCCGGCGGCCCGGCTACCCACAACCCGTTCGCCAATCTCAAATCATTGTTGAAACGCGACTAGTCGCAAGCTGCCCGGAAAACCGTCGGTAACCGCACTGGCAGCAGCACTGGGATGGTGCAGGGGGCCAAAATATTTTCTCTGTTTGTCTGGCGCAAGCGTGCGCAGGGCGCAAATCGGCGGGTAGAATCGCGGCAGCCATGTGGCTTACTCCCTATTCGTGAAAGGATCCGGAATGAACAAAACTGAGTTGGTCGAAGTCGCCGCCAAGAGTGCTGATCTCAGCAAAGCCGCAGCCGGCAAGGTAGTGGACGCCATTGTTGCCGCCGTGGTCAAGGCCGTTGCCAAGGGTGACAGCGTCACTTTAGTCGGCTTCGGCACATTCAAGTCGTCCAAGCGCGCTGCCCGCACCGGCAAGAACCCGCGCACCGGCGAAGCACTCAAGATCGCCGCCGCCACGGTGCCGAAGTTCTCCGCGGGTGCCGGCTTCAAAGCCGCGGTCGCCGGCAAGAAAGCCAAGAAGTAGTATTTCTCCGAACGGCCCCGGTGCTTCAACCGGGGCAAGTTCGCCGGCATCTGTCTGTCCCTAGGGACTCATAACGGAAATATCAGGCAACTCGTCGTTGCAAAAGCATACAGCTTGCCGGCGGCGTCGTGAATGCGGCCTTCGGCGATGCCGACTTGGCGGCCGACGCTGATCACTTTGCCCTCTGCCCGCACCGGGCCGGTGTCATCCGTCAGGGGGCGGATGTAATTCACCTTGAGTTCGACGGTCGTGTAACCCGTTTTCTCGGGGAGCATCGAATGCACCGCACAGCCCAGACAGGAATCCAGCAGAGTCGCGGCGTAGCCGCCGTGCACGCTGCCGATAGGATTGTAGTAGGCCTTCCGGGGGGTGCCCTGGAACACCACCCGGCCCTTCTTCCATTCCACCGGGATGAAATCGAATATCACGCCGATCGGTGCCGATGGCAACTCGCCGCGGCCCATGCGCTCGAAGAATTCCAGCCCGGGCAGCGAGCGCAATTGTTCCAGCGTCACCACGCCCGGCGCGCCCAGGCGGGCGCGGATCTCGGCTTCCTCGGCCAGCCATTGTGCCCGTACATTTTCGCTGCTCAAATAATTCTCCATTGCAAAACAATAAACGTGCATATACACTAATCACGCTCGCCCTACTTGTCAAGCGGAACACCATGTCCAAGCAGCCCACGCAACTGCCGTCCATACCCGCCAAACCGCGCGGCTGCACTTTCCTGCGGCTGCGCAAGCTGACCCGGCGCATCACGCAACGCTATGAAGCGCATCTGCAACCCAGCGGGCTGCGCATCACCCAATTCTCCCTGTTGGCGACGCTGGCCGGCGCCGACGGCATGTCGATCTCCGATCTGGCGGGGCAACTGGCAATGGATCGAACCACCCTGACGCGCAATCTACAGCCGCTGATTTCCGCCGGTCACGTCGAACTCGGTGCTGGCAAGGATGCGCGCAGCCGCAGCGTGTTTCTGACTGCCGCCGGCCGCCGGACTTTCGCTGCGACCCTGCCGCTCTGGCGCGAGGCGCAGCGGGAGATGCAGCAACTGCTGGGCAGCGAAGCGCTACAGCAGTTGCACGTCGTTGTCGACGACACCCTGGATTTGCTCGCTGCGGCATAGCCCCCCCCATTCAACCTACCCCGCCCGCCTCCCATGACCATCACCACATCATCCACTCCCCGCCCCCTGGCTTCCGTGCTGCTCTTCGCCGCCCTGATCGTTTGCGTGGCGATGGGCATACGCCATACCTTCGGCCTGTTCCTGACGCCGATGACCGTCGACCATGGCTGGAGCCGCGAAATGTTCTCGCTGGCGCTCGCCTTGCAAAACCTGCTGTGGGGCGCGGCCCAGCCTTTCGCCGGCCTGCTCGCCGACCGTTACGGCGCACGGCGGGTGCTATGGGCCGGCGGTCTGCTGTATGTCCTCGGCCTGCTCGGTATGGCCTGGTCGACAACCGGCAGCGGTTTCGCCGCCAGCGCCGGCTTGATGATAGGCATCGCCCAGAGCGGCGTCACCTACAGCGTGGTGTTCTCGGCGATGGGCAAGCTGATCCCGGCGGAGCGGCGCAGCTGGGCCATGGGCATCGTCGCGGCGGCCGGCTCCTTCGGCCAGTTCCTGATGGTGCCGGTGGCGGCCGGCCTGATCGATGGACTGGGTTGGTTCGGCACCCTGCTGATCTTCGCCGCGACGGCGTTCCTGATCGTGCCGCTCGGCTCGGCGCTGACTCGCGGCATCGGCGCCGGGACGGCTGCGGGCGGCGGACAAAGCGCGCGCCAGGCCTTCGCCGAATCGCTCGGCGAACGCGGCTTCGTGCTGCTGACGTTGGGATATTTTGTTTGCGGCTTCCAGGTGGTCTTCATTGGCGTGCATCTGCCGACCTACCTGCTCGACAAAGGCTTGAACGGCAATGTCGGGATGACGGCGCTGGCGCTGATCGGACTGTTCAATATTTTCGGCACGTACACCGCAGGCATACTCGGCGGACGCTTTCCGAAACGCTATCTGCTGGCCGGCATCTACTTGTCGCGCAGCGCGGTGATCGGCCTGTTCCTGCTGCTGCCGCTGACGCCGCTATCGGTCTACATGTTCGCCGCCACCATCGGCTTCCTGTGGCTGTCGACGGTGCCGCTGACCAACGCCATCGTCGCCCAGGTGTTCGGCATACGCTATCTCGGCATGCTCTCGGGCTTCGTCTTCTTCAGCCACCAGATCGGCAGCTTCCTCGGCGTCTGGCTGGGCGGCCGGCTGTTCGACAGCACCGGTTCCTACGATATCGTCTGGCTGATCTGCATCGCCCTGGGCATCGTCGCCGCCCTGCTCAACCTGCCGGTCCAGGAGAGCAGCCTGGAGTCGCGGCGCACCGCCGCGGCAGCCGCCTAGCTCCCGGCTTTCACCAGATTCACGCCGCGCTGGCGCCTCGCCTCATAGAGGCAGATGCCGCTGGCCACGGACACATTGAGGCTATCGACGCTGCCCAGCATTGGGATACGCGCCAGGCGGTCGCAGGTGTCGCGCGTCAGGCGGCGCAGGCCGTCGCCTTCGGCGCCCATCACCCAGGCCAGCGGACCGCTCTGATCGACGGCATACAGATCGGTGTCCGAGTCGCCCGCCGCCCCTATAGTCAGGATGTCGCGTTCCTGCAATTCGCGCAAGGTCCGCGCCAGGTTGGTGACGGTGATGTAGGGCACGCTATCGGCGGCACCGCTCGCCACCTTGATGGCGGTGGCATTGAGCCCGCAGGCGCGGTCTTTCGGCGCAATCACCGCGTGCACCCCGGCGGCGTCGGCCACCCGCAGGCAGGCGCCGAGGTTGTGCGGGTCCTGCACCCCGTCGAGCACCAGCAGCAGGGCCGGTTCCGCCAGCGTGTCGAGCACGTCGTCGAGCTTGAGAACGCGTTGCGTCGCCGCCACGCGCGCCACCACCCCCTGATGCCGCGCGGCGCCGCCGGACATGCCGGCCAGCCGTGCGCCATCCGATGGAATCAGCCGCACGCTCAGGGTTTCCGCCAGTTTCACCAGGTCGCGGGCGCGGGCGTCCTGGCGGGAACGGTCGAGGAAGATTTCGCGCACGTCGTCCGGATTGCTGCGCAGCTTGGCGATGACGGCATGGAAGCCGTAAATGAAACGGGTGTCAGCACTCATGACGATAACCTTTGTGGTTGCTCTTTGCCGCGACTATCGGCCACACGCGGTGTCAGCCGATCCGGTTCGCGGCGGGCATGGGGTCAGAAATATTCGTGGCCAAGTTTCCAGAAGAAAGCCGCGATCAGGCCGGAAATCGGGATGGTCAGCACCCAGGCCCAGACGATGCGCGACGCCAGCCCCCAACGCACCGCCGATACGCGGCGGGATAATCCGACACCGACTATGGCGCCAGTGATGGTATGGGTGGTGGAGACCGGAATCCCCATCCAGGTGGCCAGAAACAGCGCAATCGCACCCGAGGTCTGGGCGCAGAAGCCGCCGGTCGGCTTGATCTTGGTGATACCCAGGCCCATGGTCCGGACGATCCGCCAACCGCCAAACAACGTGCCGAGGCCCATCGCGATCTGGCAGGAGACCATGACCCAGGTGGGTACGGAAAATTCACCCTGTAGGTAGCCGTTGGAGAGCAGCAGGACGGTGATGATCCCCATGGTCTTCTGCGCGTCATTCGCCCCGTGGCCCAGGCTGTAGAGCGAAGACGAAATGAATTGCAGCTTGTTGAATGTCCGTTCGATCGGATGCGGAGCCGCCTTCTCGAAAATCCACAGCAAGGCGATCGCCAGCGCCAGCGCCAGCAATAACCCGAAAAGCGGCGACAGAATGATCGCCGCGGAGGTCTTGATCAGTCCCTGGGCGATGATGGCGCTCCAGCCCGCCTTGGCCAGGGCGGCGCCGACCAGGCCGCCAACCAGGGCGTGCGACGAGGAAGACGGAATGCCGAACCACCAGGTGACGATGTTCCAGATGATCGCCCCGCACAGCGCCCCAAAGATCACCGCATTGTCGACGATAGCCGGCGACACGATGCCGGAGCCCACGGTCTTGGCTACTTGCATGCCGAAGAAGAACACCGCGACGAGATTGAAGAAGGCCGCCCAGACCACCGCCGCCTGCGGCGTCAGCAGCCGCGTCGACACCATCAGGGCGATGGAATTGGCCGCGTCATGAAAGCCGTTCATGAAGTCGAACAGCAAGGCCACGGCGACCAGGGTCGCCATGATCAGGAACGCCTGGTCGGTCATATCCGTTCCAGAACTATGCCATGTATGACGTCGGCGGCGTCTTCACAGCGGTCCACCGCTTCCTCGAAGAGTTCGTAGAGTTCCTTGGCGCGGATCAGCGCGCGTGCATCCGTCACCTCGGCGAAGAGCCTTTCCATGCCGGCGCGCATGACGCGGTCGGCATCGCTCTCGATCTCGGATATTTCATGGCAGGCCTTGGAAATGCGCTGGGCATTGTTCATGTCCGACAGCAGCACCACCGCCTCCTGGACCTTTTCGGCGGCGCGCAGGGTAATCTGACCCAGCGCCGCCATCTCGGGGGTGAAGTTGCCCGGTCCGTAGAGCCTCGCGCGCTGGGGAATATCTTCCATGTAGTCGATCATGTCGTCGAGAGCCATGGCCAGATCCTTGATCTCCCAACGGTCGAAGGGCGTGATGAAGGTCTTGTGCAAAGACAGGAAGATCTTCTTGGTGACCTCGTCCGCTTCGCCTTCGGTTTTGGTGATCTCGACAAATAGACGATCGAAGGAAGCCGGGTCCTGCACCGAGCTCATGGTTGCCAGGATCTTCGCGCCTTTTACCGTGCAGGCCGCCAGTTCGTTGAAGAGCACGAAGTAGTTGTCGCTTTTCGGCGACAGCGATGCGATGAGTCTGCTGAAAAAACCACCCGCCATGAGTCGTTCTCCACAATTGGTTGGCGCCTGATCACGCGCCCGGGATTTTACGCGCTCACTTCGTTCCCGCCCACAGTTTGTTTCTGCGCCGTCACCCCGGACAGTGCCGTTTCGATCATGTCGATGAAGGCACGGGTCTTCGCCGGCATCAGGCGACGGCCCAGGAACACCGCCCATGCCGTGCCCGGAGGCAGGCACCAGTCGGGCAGGACGCGGCGCAATTCACCTTGGCGCACCTTGGGCGCGGCAAGGAAATCGGGCACCGCGGCGATCCCGGCGCCGGCGCCCGCCAACCTGATCAGGAGTTCGGGAGAGTTGGCGGTGGTTCTCGCCTCGGGCAAGCCTTCCCAGCGCTGCCTGCCGCCTATCAAGGTCCACCGCAGTGCCTCGCCGTCCCGCCCCAGCAGGCTCAACCCATGGTGCTTGGCCAGGTCTTCCGGAGATAGCGGATCGCCACGCTCGGCAAGGTAGCCGGGAGTGGCATACAGGCCGCTGGGAAACACGGCGATGCGGCGTGCGGCGAGCAGCGCGTCATCGGGAAGTTCGCCCATGCGTATGGCGACATCGAAACTTTCCCCGATCAAGTCGACGCGCCGCGGGGATAAATCGAGTTCCAGCGAGACCGCGGGATGCAACACCACAAACGCCGCCAGCATGTCGGTCAGCAGCAGGTTGGCGAGATCGCTAGGCATCGACACCCGCAGCCGGCCGCTCGGCCGCGCCTGGCGATGCTCGCTCAGCGCTTTCACCGCATCCACTTCGGCCGCCACCTGGCGGGCGTGTTCCAGCAACTGCTCGCCGAACTCGGTCAGCTTCAGTTTCCTGGTGGTGCGCAGCATCAGGCGCTCGCCGAGTCGCTCTTCAAGCGCCGCGATACGGCGCGATACCGTGGATTTTGGCAAGCCGAGCCGTTCCGCGGCACGGCTGAAGCTGCCGACTTCGGCGACACGGGCGAAGATCAACAGGTCGTTGGGTTCAAATTGTGCCATATACGGAACAATGATATCCGTTTCCAGGGCTTCTGTGTTTCATAAAGCATCAATAGAATCGGCCTCAGATCATCCACAACCCCAAAGGAAAACTCATGAACATCCTACAGATCAACTCCAGCGCCCGCCGCGAAGGGGCCAATTCGACGCGCCTGGCAAACTCCATTGCCGCGCGTTTGCTGTCGTCCAACCCGGAGGCAAGACTCACGCTGCGCGATCTCGCCGCCAAGCCGCACCCGGTCCTGGATGAGGCTGCGCTCGGCGCACTGTTCACCCCAGCCGAACAACGCACGCCGGCCCAGGCGGAACGCGTGGCGCTCGACGACGTCCTGATCGCCGAAATCCAGGCCGCCGACGTGCTCGTGCTCGGCGTACCCATGTACAACTTCGGCGTGCCGGCTCAATTGAAAAACTGGATCGACGCCATCGCTCGCGTCGGTGTCACCTTCCGTTACACGGAAAGCGGGCCGGAGGGCCTGCTCAAGGGCAAAAAGGTCTTTGTGGCGCTGGCGCGTGGCGGCCGGCACCGCGGTACCGACGCCGACAGCCAGGTTCCGTATCTGAAGACCGTGTTAAGGTTCATCGGCATGTCGGACGTTCAGTTTATTTACGCCGAAGGATTGAACATGGGTCCGGAAGCAGCACGGCAAGGTTTCGCCGAAGCCGAGGCGGATCTTGCGGCGGCGTTTGCCTGACAACCACTTGACCAAGGAAATGCCATGACAAAAACTCCCGCTCCCGTTGCCGAACAGGTCCGGCAGTCGCGCACAGTGGAACAACAAGTGACGGGCCATCCAACCTCGGACGGCGCCGGCGTGAAACTGACCCGGGTGCTGACGCAGCAGCTACAGCACCGGCTCGATCCGTTCCTGATGCTCGATGCTTTCGGCAGCGACAATCCCGACGACTATATCGCCGGCTTTCCCGACCATCCGCATCGCGGCTTCGAGACGGTGACCTACATGCTCGCCGGCCGCATGCAGCACCGTGACAGCGCGGGACATCAAGGCTTGCTGGAAAACGGCGGCGTGCAGTGGATGACGGCCGGCCGCGGCGTCATCCACTCCGAGATTCCGCAGCAGGAGGAAGGCGTGATGGAGGGCTTCCAGCTATGGCTGAACCTGCCGGGCCGCGACAAGATGATAGCGCCCTGGTACCGCGATTTCGCCTCGGCCGATCTGCCGCGCCTGGTGACCGAAGCCGGCGTGGCAGTGACGGTGATTGCCGGCGCCAGCCATGGCGTCACGGGCGCCGTTACGCGCGACGCCACGGCGCCGCTCTACCTGGACCTGGATTTGCCAGCCGGGTCGCGCTTCACGCAAGCCCTGCCGGCCGATCACAACGCCTTTGTGTACGTCTATCGCGGCGAGGTGAGCATCGCCGGCACCAAGGTTCCGCGCCAGCGCATGGCGATCCTCGGCAACACCGCGTCAGCCGACGGCGTGGTGATCGAAGCGGCGGGCGCGGCGAGAGCCCTGCTGATCGCCGGCCGGCCGCTGCACGAACCGATCGTGCAATACGGACCGTTCGTGATGAACACCAAGGAGGAAATCTATCAGGCGCTGAACGACCACAGAGAAGGGCGCCTGGCCTGATTGAAAGAAGAATCAGGCCGCCGCCAGTTCATCCCAACGTCGAATTCCGGAAAGAATTGCCTCCATATTTTCCCGCGCCATTTCCGTGTCGTAGTGGCTTTGCAGGTTGATCCAGCTTTGCGCGTCGGTACCGAAGAACGCGGCCAGGCGCAGGGCAGTATCGGCTGTAATCGCCCGGCGACCGGCGACAATCTCGCCGATCCGACGCTGGGGCACGCCGATCTCCTTCGCCAGCCGGTACTGGCTGATGCTCATGGGCTCCAGGAATTCATGGAGCAAGATTTCGCCAGGCGTGGCGAGCGGTACCTTACGCGCCATGATGTTTCTCCTCAGTGATAGTCGACAATCTCGACGCGCCATGCATGTCCGTCGCGCCATTCGAAGCACACGCGCCAGTGGTCGTTGATGCGTATGCTCCATTGTCCTCGACGGTCCTTCTTCAGTTGCTCCAGCCGGTTCTGGGGCGGAACGCGAAGAAACTCCAGCGAGCCGGCTGCGTTGATCATCTGCAATTTCCGCATCGCCACGGTCGATATGTTGACGAACCGCGCCACGCGCCGCCCTTTGAACAGGCTCTCCGTGTCCGGGCATTTGAACGTCTGAATCATGGGTTGAATACTAACCTTACTCGTTACTAACGTCAATCGTCAGCAAACCCTCGCTGCGGGTTTCTCTTGTATTCATTGATTGGACTGGTCGCGCTATATCCGGATACCATCAAAAGGCTGGCAGCGATCTGAATGAACCGTGAGGATAGGGCTGCTTTCTGGCAGCGAACTTGCCGATGTCGATTGCCGGATCGTGCCCTGAGCGGACCTGTAGGTTAATCGATGGTCAATGGCGGCAGCAGCCATAAAGCCGCCCGAGAGCTTGGGATTTTGTCGGGCCGCTTTAGCTTCTTTTGCGGTCATCGCCGAGTACGCGCGACGGCCAGTCAACGATTCGGATATGAAAAGCAGATCTCTCAATCACTGCGGGCCGCCACCGACCCTGCACGACCTGGTGATGTTTTCATGGGCAATGGCGGCATACTGATCACCAACCTGCCGTTCCCAGGCGTCTGATCGGGCACCTGACGTAGCTCATCAGTGCGAGGATCTGGCGCAAAGAGGCCATGTCGTTTTCCTTCAATTCAGGCCGGTGTTTGCACGTTGAGCGCCAGATCCCACGGCGCCGGTTCGCCGGCAAACCGGGCAGCAAGAAAATCCACCAGCAGGCGCAGGGCCAGCGGTTGATGCTGACGTGAGAGATAGATGGCATGGATGCCCAGCACGTCCGGCTCGTGATCCGGCAGCAGGGGCACCAGGCGGCCGGTGCGCAGGTCGTCACCTAAATAGTAAGTCGGTAGCATGCCGATGCCAGCGCCGGACAATACCGCCCGCCGTAGAACGGCCGTCTCGTTGGTGTGGAAGTTCCAGTCGACCGGTACTGTGATCGTCTCGCCGCGCCGCGTGAAACGGTATTGCTTGCCTATGCCGAAGGCGTGCGCGATGCAGCGATGCTGACGCAAGTCATCTGCCGTGCGTGGCACGCCGCACCGCTCCAGATAGTCGGGTGAGGCGCACAGCATCGAGCGACAGCGCGCCAGTGGCCGCGTAATCATCGTCGGGTCCAGCGTGTTCGTGATGCGCACCGCCAGATCAACCCGTTCCGCGACCAGATCGGTCGGCTTGTCGCCCACCGACAACACGATTTCCACCTGCTGATACTGCTGCTGAAAATCTATCAGTGCAGCCGCAAGTTGAGCATCAGCAAAAGAGCTGGAAGTCGTCACCCGTAGAACGCCTGCTGGCTCACGGCTGCGTTCTGTAGCGATGTATCGAGCCTCCTCTGCGATTTCGAGCATTTGCCTACAGGCCGGAAGTGACGCCAGGCCGGCGTCCGTGAGACTGACTTTGCGTGTGGTCCGGTGTAGCAATCGGGCATTCAACCAATTCTCAACAGCGGCGAGATAGCGGCTGACCATGGCAACGGACATCTCCAGATGCTCGGCAGTCTGCGTGAGGCTGCCGCGATCTGCCACTTCCACGAATACACGTATTGCAGTTAGGCGATCCATTTAATCGATTTACGCAATAAATAATCAACGGATTCGCACTTTATCAACTAATACGGAAGATATAAAGTTCGTTTCGCAGTCATTGCTTAACCATCCAAGGAGACCTCAATGCGCCACACCAGCAAACTAACCCGTTTTATGTTTCCCGCCCTGATGACTCTGGGCGTTGTCGCTTCCAGCGGCGTCGGCGCACAGGTCGCTGCCCCCCTGACCATCAAGATCTATAACGCTGACGGTAACAGCTTCAATGTCAATGCCGTGGTTGTGAGCGGCAAGAGCGAAGCCATCGTGATCGACAGCGGCTTTACCCGTGCCGATGCTCTTCGTGTTGCCGCCAATGTGCTCGATAGCGGCAAAACGCTGAAGACCATCTTCATCAGCAATGCCGACCCCGACTTCTACTTTGGCGCCGAAGTGCTGAAGAGCTACTTCCCGCAAGCTCAGGTACTGACCACCCCGGCCGTGCGCGAGAAGATCCAGGCCAAGCTGGCCGGCAAGGTGGCTTTCTGGGCGCCGAAGATGGGTAATAATGCGCCGCAAAAGCCAATTGTGCCGGAACTACTGCAAGGCACGACCCTGAGCGTCGATGGCGAAACCATCGAGGTGCGCGGCACCACGGGTGAGCTGGCCCATCGCCCCTATGTATGGATTCCGTCGATCAAGACTATCGCCGGAAACATCGCCATCTTCGGCAATCTGCATGTGTGGACCGCGGACACGCAGAAGCCAAGCGAACGCAAGGCCTGGTTCGCCCAGTTGGATGAGATGGAAGCGCTCAAGCCCGCAACGGTCGTGCCTGGCCATATGGCCGCTGGCACTGCACTGGATGCCAGCGCAATCCGCTACACCCGTGAATACCTGCAGCGCTTCGACGTGGAAGCCGCCAAGGCCAAGACCGGTCCGGAGCTGATCGAAGCGATGAAGAAGGCCTATCCGCAAGCCGGCCTGGGTGTCGCACTCGATATTGGCGCCAAGGTCAACAAGGGCGAAATGCAGTGGTAATCCGCTGAGCTGTCTCCCGCACCGCTTGGGGCGATGCGGGAGACAAGACTCTTCCATCATCGATCCACCCACTTTGATTGACCCAGAACCATGAATACGTCGACTCTGCATTACATCTACGACCCGTTGTGCGGCTGGTGCTACGGTGCCGCCCCGTTGGTAAAGGCGGCCCGCGAAGTCCTCAAGGTGCGTCCGCACGGCGGTGGCATGATGACTGGCGCCCGCCGCCAGGCCGTGACGCCGCAGCTACGCGAATTCGTCAAACAACATGATGAGCGGATCGCACAACTGAGCGGACAGCAGTTCGGTCAGGGCTATGTCGATGGCCTCTTGCGGGACACCGGTGTCGTGCTGGATTCCGAGCCACCCACCGCGGCCATGCTGGCTGCCGAAGCGATCGCCGGCCGGGGGCTGGACATGCTCGGGCAACTGCAAATTGCGCACTACGTCGAGGGGTGGCACATTGCCGACCGTGCAATCCTGATTAAAGTGGCTGCAACGCTCGGCCTTGATCCTGCCGACTTCACCGAGGCACTGGGTCGCCAGGGTGGCGAGGCTGTTCAGGCCCATATGCAGGAAACCCGGGAGTTGATGGCTCAGGTCGGTGCACAGGGCTTTCCCACCTTTGTGCTCGAAACCAAGGGAGTCTTGCAGATTGTGGACATCGCGGGCTACCTGGGCCGTCCACAAGCCTTTAGGGACTGGCTACGCAGCCAGACAAGCTTTGCAACGACCAGCACCGAAGCCGGCGCGTTTGCTTGCGACACAAGTGGCTGTGTCATCTGAATCATGAGCACCCATGAAAGCCAATCTACATACTGTTGCCGACCATTACGCCGCAACGGCACGCCAAGACATTGATGCAGGCGCGCATGACCCATGTGTGGCGCCCGGCTGAGGGTGGGATCGTTGTCTTCGAACAGTTCACCGATACCTTGCTGGTTGGGCTGGCCATGCAGGACTAATTGAATCGCCCAAGGTTCTCCGGACAATTGATACCGTCAGGCATCTCCTTCCTGGGCGAGTCGACGCCGTCACGCCCATACCTCGCCGCCAGATTCCATACTTGAGCATTGATAACACCCTGTGAATTATTGGCAAATATTATTAACTTGTACTAAGCAACAACCCCTCAGATAATCAAGTTGGTGACCCGCAACGATTCCTATCCAAGCGTCTCAGAGTAGCGCGCAGAGTCAGGCGAAGAGTTCAGCCGGTTTTCATCGTCCAGAACATGAGAATCATGGCGGTAGTCACTCGATTTCCAAATAATTCCGCGTCGCGATGCAATCAATTTGGGTAATCGATCTGCTCGTACGTCATTCCAAACCAACAAACTGAGGAGATTGTATGAAAGCCAAACTGTCCATCAAGCTACTAGCGCTGATCGTTTCGCTGGCCGGCGCAAGTGGTGCACTCGCCGATATCAACATCGGCGTCAGCGTATCGGCTACCGGGTCTGCCGCGGTGCTCGGCGGTCCACAGAAGAACACGGCCGAGTTGCTGCCGACCAGTATCGGTGGCGAGAAGATCAACTGGATCATCCTGGATGAGGCGTCCGATCCCACATCCGCTGTGACCAACGTCTCCAAGCTGATTAACGAATACAAGGTCGACCTGATCATCGGGGGTAGCACGACGCCCTCCGTGCTTGCGGCTGCCGGTGGCGCAGCCGAATCCAAGACGCCGCTGATTGCACTGGCACCGAATGCTGCCGACGGCGAAAGGTTGAAATGGACCTTCACGGTGCCTCAGCCCTTTTCCCTCATGGCCGAAGGGATCCTCGAGCATATGAAAGCCAACAACATGAAGACGCTGGGGCTCATTGGCTACTCAGACGGATATGGCGAGACCTGGATCAGGGCTCTGGAGGCGGTGATCGGCAAATACGGCGTGACCCTGGGGCCGATAGAGCGCTTTCAGCGGACCGATACCTCGGTGACCGGGCAAATCGTGAAGCTGCTTGCCGCCAAGCCAGACGCCATTCTTGTCGTAGCCTCTGGCGCGCCGGCCGCAATGCCGCATATTTCCCTGGCGGAGCGCGGGTACAAGGGTCAAATCTACCAGACGCACGGCGCGCCCTCGCCGGCCTTCCTCAAGATTGGCGGCAAGAGCGTCGAAGGCGGCATTCTGGTCGCCGGCCCTCTGATCGAATGGAGTCAACTACCTGACTCGCATCCATCCAAGAAAGCCTGTGCCGAATACAGCAAGCTTTATGAAGCCAAATTCGGTGCCGGGTCTTTGTCCTCGTTCGGTGGCCATGTGTGGGATGCTTGGGAACTCGCATCGCGCGCCATCCCGATAGCCAAGAAGAAAGCCAAGCCCGGAACGGCAGAGTTCCGCGTTGCGCTTCGCGACGCGATCGAGGGCGAGAAAGAAGTCGTCGGGGTACATGGTGTGTTCAATATGAGCCCGACCAATCACTCTGGTCATGATCGCCGTGCCCGCGTCCTGTTGCGGGTAAACAATGGCGCTTTCAAGCTCGTTTCCATCTAAGACGTCAGACCAAGTTATTTCCGACAGGGACGCGCACGATCACATTCCGGACCTAATGATCACACGCTGCGCGTATCCCGATTTCCACTTGAGAAGAAATTCAACGAAGCTCGTGGTCGATGCCGACACGGTTCGCCGCAGCGGCAAATACAGCGATACCTGCCGCATTGCTTCCGGTTTGAGAATGCGGCGCATGACCAGCCCCATCGACGTGGCAAGCGGGTTGACGTAGGCCGGGGACACCGTCGCCGCCAGATTCGAAGCGGCGAGACCAAGCGCGGTAGAGATGTTTTGCACGACGTCGATGGGCGTTATCGAGTAGTCCTCGCTGGCACCTTGGCGCAACCTCGACACGGTGCGTTCGTGATCCGTACTGGCTGCAACCAGTGCTTGATTTCTCAGGTCGCGCCACGTGATGGTGCGTTTGGCGGCAAGCGGATGCTCGGGTGCACACCAGACTACCCAAGGACTCAAAAAGACTGGGTGTCGCGTCACACCACTATTTGCGCTCCGATCTGGACCAATTGCCATGTCCGCATCCGCCATCGCGACGACTTCCTCTAGCTGTTCAACGGACACGTCGCGAATTCGCACGACGACGCCAGGATGACGTTCGGTAAACGCCTTTATTGCAGGAGGCAGAAAATAGCCGGCGAGCACGAGTGGAGCGGCCACGCGGACCAAGCCCGTCACGCCGTTGCGAATATCTGATGCCGCGCTCTCCGCAAGGCGCAAGTGCCGGAGTACCGTCTCGGCCGATGGCAGAAACTCACGTCCGGCCGCCGATAGGCTGACCCTGCGAGTGCTGCGATCGAAGAGGCGAATGCCGACTGCCTCCTCGAGTTCGCCGATGAGTTGGCTAACGGCTGACGATGTGAGCGACAGCCTGGCGCTCGCGCCGGCGAAACTGAGCAGATCCGCCACCGCGACGAAGGCATCAAGTTGTTTAGCCGTGAATCGTGGAATGGACATAGTCTTCGTCGCGGAGTCTGCTCGGGGATATTAATAATAACATGTAACTTATCTGCAATTATTCTTAACTTGTCCTAAGTAACTGACACTCAGATAATTGGATTGCCAAGTGGGCAGAAGACCACCAACGAGTCGAGCACCACCTAGCGGTGCTCACGGGCACGCGCAAAGTGGCGGCCAGTATTGGGCAATCATTGAGGTGGAGATGTCGAAAATGCGTCCTGCAAGCACAAACACTCCATCCGCTTTCGTGGGCCTGGACATGGGCTCTTCACGGAGCAAAGTTGTGGTCATCGATCAGGGCGGGCAATTGCTCGGCCACGCGGTCCGCAAGTCCGGCATCGATTTCTCCAAGACAGCGCGGCTTTGCCTCGACACCGCCCTGGCAATGGCTGGCGCCGAGTTCGGCGACATCGCCCACGCCATCGCGACCGGCTATGGCCGGGGCAACGTCGGTTTCGTCACTGACGCCAACAAGACGGAGATCGGCTGCCTGGCCCGGGGTGGCCACCACTTTTTTCCGGAGGCCATCACCGTCATCGATATCGGCGGCCAGGACAACAAGGTAATCAAGATCGGTGCTGAAGGTCAGCGCCTCGGCTTCAAGATGAACCGCAAGTGCGCGGCGGGAACCGGTGCCTTCCTCGAGGAGATGTCGGCTCGCCTCGACGTCAGCCTGGAGGAGATGAACGATCTAGCGCGCGCCGCCCGGGAGATGATCAAGCTGGGCAGCTATTGCAC
>Ga0172379_10004170_pt1 | contig 21754 bp, 20 predicted proteins | sample GrowelOW334metaG_FD_119756 | JGI IMG/M metagenome (GOLD analysis project Ga0172379, IMG submission 119756) | Groundwater microbial communities from an aquifer near a municipal landfill in Southern Ontario, Canada - Groundwater well OW334 metaG | ecosystem: Environmental > Aquatic > Deep... | reverse complement strand
GGCTTCAGAAAGCCAAATGATGCATAAACGCCCGAAAAGCGCAGCCACAAGCCAAAGTGCACCAAAAATCCCCGGGGAAAAAATTGCAAAAATCACAAAAACCTTATCTAATCACACTCCGAAAAAAGACAAACATATCGCGCAAGCTGGCACGCTGGCCGCCACCCTGCACCGCGCCACCCGCTATATCCGCATAACCACAAAACGAGCGGCACTCGCGATAACAAACGGAAAATGCGCTCACGAAGGCTGCAACAAACCATACGAAGTCCTGCATCATGTTGAGAGATTTGCGGCCGGTGGAAACCACGAATCAATAATCCCGCTTTGCAAAGAGCACCACGAATTTGCGCACAACGGATTGCTGAAAGAAGATAGAGTGGACCGGAGCAGAGCAAGTGAAAAGGTTGGCGGTTTTGATGTGGGTCGTGACGAAGTGGGCCATGGCAGAAAAAGTGAAAAGGCTGGCAACATTGATTTAGGCAAGGCGAGCCGTGATAACGATAGTGAGATGATCGACCTTCTCTATAAAAAATACCGACTGGCGGCGATTGCGTGAATGGTGCGGCGATGATGGCGGTGCGGGTGGCGATAACAGTGGCGACGGTGACGCGAGTGACGCAAGTAGCGACGGTGGCGCGGCATGTTGTGCGTTTTGCGCTAAAAAAGCTGCGCTGGCATAAAAACAATCTCTAAAATTGCGTAAACAACTTGTGCACGACAAAGCTCTGCGCAAATCACAAATCACCAATTCTTACTTCTCCAGCTTCGCTGTTAAATAAGCCATTTCTTGCAATAGTTCTTCGCGGTAAGCCTGAGCTTCTGCGAAGGCGATAGTTTGAAGATTTATCCCATGTTTCTCATAAAATGCGTCCAATTCTTTATCCGTTTTGCATTTATCCCATTCTTTCTTTGACTTTTCATCAAGCATCGAAGACACATTTGAAAACACTCGCATCTCAACTATTTCCTGCATCTCTGCGAATCTTTTTTCCTTCTCACTTACAGAAAGATCGGAAAGGCCGAGCTGGTCAAATAATGTTAGAAAATCCGTAGTAACATTTTTAGCCTTTTTGTCAGATTTTTTAGAATTTTTATTCATTGTATTTATTGTTTATTGATTATGCTTTTAATGATTTTAGGACATCCGCTGCGGACCAATTTGGGCCAAGTATTGAGGCAATTGATTTTGCAGCTTTCATAGGAATTTTAATCTTATCTCCCGCGTTGACAATAGTATCTATATTACCTCCAAGATTTTTATTTGCAGCCAAAATGCTTTTCGCGATAGATGGATCAGCCTTAAGCATAGTTACTCCATTCATATTAAGTTTTGCGGCTATGGATTGCAATATCCCGGGATTGCTGTCGATTAAAAGGCCAGGCTGCGTTCCTAAATCAACATTGACGGCATAAGGCGAGTAAACATTGCCTGAGACTGTGAGATCTCCGCCGCTGACTTTAGATCCTGCAGCACCGGCAACGTCTTTCGCTCCGGTAGGAGTGCCAGCAGGTCCGGATGCTACGCTCGTTGCGTCTGGTTTGCTGAAACCGCCGCCGGCCCAGAACGTAAACGCTCCGACCAAGGCTCCGGCAGAAACAGCTACAATTTTTTTCTTCATATTACTTCTTCTAATCTTATATTCTCTTTTTTCTGTCGCGAGCATAAGATTTGTTTCCTGTTCAAAAACTCGATTCATAATTTGATCAATACTTTCATTTGCGGCAAGCCCTTCATCTATAACTGCGCGCATTTGTTCATTGTATTTATTCCAAAGTTCTCTGGCTGTAAATTGTCTCCATCCGCTTGTAAAGAAGCCACGCAAGCCATCAACTCTGCCCGGCCTGTCGTTAATATCAAAAGCTGTATTCACAGCCGGCTCTTCTCTTTCATTGAACGATTCATCGGTTACAGGCAATCTGCTTCTGACATCAACATCGGGATAGCCAATTCCACCGCTTTTCTCAGAAACGGCCAAAGTTGTGTGAGCTGCAAGTAATCCCTGAACCGTGGACACGTCCATATTTTTGATAGCTTTTCTGTCTATCCTCTTTGTTTTACCAAATCTGTCTCGAACACCTTCCCAGACAGATTCGATTTCCACTTCGGTGCCGAGAGCGGCAAGTCCGCTGCCCAAGCCAAGAAGTCCGAGGCTTAACGGAGGAGCGGTGAAAGAAAGAGCGGCCGCGCCAATCAACAATCCTCGCGAAACACCCCATCTTAATAATTTATGTCTTCTAAATCCCGTTCTGAATCTTTCCCATAAGCTGTTTCCATGAATTTGAGTTTCTTGGCATATTAAAGCCCTTCTTTCCTTGTTCAAAAGTTCCAGAATTCTGTTTTTCATATCCGTGGCACGTTCCTTTTTCTCAGCATCTGTGCCCTGATTTAAATCTCCATATTGATGTCTGATCGTTTCCGTTATATAGGCTCTGGAATCTTTAATATATTCATGTCTTGAGTCTTCCAAATCCTCTTCAGTCGATCTTCTCCACCAACCGAATCTGGTTAACTGTCTTCGATTGTTTGCGTAATGTTCCCGTGAATGATTTAGCGCTGCTCTCTCCTGATTGAAATCCGTCTTTGTCTCAATTCTGCGAACATCCACAGTATTATAAGCGATGATGCATTTGTATGCCTGAGCCAAAAATTCCTCTATGGCGCTTGCACCCTTGGCGTTCATGAGATGATTTTTTGCACTACCTTTAACAGGATTGTAAAATTTCTCAATTATCCTTTTTAAAATTATCGAATCGCCGGAAATTTCACTTTTATAATTCTCTGCAATATTTTTAACTAAATCATTTAGTTTTGATTTGCTGCCACTCAAAGCTTTTATAAGATTCAATTCTTCATCCTGTTCTTTGGATCTTTTGGTCGCTGATGCCAAAAATTCACCATATTCCTCAAGTCTTTCTGAAAATCTTCGATACGCGTTCATATGCATATCAAAGTCATTTAATTGATCTGGTCCGGATGGATTTACATACTGTTTAAGAAGTTCGTTAGGAGTAAATCCTTTGTTTGAGATATCCTGAAGATTAAATGTGTATCCTTGTTTATCCAATTGGCTTAAGAAATCTATGTAGTACAGCATCTTAATTTCGCCGGTATTTTTATGTTTCGCAGCAATTTCCTTAAATTTAAGGAAAAGAACATTGTCGATAGAAGGGGTAGCGATTACCTTATACAAATAATCCATGTAAGCCCTCTTGTTTGGATAAGCAGAATTAGGCAATACACGCATAAGTTCTTCGGCAATGCTGTCACAAGCATCAAGATCGTCGACAACATCTCTACGTTCAGGCACCGATAATAGCTTGTTGGGATTTCGGTCGAATCTTTCGCTGGAAACCAACGCCTCAAATTTGTTTCTTATGTCATTGGCGACTTGTTCGTGGCTTGAGCCTTTTGTCATAAACAAAGCCATGGCTATTTCATCCAAGGAATTTCCATTTCCCAAATATTGATTCAAAAGATCCTCAGCCTTTAAATTGATATCACTTGCATTGATTGGAGCAGTTGTCAAAAGACTGGCTGCGGAAGCGCTAATATCAGCATATAAAGAAGATCTTACGGTATCAACTTTTGCGAGTAATACGTTTTTAACCTCCATTTCTCCGCCGGTTCTGTTTAAATGTGTCTTCAAAAAATTAAAAATAAAGTCCTTCTTTTTATTCAAGTCTTCCTTATAGATGGTATTGTTAACCGCGTAGTTGTAAGGAGGCTGTGTTAAAAGATAAATAACATTGTCCAAATTCAAATTATTTTCCAAAGGACCAAAAGAAACATCATCGCCAAGTCGTTCGATGAATTTTCTAAGACGATAATCAAGTTCTGATGAGGATTGTATTTTTTCAACTTCAGCACCTACAGCTTTTAGTAGATACTTGAGAACGTCATCGCGTTTTTTGTTTATTTTGTGATTAAGGACGTCCTTAAATGCTATTTCCGTATGAGACTTATTGTATGGGCCGGGAGTTCCGGCAAGAACGGCCGGGGTGATTTTCTCGCTTTCGCCAATCTTAATCAGAGTTCTTGTCATGCTGTCATAATTAACTTTGCTGCCAAATTTCTTTACGAATTCCGAAAAATTAGCGTCAAAGATTTTGTCATATTCGCCATGTTTTCTTGCAGGATCATTCTCATTTGCAAAAGGAAATTTATCCAACATCGCAACTATATCGGTATTAAATTCATCAATATATTTATCAACGGATTCAATAGATTTAGCTGAAGATTCCATTTTGGATTTAATGGAATTAACGATGTCGTCTTTTGAGGCTTCCTTTGGCAGTCCCAAAAGTTTCGCAAGGTGACTCATCTTGTCTCTTTCAATAGGCTCCGGCAGCAAAACACCGCCGGCAGTCATGGTAACGCCGCTTGCAAGCAGGCTATCCACAAGATTCTCTGAAATGGCTTTCCAATCAGCTTCTTTAAGTCCGGAATTGCTTCTCATAGTTTCATCAATCGAGTTTTTAATATGTTCTTTGCGAGGTGTTTCAAACATTTGATACTCGGTCCAGTTTTTTAAATTGATATTTGTGCCAGCCGTACTTTGCTCTACTTTTAAATACAACATTTTTGCGAGATTTCTTGTTCGGTCTTCAGCACTTGCTCCCAAAACTCTGTCATATAATTGTTCCAAAGTGGCTTTTACGGAAGCCTCGAGAGCGCTTGCGGCAATAGCAGCTTTATTTCCAACAAGTAAATCGATAACAATATCGGGAGACACGCCTGCAAGATGTTTATTGCTAAAAAACCCATCAAAATCACTTCTTAAAAGTCTGTTTCTTGCAAGATCTGCAGAGGTTGCGGTATTTATTAAGAAAGATTTTTTTCTTAGAGAATCAAGATCATAAGCCCATCTATTGTCTCTTATAATTCTTTCAAAATCCAAGGGTTGTGCAGGCGGAGTGGCAGGAGGAGTAATCCTTAGAGCGCTAACCAAACGATTAAAATCGCTTCCAAGTTCAGTATAAATTTGCTCCAACTGCTTGGCAATTAATTGTAATCTTGGCTGTTTGTTAACGCCATAGAATTGATCTTCGGAAAGTTCAGATAAGCGTGATTGTGCCAGCATCATATCCATTTTGTCAGCAACGTTCAATCGCTCAGCCGGTATTAAGAAAGTAAGCGCGGCCGATTCGAGATTTCTCTTGCTATGAACAATTGATTTTCTGACAATTCCATTTACCGCACTTTCAATTCTGTTACGTTGATTTTCATACTCCTGAACCTTCTTTTCATCTGATTCTCCAACAAGCAAATTATCAAAACTTCTGGACACCTCGGTTAGGCATGATATGAAATTTGCCTCAGGTCCTCTTGCTAGCAGTGCCCTTAATACAGATTCCTGAACAGTGGGATTTCGATCTATAGCTTCATCAATATGTTCCCTCAATAAAGTAGGGTCATTATTTTTCGTTTGCTCATTCCCGAGGTCTCTTAATTGTTGACTATACGGACTCATAATTTTTTATAAATAATCTTTTACCTCAGGATATATTTCCAGAATTTTTTCCATGGTCATGCCGCTTTTTGACGCTTCCTTACTTAGTTTTGCGGCCAAAGCCGGGTTCTTTGGAAGAACCTTTTTTACAACATCAACGACGGAGTGTTCCATGGTGATTTTATCCGCCGCTTTTTGCTTGATTTGCACTTCTTTTAGAACCGGGAAACTGTCCGCGAAGATAACCAAAAAGGCCTGAAGTTCTTGAGCGGTTTCCGTAAAACTGAAGATATAAAGTACGGCCATAAGCTCTTCCAGTTTTATTTTTCCCATCTCATAAAAATCGGCCAATTGCTGCTTAACCTCATCTTGCAAGGCTGTGTATTCAGCGGAATAAGTCGCTGTATTCATGTTTGTTTTTGTTTTATTTTTCTAAATTATCATAAAATTATAGCACAAAACATGTCCGCGAACAAGTGCCATAAGGCAAAATTGGTGTATAATTGCAGACACGGAATTAACGCAGTTGCATGAAAACAAGCTTTAAGCCAATATCTATGCACGACAAACCGCTTTTTGATAAGTTTCTTTCATTATATCCTCAGGAAACTTCGGAATTCACTTTTACGAACCTTTTTTGCTGGAGATTAACAAAGAATATCACATTCGATGTTTTAGAAGACCACTTGCTTGTTAGTTTTAACAAAGGGAAACAAGTTAAGTTTTTGCCTCCGGTAGGCCCAAATCCAGTCGAGATAATTAAAAAAATAGCATCATTTTATCAGGATAGATGCTTTGTAAGAATTAATGATTCAATAGCGAAAAAGTTGGGACATGAATTCGTGATAAAACGTGACCGGGACCAGGATGACTATGTCTACAAAATCGATGATTTGAAATATCTTCATGGTAAAAAATATGATGGAAAAAGGAACTTGATAAAGCATTTTGAAGAATATAAGCCAAAAGTCTGCGTGTTAAATAAGTCCGAATTCGAGGATTTCTTGAATTTTCAACAGCGCTGGTGCATGAAACATAACTGCGAGCATAATCCTGATCTGCTTGCGGAAAACATCGCAATTGAGGAGCTTCTTTACAACCTGGAAGCGTTGGATGTATTTGGAATTTGCGTTGTTATCGACCATAAAATAGAGGCATTCGCAATAGGGGAGGCGCAAAACGGCACAACGGTTGTGGAGCATTTTGAAAAAGCGAACACGGATTTTAAGGGGATTTATCAGTATCTTTTGCACGCTTTTGTTAAAACAATTCCGGACAAATACACATTTTTAAACCGTGAACAGGACATAGGAATTCCGGGATTGAGAAAAAGCAAACTCAGCTATCATCCGGCAAAAATGATTGAAAAATACACCGCCAAGTTTGTTAAGGCTTGATAGCGTTATGTGAAAAGTTACTTTTTCACAGGGCACCAAGCTCTTATTTCTTCAACTTTAAAACCTCCGCCCTCAGTTTCGCCCAAAATCTTTATCTTTATGCCAACTTTTAATTCAACACCTTTGTCTATAACTTGAGCGTTTGAGACATTAAGATTCCATTCTTTTCCATCAAAATCCTTTAATAAAAATTTGCCGTCGGAAATAACTTCTGTGATTTCTCCGGACAAAAATCCCTCCTCCGGCCTCGCCCACAAAGCATATTTGTCATAATTAAAATATTTGTAGAGCGGGCTTTCCTGAATCGCTTCGTCAAAAAATTGAGGAAATCTTGATAGATATCCGACGGTTCCGACAGTCGCAACAACGGCAATAAGCATGACAACTATCGTAAGCAATCTAAACCTGTATCCGCGAGGCGTTTTTTTGAAATAGCAATAGGCGCCTACGATTGCGATTATCGCTAACAAAAGCCATAAATAGGGGAATGCGTAGATTATTGAAAATCCTTGATATTGCGTATCAATATCCAAGTCCAAATCTTCAAATCTGAACAAAATCAAAGAAAGAATAAAAGAAGATAAAATCGTCAAAAATAAGAAAACGGCCAAAATAAGTACGCGTTCTAAAACGAACAGCCATTTTGAAATCGGGTGGCCATCCTCCTTTTTTATGCGAATTAATACGCTTTTGGAAAATTTGGACATAAAATTACAATTTAAATTTTAAACGATCTTTCATTAGTTTTTTACCGCGGCTTAGTAGTATGGAAACGGAATTAACGGATTTTCTTAAGATGTCGCCAATTTCTTCATAGCTTTTGTCCTCAAGATATCTCAAAACCAACACGTCTCTATATTTTTCCGGAAGGGAATAAAGCGACTTGCGAACCATTTCTACCAACTCTTGTTTTTGATAATTTTCAGGTAAATCTTCGTCCGATAAAATCAAATTACAAATTTTGCCATCTTCTCCGTAGTTTGTAATGGACTCAAAAAATCTGCCGTTTTTTCTAATGAAGTCTATGGCCATGTTATGCGCTATTCTGTAGATCCAGACAGAGAATGAAAACCCTCCATCATAATCATTCAAATGGTAAAACACCTTAACGAAGACTTCTTGTGAAATATCTTCAGCCGTATCTGAATCGACCGAGCAAATCCTCATTACGTATCTCTTTATTTTTGCCTCGTATCTCTCAATAAGACATTCAAAATAATTGCCATCTTTTAAGGCCAATTTCACCACTTCTTGATCTGTTTTTCCTGCGCAGTTTTCCATAGCGAGAGCGATTTTATCACCTTCGCTCATTACTCTCAATAACCTTTCCCACTTCCCATGACTACCGGAATTAATACGGAGGCCTTTCAATTTTTATTACACACAAATAAGAATGAAAGGAAATTGCGGTTTCTTTCGTATAAAGAATGAACATCGTGAGGAAATCATGAAGAAGTGGGATACAATCCGTATGCTTATGAAAGTATTTTACCATTAACAAAATCTGTATGAAAAAAATGTTAACAGTACTGACAGTAGCGGCTCTGTCGCTGACAGTGCTTACAGGATGCGGACAGGCCGCGACTCCAGCGACCACGACATCAGATCAGACGGGACTGAGCACGCAACCAACGACACCGGTTGTAACGCCTACGCCAACGCCGACACCTACTCCAGCTCCAACTACGCCTGATCCTACTCCTACTCCAACTACGCCGACACCAGCTCCAGTTCCGACTCCAAAGCCGGCAACTTCTTTCATCAACATCGCAAATTTTGCATTCTCTCCGGTAACAATTATCGTGGCTCCGGGAACAAAAGTTACATGGACAAACAATGATACGGCAATTCATAAAATAGTCGCCCTCGATGGAAGTTTTTCGGGGTCAGATATGAGCACTGGAGATAGCTATTCACACACTTTTGCAACCGCCGGAACCTACTCGTACAAATGTATGATTCATCCGTCGATGCAGGGCGAAGTGATAGTTAAGTAAGTAAAAATGATTTATATATGACAGACTTATTGAACAGCATAGCTCCGGACTTCTCCCTTAAGGATCAGGAGGGCAAAAGACACACGCTGTCCGGTTACCGCGGCATGTACGTTTTGCTCTATTTTTACCCGAAAGACATGACAACGGGATGCACAATTGAAGCTCAATGTTTCAGGGATAGATTTAATGATTTGAAAGCTTTGGGCGTTCAGGTTTTGGGCGTTAGTGTGGATGATAAAAAATCACATGCAAAATTCGCCAAAAAAGAAAATCTTAACTTTCCTATCTTATCCGACACAAAGAAAAAAATTGTTAAAGAATATGGAGTATGGAATAAGATTTTTACAAAAAGAGAATCGTTTTTGATAAATAAGAGGGGGGTGATAATAAAACATTATGAAAAAGTGAGCCCGAGCGAACATGCCCAAGAGGTGATAACAGATATTAAAGAATTGCAAAAAGCCCTTGTATAAGCCACGAATGATAAACTTTGCAAAATAGCGTCAAGCTTTTTCCAGATTGGAGCTTTGTCAACTTCGGTAACTGTTCCGGGCGTATAATTTCCGGCAGCAGCTCCATGTTTATAATTGCTTCATCAGCATCACTAAAGCCTGCGCTTCCTTCCGATAAATTAACTTTCAGGCATTCTTCGTATGATTTCGTATTGTAAAGCATACCTGCAAACTAAGTCTTGTAAAATTTTGAACATATAAATATATTAACCATCCATGCTTGATATAACAAAAAAAGTAGAAGAACATCGCAATGCCCATTGCAAACCGAGCGCGATTCCGGATGGATACGAACCTCGAGAAATATCCGGAGTGTATGTGTTTGAGCATACGGAGGACGCAGACGCTTGCCTTGTCGATGAAATGGAGTCGATTTTGGCCGATTCGGAGGCCGGGGAAGGGCTTATTCTCTCAACAGGCTCAACTTTTGAAAATCCGTACAAAATTATGGCGGAAAGACGTCAAAGGCTGGCCAAAATACTTGAAAATCTCATGCTCATAAACCAAGACGAATTATTGGGCATTAAACAAGATGATCCTCGCTCATATCACCGATATATGCGCAAGAGGTTATTTTCCAAATTTCCTGAGCTTGATGAGAGAAATTGGATTATTCCAAACCCGGAGCTTGGTGGCGAAGAGGCCTTGGAAATATTCATAAGACAATTGGAAACAGTGCAAAAAGTACGCTTGGCGTTACTTGGAATAGGTCCGGACGCAGATCCGGAAAGAAAATTGGCGGCTTCGCCGCATATTGGTTTTATAGAACCGGGAACACCACTTGATGTTCTTGCGAAAGTAGTGAAATTGGACAGAAGAACAAGACATGCAAACGGCAATGGCAACGCAAGAGATTATCCTACACATGCCATTTCTCATGGCCCGGCGAACGTCTTAAAAGCGGAAACTATAATAATGTTGGCAAAAGGGCCAAAGAAAAAAGAAAACATAAATCGCGTAGCACTGAGAAACTTTAATTTAAAAGTGGCGGCAAGTCTTGTGCAAATAGCAAAGAAAAACGACGGGGGAAGGAGAAAAGATGTAAAAATTTTAATGGATCACGCCGCGGCGGAATCAACCTTTAAAACGCTTTGGTACTAAAAAGGAAACTGATAAAGATCAATTTTGTCAGGAGTAAAATATAAACCAATAATAATATCTTTCGAGGAATAGAACATGGATTTACCTTTATAATTTTCGAAAGGAGTAACTTCTTTAATTCCTCTTCCGACAAAAACATCAGCGCCGCTATCAGCCATCTTTTTGGCCAAGGACTTTCTTTTGTTTGTTAAATCCTCTCCGCTAAATTGATAGAGCAAATAAACAAAATCCGACGACTTCTTAGCCGCTTTTATGCCTACAAGAGAATCATCTTTGTATTTAACATCTTCTGAAAATTTACAAAAAGAAATAGTCAGTCCGTTCTGTTTTTTCATATCGCATTTTCCGTCATTCAAATCAAAAATATTAAAATCGCTGCCGGTTAAAAAGCGATCTTCCTCGCCTTTAATATCTTTTAAATATTTAAAACCTGTTTCATCTTTTTCCTGATTATAATCTCTATTCCAATTCCAATTATCAATTAAACCGAGGAAGTTGGTTTGCGGGAAATCTGCAAAGGATAAAACGCTGATTCCTTTAACAATCTCATTTTTCCCATTAAAGAAGCCAAAAAATTGATGACTGGTTGTTCTTGCTTGTTTTTCCTCCATAAAATCCTGGAGGTTGGTATGTGCAAATCTTTCCGCTTTTTCATAACCTTTTTTCTTCATCAAATCCAATAAAAGATAAATACTGGAAGGCGAATCAATTTCCAAATCGTAAATATTGTTAAAATCAAAATTGCTGATTGAAGCGAAAGAGCTTTGATCATGAAAATCCGATACTTCTTTGGTCTGGTAATGTGAAAAATCCACACTTGCAATGACAAGATCGTTATCTGATAGATTTTTATCCAGCCATGAGCTTAATTTTAAAACTTCTTCTTTTGGGATTTTCCATTGCAAGATAATCGGGACAATTTTCGCATTGGGAAAATACTTTTTTACGTAAGCGGCATGCGAGAAAATTGAGTGTTCTTTTTCAAAACTTTTATCATAAATTTCGGCGATTTTTTCTTTAACAAGTTCTTGTGCGATTTCGCTATTTACCTGCAAATCAGAGTCCAAGCCGTTCAAAGAAGTTTTATAAATGCAGTTATCGCACGTTTGAATATCGGCAGATCCGGTTTCATAATGATTGGGTCCGATAATGTAAATTGTTTGCGGGTCGGCAACCTTGGAAAGGCCGTTATAAAACTTCGCCAGCTCATAAGCTGCGATCATGTGATGAGGGAGTATTACGCCAAGAGGCTTTTCAGGAAATCTGTAATAATTTTTCCCCTCGCTAAAAATATGCCTCCACATTTCTTTGTCTCCGGAATAAAGCGTATAAACCTCGGTTTTGTTATACAGCCGATAAAAAACCGTGCTTAAAATTCCAAGAACAACAAGAATAATGGCACAAACGAACGCAATTTTCCTTTTATTCATATTAGTACAATCTGCCACCCCATTCTATTGCCGAGAATCCACTTCTTTCACGTTTCTCAAGCTTTTGTTCGGTGACCACCTTCTTTTCTGATAATCCTTGGTAATCAAAGAAAACACGGATGATTGTGTCTGGTGCTGGGCTTATGGTTAAAGGAGCGTACTTATCAAATTGTTTCTGTGGAACAAAAGTGATGAAGTAGTAAGGGTCTGTGGCCAGACGAGGTACCCAGAATTCTTTAAAGTCGGCAATTTCTTTCTTGTTTAAACCCATGACAGCCAATTTTTCATCAAAGAAGCCGCTTACCTTAGCCTTTTCAACAACAAATCCTTCGGAAGGTCTTACGAAAGTTGTAGCAAATCCTTCCCAGAATAAATATGGATAAACCTTCAAGTCGCTTATATTTAGAAGTTTGCCGGAAGGAGTTGCAATCACATTCCATCCTTTTCCAATTTCAGGAACAGAAACGGAAATTCCTCCTTGAGGCGCAACATTAACGGAAACTTTTATAGTTTTTTCAGGATAAAGGTAAATCACAGGTTTTCCCATTTCAGCACCGCCGGAAGTGTAATAAATCTGAACGTTCGCGGATTTTGTGCTTCCATCATCAAAATATGCCTTAAATTCGTATTTATTTGATCCTTGGATTAAATTGTTGAACGAAAATTTCGCAGAATATCTAAAAGTGGTGTCACCATATTTAAAATTCTGAAGTTTATAAGCATCATTATAGACTTGGCCAAGAGTGGAAGATTTCCAAGTTACCAAAATCTTTGTGGCATTTGGAGAAACAATTCCGTTGAAAACTATTGGTTCTTCTGTGAAAGAAGCCTCATTTGCTGGATTATTCAGAGTTATATAGTTGTCTCCGGTGTAAGGAGTGTCAGTAGGAGTGATTGTCGTGTCCGTAGTATCCGCGGTGGTGTCAGTCGTTGTGCTTGTGTCAGCTTTTTCATCCAACTGTTTTTGCAAATCGTCTATTTTTTGTGAAAGATCTTCAATTTGGGCGTCTTTCTTGCCATCATCAAACAGATTGCAGCCGGATAGACCGAGGAGGCTAAGCAATAAAAAACCAATCAGGATTTTCTTCATATATTTTTGTTAGGGGATTAATTCTTAAGATGTTTACCACTTTTTATACTAATTGTAAATATGCCTCATTATTATTGCACACATGCCCCATTCTTGTCTCGATTATCCCAGCAAAAAGGGCCATAAATTTCATTCAACTCGTTTTTAACGAAAATAGCCTTAAGTTTTCCCAAGTTATACTCAAAATCATTCATTCCGTGCTTAGCGAGCATTTTATATTTCGATTCAATCATATTTCTAAGGACAAGATATTCCGGTTCGGCAAAATCACTTTCTTTGTATTCAACAAAGACCGGCAAAATATCAGCAGACAATTGCGATTTTAAATAAGAAACATCCAGCTCAGCCTTTCCATTTTTATTATTCACGTATCTTTCAACATTTTCTTTGGCAATCATAAAGTCCACATTTACTGAAAACACCACAACTAAAGCTGTAATACTCATGATTAAACCTGCATAAAAAAACTTAGTAAACTTAAGCTGTATAATCACGGAAGCGGCCACGAAAGCCAGCACGACGAGTGTGAAATAAATAAACCATTCAACGTACAACCTCAAAACGGTAAAGCCGTAAGCATCTTGATACAGCCCCATTCTTTTTAAAGCGGAAGCCGCGACAATTCCAACCTGCAAAACCAAAAAAACCTGCAATCCGTTAACGATTTTTGAATTTCCATGGTGAGATGTTGACCAATAAACAATGGCTATCAAAGCCAAAGCAAAGGCCATTACCCAAGCCAGTTGAAAAAATCCGCTTCTTGCATACTCCGCAAATCTAAGGCCATTTTCCATAACAAAAGATACATCGCCAAACAAATATTTAATCTGGAAGAAAACAAAAGTCAAAAAAAGCAGATTCACAACCCCCAAAACCACGGTCGATATAACATTATCAATCTTCACGGCCGAAATAGCCTTGTCCAATAAGTCATGCTTTTCCGATATCAAAACATAGAAGAAAGAACTTAAAACAAGGCCCAAAACGCAAACGCGACTAATTTTTTCCCAAAGCAATCTATCTATTTCAAAATTAAAAAGACTCCTGATCCAATCGGCAAAAATGGCATCCGCGGCCATAAAAAGGCCCAAAAACAATAGCAATATTGGTATAGCGATAAGAAGACCCAAAAGAACCATTTTTAAATTTTTATTCTTTGTAAAAAAAGGAACCGGAGAAAGAATATCGGCAAAAACATCATATATTCCACTAAACACCGATAAAACATTCCTCACGACGGGGATTCTGCTAAGTGCAAAATTACGCATCCGTGAATTGCGAACCGTAAGTAAAACGCAAAATAAGAAGACCATGCCAATGACAAACAATGGGCCAAAAAGTACAACCAGATAATTATTAAACTTAAAAATATCAAAGCACAAAATTGCGATTGGAATTAAAAACAAAAAAGCCAACTTATTTCTGGCATGTTTAAGATAAACGGAAAGTCCTGTGAACATAATCAAAAAAACGGCAATAAACAGGACAAAACCTATTCCAGGCAAATTTCCCCAAACAAAAATTTCGCCCAAAACGGCTAAAAAAACGGCCATAACAACATAAGCAAGCCTGTTTAAAATTTCGCTCTTCATAATTATGTGGTTAATTGAAAGTGGATTTGAGTATACTAAGAACAAGGCTGATTTTCAAGGCTGCGCCGGGTTAAAACCATTGACACTTGACAAATACACAGAATATTAGTATATTAGCATCCTATTTTTTTAAAAACATGTATATGACAATAAATAATGGTCCAAGCACCCCGGGAAGACAGCATCTAGAGCCAAAAGAATCTTCAATGATTGGCAAAGATGGAAAGCCTACGGCGGCGGCAACTATGCGCTTCGAAAGATCTTATGCCTTCAAAGGTACGGATTTAAACAATAAAGGAAAAGAAGTTCACGCAAAAATTTTACCTGAAGTGGAAAGATTGTTTAGAGCATGCGATTTGGACGGTTTAATGGATTTGGCGGAGCTAACAAGTCCTGCAAATTATAAAAATTCAGGATTTGATCTTTTAACATGCCAGGAAATCAATGGTTTGGTTGCAGTCGCATTAAGCACTTTGATTGGCGAAGACGCTACCAAGCAGTATTCGTACAGTTATCAATCACATTTGGGGCAAGAGAGCGGAGACACAGCTTTTGAAAGAGCCGCTGCGCTTGCCGGATTAAATGATTCAGTTGATGGCGGAGTCTCAAGACAGGAAGCGGAACAAATCTTAATAGCAAAAAACCCGGAATCAAACTCTCCGGAAGTTATTGCGCATTTGGCGGCAACAATTGAAAAAATCCAAACTCTGTTGGCGGCATAGAGCCAAATTGGCTATTTGCTGAAAAGTTTTGAAAACTTTAGCTTAAGAACCGCAAACAGATAGATAATTTCAAGAATGCCCAGGGTGTTTACTACGAGAAGTATAACAAACCACCAAGGCTGGCCTTTTCTTCCTGCATGCCAGAGGGCGAGTCCCTTCCAGAGTAAACTCCATACAACCAGAATGCCCAAGAAAGGCAAAAACGCCTGAAGCCGTTCCGGCGCTCCGGTTCCAAACAATTCAGCAAGCTTGTTCATATGAGTGAGTTAAAAAAATAAAACAGCTGCATTATAGCATGCTTTGGTTGGTTACTAGGGTCCGTAGAAACTTGACACAGGCAAATTATATTGATTTTTGTAATTACTATAATATAATAGCCTCTTAATTATTTTTGTTCACATATGTCAGAATTTGCAATTCAACAATATTTCGAAAATAACCCGGTTCGAAAAATAGAGAGAGGAAACCAGTCGATAATATACGGATCTAAAGATTTGATTATAAAAGTAATTGAACCAAGAAAAATCTCCGCAAATATGGCGGCAATGGCTATTGGTAAAGAGAACGGAAAGGGGTTTGATCCAAGAATTGCGGCGGATTTGCGAAAAATGTACGAAAAATTAGCGCGAGATGCCTACGGATTGGGTAAAGCAAAGTTTGGAGGATGTGTGGTTCCTTTTGAGATGCCACAGCATGTGGAAGCAACGCTAAAACATTGGTTTAGCATTTGGGGAGACAAGGCTAATTTCTATCATCCGGTTGTTCAGGAAAGAGTAAATATGAAGCAATCTCTTAGAGCGTTTTTGGACAAAGCTGCGAAAGATGGAGATGTGGATTTTATGCGCGAACTTATTGGCGCGATGATAGAAACAAATATGGCACTGATAGAACGCGGTGGCTTTCCTTATGATTGTCATCCCACGAATTATACGGTGACCGGAGTTGATGCCGAAGGACATTTTGATGGAGTTGAGCTTATTGATGTTGGGGGTCTGATATTGAGCAGAAAAAAATTAACGGGGCTTCTAAAAACGGAAGAAAACAAAGAGCAGGCGGATAAATTTAGAGACATGACAATTGGAAAATACGAGGGAATCATTAGAAAGCTTGGAGATTCCGAGGCCGCGAATGATTTGATTTCAGATATAAGAAAGAGAATTACTCCCATGTTTAGCCCAAGAATATTAAGCAGATTCGGAACAAAAAAGGGCGAACCGGTACCGGAAGTGCATGTGCCTGCATAAAAAGTCTTGGTTAGCTACTCGGGTCTATGTCTCGCTTAGGAATATTAATAATTTTCGGTTGGTGCCCCACCCTGTCCAAAAAAGTCTTAACGCCTTGCCTTCCGAATCATTAACAAGCCCTAGAAGAGTGACAGAACCCGGAGTTAACCCAAGATGTTTTTTCAGGCGCTCTTCGGAAGCAAATCCAAGTTTAGATACACCTATTATTTCTTTAAGCTTTTTTAAATCGACACTTTTATCTTTTTCAACAACAACCAAAAAGTGGCGCTTTCCGGCATTATCTCTCAAAAAAAGATTTTTCGTGCCGCTACCGGGCATTTTAGGACACAGCCGATCCGATTCCTCACACGTATAAACCGCAGGATGATCAAATCTCTGATATATATCCACATTCATAGTGCCCTTTCTACAATTTTCTCGCAAAAAACTTCTGATTAATTAAATCAATCACAAGCTCGCCTCCGTCGACAGGTATTTTTATTTCTCCGGGAGTGTAAATAAACTGTAAATTTTCAAAATCCACTCCTGTTGCGGAAAAATTCTCGCCAAGCACATCATTAAATTCCGTATTCTCCATTTTTTTGTCAAAAAAAGTCTTGTTTTGAATATCGTAAACGCCAATTCCATAGGCATTATCTTCTCCTCCCATTTCTCCAAAATTTATAGAGAAAAATACTATGTATTTTTTGTCATCAGTGGAAAACAATTTTGATTTGTCTGTCGTAAAAATATTATCACTAACAGCGATAGTCCTCGGGAATTTATCAGCCTTAGTAAACTCATCTATACCGATATTACTTAACAAATAATATGAATCATCCACACGGATTGCGTCCACGTATCCTTTGTAAATAAAAGGCACTTCAATCCATTTTGCGTCATAAAAAGCATAGACATGCACAATCTTTCCATTCTGTTTATCGGCTTCAATATCAATAGAAGCGTAAGTTTCACGTGGCGGCAAATATTTTAGACTTCCTTCGTAGAATTTATAGATTGGATACAAATATTGAGATACATTTTCTTCAAATTCTTCATATTTTGCTTGATAAACTATGTCCCAAGCTTTTTTCTGAGAATCGAATTTTGCCAAAGTTTCATTATCAGGGTCATTATCCTGATAAATAGCGTAAACACCGTCATCTGAAATAAAGAACTGATCAAAATCGATACGTTCGAAATCTCTTTTTTTAAAGTCTTTGACGGTATAAGAAATCCATTTATCATTTTCCGAATCATATCGTGCGGCACCACCGGAAACGCCTGAACTGGCCAATACTGTTGCCCACACCTCTCCATTTCTCGCGTAAACATGGGTATTAGGTAGATCCGCGCCAACTACTCCCATAATCTCATTACCATAAAATACGACCTTGTCAGTCTTTATATCAATCTTGCCAAGACCACGAAACGTTCCTACCCAAAGAGTTCCTTCGTCAGCCGCCAATTGCAAGTTCTGCGTATTCTCCAGACCATTTTTCCCATCATAAAAATAAACAATCTTATTTTTAACCAAATCTATCTTGTATATTCCAACATTCATGCAAGACGCAAACAGGTAATTGCCGCTAACAGCTATGTCATTTGGCGGGCATGTTAAGATTTTTTTGTCAGTATATGCAAGCAGATTGCCATTAAGGTCATATTCCAAAATATCAGGACCGTATGGAGCTTCATAAGACCGGTACGAACGAACAAATAATTTATCATTCCAAAGAATTACTTTTGGAGACCTGTATTCAACTATGGGAAAATCTTTCAAAGTAAGATTTTGGAAATCGTCGGTCGGCACAGATGAAAGAAAGACGCCCTGAACAAGAGGAGCGGTCGTAGCCGGAACTTCATTTTCTTTGTTACATCCGCTAAAAATAGAAATTAGCGCCACAAGCGCTATGCCATACATCATTTTTTTCATAAATTTTTTAGTTAATCGTTGATTTTTAGTGACTGGCTAGTCGAGTTTAGCACCCATTTGGGCCTTTTAATAGGATTAATGAGCCCTTTCAAAAACATACAAACCGTCATTATTGTAGCTTACATAAAGTTTTTTCCCATCAGGACTAAAATCCAATCCAATCACAGCATTTGCCTTATCGGGAAGAGCAGAAAAATCCAAAAATTTCCCATTTGTTACAAAACCTAAATCGCCATAAAGACCACCAACAATGACTTTATTTTCATCATACGGATCAACTGCGACATAGTAGGGTATAAACGAAAGATTTACTTCTTGGAAATCAAAGTTTCGCTTATTTGCTTCAAAAATTTTATATGATTCCTGAGCAAATACCGCCATATTCTGAGAAAAGTCTGCATTTATAAAATGCCAATTATTATTTTCAAATATATTTACCCAACTTAAACCGTTATCATCGGATTTCAACAATGGAGGATAATAATCGCCGTTTCTTTTTTCATTTATATTTATATGTGATTCTCCTGTTAGATATAAATCTCCTGTGAATTTATCTTGCTTAAAAACCCAAGGGATAACACTATCAACTATTTTATCCCCAATGGTTGACCGAGCGAAAGATTCTCCACCGTCAGTACTTCCAAAAATAATAGTTTCAGCTGTGTCAGAGGTTTTAGGCCTACTCACGGAATATATTTTTTGTGAATCATCCTTGTCAATAATAATCCTGTACAGTTGAACATCTCCAACGGTAAAAATCTTATCCCATGTTTCTCCAAAATCATCAGATCTATATATAAAACCATCATTTTTATCATAATCAGTACCACACACAACTATAGTTTTTGTATTTTCTCTAAAATCATAAGAATCTATTTTTTCATTATCATTCAGTAAAATAGCTGACCAAGTTTTTCCTCCGTCTACCGATTTATACAAGCCGGTTTTTGATCCTGATGAATCTGCATCCAGAGCAAGTAATACTTCTTTGCCATCTACTTCTAGGGCTTCTAAATCAAAAATTGTTTTAAAAGTTTCCGTATCATAACTCAAAACCCATTCGTCAGTTGAAGAAATTGGATTCCAAGGCGGATAATATTCTGATGTTAGATTACTGTAATCTAACTTTTCTCCGGCTTCATAAGAATCCAAAAAATCTCCAAGTGTTCCATCTTTATACTTTTGTGATCTTACAATAATTTCAGCTATCTGAGCCCTGGTCATAGGCTGAGAAAAAGATGAAACATAAGGCAATATATTCATCTGTATGGCACTTCTAACACTCCATTCAAACCAGGTATCACCTTCCTCCTTGTACTCAAACCCTTGGGAATTCATAATAATCTTAAGCGCCTCAACAAAAATGACCGGCTGTCCAGGTTTAAAAGATCCATCCGGATATCCTTTTATATAATTATTTTCTAGCCCATAGCACACATATTCTGCAAACCACTGAGAAGAATTTACATCCGAAAACGATCCAAATTCTGAGCACGAACTATTTAATCCATCACGTTTGTTCACAGGAGTAATCATCTTCATTAACTCTGCCCTGTTAACTTCCTGATCCGGCCTAAACATCCCATCATCATAACCTTTAACCAAACCCTCTCTGGTAATAATTTCAATAGCATCCCTATAAGTATTAGTTTCAATATCCAAGAACATTGCATCTGTCCTTGCATTTGCAACATAACTCGGTAGACAAAAAATAATCATCAATAATGTCGACACCGATTTTAATATTTTTTCCATATATATTACTTGATTTTTTGGCTGGCTAGGAGGGTCTAGTATCATATTGACAATCAACGCTTAATCTCATCTTTCAGGATATTCAAATCTATAGAATTGGAATCGACAGTATTAATCTTGTACTTATACTGCCCAATTTTATTTCCATAGTCTATAAAACGAAAGGTGGCATGAATTATGTTGTTACCATATGTAAGATTTGAATGAACAGTTCGATCCTCGACTAGACCATTATTTAAATTTTTAACCCCTAGATCTTCCCACTGATTGAAAACCCTAGTTTCTCCCGGATCTATTATAATTCCACTACTCGAAGGGTCGGAGGGATTTGAGTCAACGAAAGCATGTTCTCCGTCAGCATTATTAATATCAAAATATGCTCCAAGAGCCATGCTAAAAAGTGCATGCAATTCTTTATCAGAATTATTAATTAAAGTAACTCGGAAATTTACCCTATCTCCATAATTATAATCTTGTTTCAAATCAACAACTTCCAAATTAGCATGAATCTTTTCCAAATCAGAATCGGATAAATGGTTGGTGCATCCAAAAAGAAATAAAGCCGCCACAACTGCCAAACATTTTTTTATCATAATGAATTTTTAATTAATTCTGGCTGGGGCGGAGGGATTTCCCGCTTTGCGGCATAAACTTCTCATCCGCTCTCAACCCAATTTATTGAAAATCATCTCTACCTTCGACAGCGCTGATTTTCAATGGTTGGCTAGTCGGGTCTAGAACCATTTTGGCCAGTTGCTGGACGGATTATACCTTTCGACGTGAAATGAGACAAATCTGACAACCTAGGCAGAAGTACCTTTAAAAAAGTGTTCAGTGAAGTACAAAAATTTATCCATAGCCAAAAACACAACAGCAAGCAAAATAAGCGAAATAGAAAGACCTGTTAGCCCCCTTTTATAAGCCTTATTTTCAAGATCTGTGTTCTGGGAACCGAGATCTATTTTTGCCAAAACCATAGTGACTATTGAGCAGATAATATGAATCACAAACAAGATTATCCAAATTTTTTGAATAGACCCAACGACAAATCCCATAGGAGAAGGATCAATGCCTATTTCCGTTATGACAGGAGAAGAGGGATTAACAAAAGTTGCAGCAAAAGTACTAAGAAGCAAATGATTCCCAACAATAAAACCAAAACCCAGAGCAAACACGAAAGCGATTACAGAAAAGATATTCAAAAAATGAGTAACACCGCTGAGAAATTTTAGAAAGAACTTTTTTGGCTCAGAATTTACCATAGGGTATAATTGCAATTTTTTTGGTTGGCTACTCGGGTCTGGTACCCTTTTAGCCGTTTCTGGACAGATTATACCTTTTGGCCTGAAATGAGACAAATGAGACAGTATAAAAAATAGATATTATTACACTGTAGACTTAACAGACTTGAAAATTTCAAGTTTAATACGATCTTAAACTGTGCTCTTTGAAAATCAAGAAATTAAGAGATTGAAGTGTGGTTAGTGTCAGCTGTCTGAGGTCTGAGTGAATCAACGCCAGTATCATAGGAGAGAAGAAAATGAAG
>Ga0172379_10004169_pt1 | contig 21755 bp, 20 predicted proteins | sample GrowelOW334metaG_FD_119756 | JGI IMG/M metagenome (GOLD analysis project Ga0172379, IMG submission 119756) | Groundwater microbial communities from an aquifer near a municipal landfill in Southern Ontario, Canada - Groundwater well OW334 metaG | ecosystem: Environmental > Aquatic > Deep... | reverse complement strand
TTAATTTTTATTTTTCTTTCCCGTGGCACTACTCTTTTATTTCCTTTTATTGGATTATCTCTTATGACAAGTGGAATTAATTTATCCCCCTCTCTTTCACGAGAAGAAGCATTACTACATGAACTCCAATTTAGAGATAAAGTAAAATCTGCAGAGTATCATTATGCTGTTTCGTTTGAGTTTGATGGTTTTTTTGAAGAAAATAAACTAGTTGAAGAGTTTTATGAAAAGATTTGTTTTCTCTCAAAAGAGTTTGAGTTTGAATCTTTTAAATTAGGAGTTTCTTGGCCTTTGGGAGTAGTTGATTCGGCAAAAAGTCACTTAAAATATTCTATTCAAACTGGTTTGATGAGTAGGATTCAAGAAAAAATGAATAAAAAAATGACAATTTATTATCCGGATTTGGAATTTTTAATTGATTTTAATAAAAAATTAGTTTTAGTAAAACTTAATCCGGTTTATATTAAAGGGAAATATTGCAAGTATAGCAGAGAAATTGCTCAAACGGAATTTTTTTGTAATAAGTGCAGAGGAAAGGGTTGTTGGTATTGCCAGAACACTGGTCATTTTTCAGTTGATAGCGTGGAACAATTAATTGGGAGTGTTCTTTCTCCCGCGTTTGGGGCAAAACTTGCCATACTTCATGGTGCTGGAAGAGAGGACATGGATGTTTTGATGCTTGGGGGGGGAAGACCCTTTATTGCTGAACTTCTCTTGCCCGCAAAAAGAACTTTTGACATAAAACTTTTAGAAAATAAGATTAACAAGTTGCATGAAGGAAAAATTTCAGTTAATTCGCTTGAGTTTGTTACGCATGATGCAGTTTCCACATTAAAAGATGCACAACATGACAAAATTTATTCAGCGCTCGTTCACTCGGATAAGAAAATTGATTTTTCTAAATTAAAACTTGGGGAAAAAATGATTGTGATGCAAAAAACCCCCACCAGAGTTGCAAAAAGAAGAGCTGATTTAACTCGAGAAAAAGAGGTAACTTTAGTTAGGGTTGGAGTAATTGCTCCGCAAGAATTTGTACTAGTTTTACGAACTTCTCACGGTACGTATGTTAAAGAATTTATTTCGGGGGATAATGGTAAAACAAAACCAAGTATTTCTTCATTAGTTGGTGCAAATTGCACTTGTACTCTTCTTGATGTGTGTGAGATTTGTAAGTGAATTATAATTTAGGAGGTTTGATTTTTTCATGCTTCTTCAAATAGTAAACTTACACTTTTATCTTCGTTAATACACTTTATTGCATCCGCCAAATATTTTGCAACACTAATTATTTCAATTTTTTTGCTTTTCTTTGAAGGCACTGAATCCGTGATATAAAGTTTTTCAATTACTGAATTCTCGATTTTTTCAATTGCGTTTCCACTAAGCACCCCGTGTGTTACAAATGCATATATTTTTTCTGCTCCCTCTTTCTTCAAAACTTGGGCAGCGTTGCATAAGCTTCCGCCAGTATCGATAATGTCATCAAAAATAAAACAATCTTTTCCTTTAACACTGTCTCCAATTATGTTCATTGCTTGGCACTGGTTGTGTTCTGTTCTCATTTTGTTTATTATTGCAAGCCCTGTGCACATTTTTAGCGCAAGTTTTGTAGATACTTTTGCTGCTCCCGCATCAGGGGAAACAATAATGTAATTGGCACTAAGTTCTTTTGCTTTTTTTATCATCATAGTTCTTGCGGGCAAGTTATCAAGCGGGATATTAAAAAATCCTTGAATTTGTTCAGAGTGCAAATCAAGAGTTAATACTCTATTTGCGCCTGCGGTAGTAAGCAAATCAGCAATTAATTTTGCAGTTATTGGTTCTCGTGAATCTGCTTTTCTATCCTGTCTTGCATAAAAATAATTTGGAATAATCGCGGTTATTCTTCCGGCCGATGAGCGTTTTGCTGCATCAATCATTAAAAGTAATTCCACTAAGTTGTCGTTCATTGGTTCGCATGCAGTTTGAAGCAGGAATACGTCTTTGGCTCTTACGTTTTCTCCGAATTGTGCGTAAGTTTCCCCATCAGAGAATTTTTTTAGTAATATTTTTCCGTTCTCAACCCCAAGTTCTTTTACAATTGCTTCTCCAAGAAGAGGGTTACTTGAACCATAAAAGAATTTGAGTTCGTTGTGTGCTTCCATTAATTTTCACTACTTTATTTCGAACAGAACCTCTTTTAATTGGATTACTTGTCAAGCAATATTTTCTTAGATTGCAGTAAGAATGCTTTTTAAGAAGTTTAGGGGTTTATTTGACTATGCAGCCAATCTGTTTTACTAATGGAAATATTTACAAGTTAATGGATTCAAACATTACTGCTGCTAAAAGCATATTGTCTCAATTGGATGTTGATGGAATTGAGTGGCATTATGGGGCTAGTTTAATTGCGCGTCCAATTCTTGAATCAGATTTAGTTTATTTAAAAAAATTGAAATTGAATAGTATTCATTCTTTACGAGTGGTTCCGGATTCTATTGCCGAAGCACTTTCTTTGTTTGAAAAGATACAGTCGGATTATGATAAAATTAATGCTCACTCTATTGTGATTCACCCTGAATCTCTTCCTCCAAGGCGTGTTCTTGATAAACTTCACATGAATTTTTTAACTGAGAATATGAATTGTCTTCCATTTTGTCGTTCAAGATTGGGATTTGAGGATGTTCTAAAAAAGAATAGGGATTTTGGTTTGTGTCTTGATGTTTCTCATGCTTTCTATTGGTCTCCGCGCGAAACAAAAAGAATTGTGCAAAACTGGGGGAGAAGAATTGAGCAAATTCATTTTAGTTTTGCCCGTAATGGTTTGGATCATTTGCATTCAAGTTACTCCACAAAAACGTTCCTTGATTCAATAAAACCTTTGGCTGATTTAAATGTTCCAATTGTTATTGAGGAAGTATTGCCTGTGTGCACTGTAGAGTCTGCCAGAGATGAAATTTCAAAAGTAAAAGAAATACTTTTTGAACTCTAATTTACTATACTTTTATTTGAATAAGTTTTTGTTTTAATTAAAATGTGTCGCTTAGTTTCATCTGTGATTTTCCAATTCCTTTGATTTTACTTCTTTCTCCTACTTCAAAATCATAGCTAAAGTATTCAAGTCCGTATTGTTTTAGTAGTTCAAGTGCGCTTTTTCTTATGCTTGGTGCAAGTAATATTCCTCTTGTTGTAATCCCTTTCATTTTTTTTACTTCTTCAGAATATCTCTTTAGTTGAGTTACTGCCGCATAATCCGCTTGTCTTCTTTTTAGTTCAATTACGACTAAGTTTCCTTTAGCGTCTTCTGCAACGATGTCGCATACTCCTTTTCGAAATACTTGTTGTTGGTTTATTGGTTTAAGCCCTGGTTCAAGGAACGAAAGGTCATCCATTAGTGCATCATTTAATTCTTTTTCAGATCCGCTTAATCGTAAATCATTACTCTCAGGCAAATCATAAGAGTGGGCAGCAAGTATTGAGTAAAATGTAACAGTAATTGTTTCTTTTGGTTTTAATTTTTTTGCAACAAGAGTAAGAGTTTTCTCTCCAGCTTTAGTTTCACTTGATTCACAAGAAATACTTGCATCCATCATATAATTAGTTGGTCTAATTAATCGATTTTCATGAATTGAAACTGAGGAGTCCGCTTTTATCATTACTAGTCTTTGCCCTTTTCCGAGTGTAGAGGAGGCTCTTCCAATATAACTAACCTCACATTCGCCAATGACTAAGCACATGTGTCTATTTTTCAGACTTGTAAGTATTTTCTCTTTTGCTTCGTGGAATTGCATTTTCTCTTTCCCCAATATTTAACTATTAATTAGTTGATTTTATTTATTTAAAGTTCTTCAGCCTTGTTCTTTTTTACTAAAAAACTTTTTTCAAGTCTTATTCCATATTGTTTAGTGTATACTGCGGGTTCTATTGCAAGTATTTGTCCTTCTGCAAGCATCCAATTACTATTTTGCCCTATTGCTCCCGGAGGATCATGTTCTTCAAGTCCCAGTCCGTGTCCGAGTGCATGGGGCATATTTCCAAGTTCTTTTACTTGTGCCATTAATTTATTTGCTTTTATTCCTATTTTCATTGCTCTTTCAGTATTGTGGAGTGCAGTTTTTACTTTTTCTCTTGTGAGTGTGTACTCTTTTGGAGCTTTGTTTCCAAACCAAAAGCTTTGAGTAATATCCGCGCAGTATCCTTTGTATTTTGCTCCGCAATCAATCATTACTGGCATTTCCATTTCAAGTTTTTTGTCAGTTGAAACGTGATGGATGTTTGCCGTGTTTTTTCCAAATGCCACAATGCAAAATGCGGTTTCGCAATCGCGTAGTTCAAATAAATTCTTTATTTTTAACATAATTTGTTCTTCAGTTTCTCCTTCTTTTAGTTCAGCAACTACTTTTACTAATACTTTTTTTGTTTCTTCAACTGCTTTTCTTACTTTCCTTATTTCGATTGGTGTTTTTATTGCTCTTGCAATTTCGATTTGTTTTGAAACATCCACAAATTTTCCTTTAATTAGTTTTTTTAGTGATCTTAATGTGGATACTGCAGTGTGTCTTGAGTCAAATCCGATTATTTTCCCACAATTTTTCTTAAGTATTGATTTCATTTCTTTTTTTGTAGCGTATTGTTTTACATCTACTCCTCTTAGGGATTTTTTTGCTTGAGTGTAATTGAATGGGTGGGATAGCCAAACTGGTTTTCCTTTTGATTTAATAATGAGCATTCCTTCATAGTGTTCGCTGGGAGTAAGTTTTTGTTTAGAATCCAAGTATTTATTCACAAGTGGGTGCTTCCAGTATTGGAAGTAATTTGTCACAACTATGGAATCAACTTTGTGCCAAGGCATAAAAATATTGGATTTGGGTTTGTTTTAAAACCCAACTCCTTTGCAAAAATTTGTCTTTGCGTTTTACTTTTTTTCGTAGAATGCTTTGTAAGCTTTGTATGTTGCGTAGGTATCTATTTTACTTACCAGTTCGAATGGGGAGTGCATTGCAAGTATTGGTGGGCCCATATCCACGATATCCAAATTGTATTTTGCAAGCATCCATGCAATTGTTCCTCCGCCTCCTTGATCTACTTTTCCAATTTCTCCGTGTTGCCAAGGTATTTTTGCTTCATCAAGCATTGTTCTAATCCATGAAATATATTCTGCGTTAGCATCGCTTCCAGAGTATTTTCCTCCAGATCCTGTGTATTTTTCAATTGCAACTCCGTGTCCTGGCTTGTTTACATTGCTTGCATCAAACTTTTCAGCAAACTTTGGATCAAATCCGCTTGTAACATCCCCTGAGATTGCTTTTGAGTTAGAAAGTATTTCTCTTGCAGTAGTATTTTCTTTTCGGAGTTTTACAATTCTTTCAATTAAGTTTTCAAGGAAGTAAGAATCCATTGAAGTGTTTCCTACGCTTCCGATTTCTTCTTTATCTACCCAAAGAACCATTCTTGGTTTTGTGGATTTGCTTTCAAGTAATCCTCGTAAAGCAACATAAGCGCATATTCTATCGTCATGTGCTGGTGCTCCAAGCATTCCCCCGTCAAGACCTACATCTCTTGCTTTTACTGCGGGGTATAGGGATAGTTCTGCTGAAATGAAATCTTCCTCAATTATTTTGTATTTATCATTTAGTGCTTTAAGGAAAGTTGCTTTTATTTTTTCCTTGATTTTTTTGTCTTCGATTGGTATTGTTGCTCCGATTGCATCAAGTGCTTCGCCAGCAATAATATCTTTTGCTAATTTTTCTCTTCCCTCATATCCTTCCAAGTGTGGTAAAAGATCAGTAATTACAAATACTGGTTCGTCTTCTTTCTCTCCGATAGTGATTTCAACTTTTTCCCCTTTCTTGTTGAATACTACTCCATGTAATGCTAGTGGAACGTTTAACCAGTGGTATTTTTTTATTCCTCCATAGTAATGAAGGTTAATCATCAAAAACGGTTCTGATTCATATATTGGGCTTAACTTGAAATCAAGTCTTAGTGTGTCAATATGGGAACCAATAATTCTAATTCCTTTAGACAATGGTTCATTTCCTAAATCAAATAGTACAATGTTCTTTGCGTGGTTTGTTGCATATATTTTTTTTGTTGTTGCAGTGGCATCGTTAATTGAAACAAATCCTTCTTTTTTTGCTTGTCTTTCAGCCCAAGTTACAATTTCTCTCTCGCTCTTATTTGCTTCAATGAAATCCTTGTAATCTTCATTAAATCTAAAAGCAAGTTTTTTTTCTTCAGCTAATAATTCCCAAGCATTCTTTCGATCAGAAAATAACTCTTTTTCAAGTTTAGTTCGTTCGTCTTTTTCTTCCTTTTTCTTTGTTTCTTTTGCTTCAACAATACTCATTAAACCACCCACTGAACTGAACTAATTAGCTGGAATAGAGTTTAAATAATTAGGGTTTAGAGTTACTTTAAACTTTGAATAATATCAATGATTTCTGGGTGAGTTTGGTTAATTTTGTCAAAAACATAAAACATTCCTTCTGCATAATAGTATGACCAATTGTTTGCTTTTTCGCCTGGAGGTCTTGCTTTTCGTTCAAGTGCATCAGCGTATATTGATGCTGCAAAACATACCTTGCTTGCTTGTTCTTTTTCAGGAATATTTCTTTTAAGAAGGGTGTCAAGTTCTTTTCCAAGATTGTCCTGGAGTTCTTTTTGGGTTTGTTTCTTTAGGGTTTCGATTATTCTCTGAATGTGTGTGGGTCTTTTTCTAAACTCTACTGCTCTTTGTCTTAAGATTCTTGCAGGGGGGCTAATTAAATCAGGGATATGTCTCATTAAGTGCATTATGGAGTCTCTTTCAGGCATTCCTTCCAAGTCAATATATTTTTTATTTTCAGTTAATTTTTTTATTTCTTCTAAAGGGAGTTTAATTGGGTCAGTGCGGTATCTCTGGAGAGCACCATCAAAAACATTTTCCCAAAGCGTTTGTTCTTCTTTAATAGTCATTGATTCTCCAGCGGATTTGTATGCAAGTTTTGTTGCAGTTACCATGTGGTCCGTGTAATAAGCAAGCATTCTTGAGGTAAGCACTGCCTTTTTTTGCATTGCTAAAAATGGGGGCCAGCCACGACGTTTTGCTAGTTGATCGATTTTATTTGGGACTCGGACTATTCGAAACCAGTATCTTCTGTTAAAGCCCCTTTTTTGTTGCCCCGCGTCAATAACATTGTTGATTCTCTTATTTAATTTAGAGTTATTGGCGCTCCTTCTCGCATGAGTTAGTGGGTCGAGGCTTTGAGGCATGATTATTCACAATCCTTGTCGAATTAAGTTATTCTTTTTTTATCATTGGTAATCCAGTTGTTGAATTTTCAATTACCTTGTATCCTTTTGGCATATCTATTCCGTCTTTAGGGTCTTTAGCAAAGTAGAATAATTTTCCTCTTGCGTGTAAATAGTATTTATTTCCTTTCGAATTAGTGTGTTCATAAACCATTTCTAATCACCTTTATAGATTAATCTTTTCAGACCTTTAAATTCCTATGCTTCAAGCGTGATTTAATAAACTTCGCGGAGTTAACTCTTGTACTGAGATTATGGCTAAAAAAATTAAGAAAAATGTAAAAGTTTTAAGAAAAGCATCTACTAAGAAAAGGTTGGCAAGTGTTTCACCAAAAAAAACCCCTCAAAAAGAACTTTCTTTGCTTGATAGTACTAAAAAGAAGATTAATGCTTTTTTGGATATTAATAATGTTAAGCGTATTGCAGTTGTTTCAGATAATGACCAGGACGGAATTACTGCGTCAGTTCAAATGAAAAAGTTTTTGGATTCAAAGCGAATTGAAAGTAAAATTTTCTTTTATGATCATTACGCACAGTCATTGAGTATTCCAATTGAAGAATTCATTAAGTTTGCTCCCGAGAGAACAATTTTTCTTGACCTTGGGGATGGATTAATTTCGGATGCGTTGTTAAAAATTGGCAAACACACTGCTCCTTTTTTGGTAATTGATCATCACCAAAGTGAAGTAATTAGAAATAATTCTTTTAGATGTCTTGTGATTAAACCAGTAACTTTTTCAAAAATTACTCCTTCAAAGTATCCGACAAGCAAAATGGTTTGTGATTTGTTTTATTGTGCGGATTGGGTTGCAAGTATTGGAGTAATTGGGGATTTTGCTTTTGATGAATGGGCTAGTTTTTTAGTTAAAGTTCAAAAGAAGTATAAAATTAAACGAAGCGAACTTGATGATTTGGATGAAGTTGTTGCGTGTGTTTCTTCGCAGTATCCCGAGAAAATAAATGAGTTATTTAATTTTATTTGTTCTGCAAAATCTCCAAAAGATTTACTCAAATCTGAATATTTTACATTAAAGAAATTGTTTGATCAAAAACTTGCTGCATTGAAGGATAAATTTTATAAAGAAGCGGAATACTTTGAAGATGCAGGGGTTTATTTCTTCCATGCGTATCCAAGATTTTCTTCAAAATTAAGTAATAATATTTCTACTGAACTTAAAAATAAAGTAATAATTATTTTTGAATTTCCTGGCTCAATGATGAAGTGTTCTATTCGAAGGCAGGACTTTAAGGTTAATTGTGGCGAACTAGCAAAAGCTGGTGTTGCGGGTACTCCTCTTGGTAAGGGGGGAGGGCATATTCCTGCTGCGGGAGCAATGTTTCCTCCAGGATATTTAGATGATTTCAAAAAAAGAGTTAGAATGTATTTGCTCAATAATCCTCCAAAAGAGAAGCTTTTGTGAATTTTAGCTAATTGGGAAAATTTATAAATGGTTCCCGAGTGAATTTAATTAAGTAAGCCTGGTCAAGAATTGATTTGGGTAAAATTGATGCCTTGGTAGCTCAGCAGGTAGAGTATCCGGCTGTTAACCGGGTGGTCGTAGGTTCAAGTCCTACCCAAGGCGTCATCTATTTTTTGAAAGTGTGGTGAAAGGTTATGGATAAAGAAAGGGTAAGACATTTGCTTCACAGGTTGGATAATTTTGCAGATAAATTGATTCTTGATGGGGAGTATTACAAGAAATCAATAAAGGAAATCAAGAGTGAATTAAAAAAAGAAGGGTTACTTTAGTTGGACTGTTTAACAAGACTCTGCAAAAAGTGGGTTTTAAAAGAACAAAGTTTTCCTTTTCTTATATGATTAAAAAGAAAGTTTCTGCCCCAGTTTTATCCGATGTTAATTTTACAAAACTTGGAATTATTTTAATTGGGCTTTTTCTAGTTTTTGTTGTCTTCCTAGGGAGCCTTGTTTTTGTTGTTAATGCGGCTAGTCCCTCTATTGCCCCAAAAGTTGATTTTTCTTCAGATAAAGTTGCTTTAATTAAAATTTCAGGAGAATTGTCAACGGAGTCTTCTTTAAGTTTATTTTCTGGCGCTAGTGGAACTTCTTCTTCTGAGATTGTAGGTTACTTGGATGAGATAAAAAATGATTCAAGTATTAAGGGAGTAATTTTTGAAATTAATTCTCCTGGTGGGAGTGGGGTAGCCTCTGATGAAATCGCTCAAGCTATAAGGGATTTAAACAAACCAACTGTTTCGTTTGTTAGAGAACTGGGTGCGAGTGGAGCGTATTGGGTTGCGAGTGAAACAGATTATATTTTTGCAAATAGAGCTTCATTAGTTGGTTCAATTGGAGTGATTTCTGGTTGGCTTGATTATTCTGATTTACTTTCTGATTTTAATGTAAAATACCAACGATTTGTTGCAGGGGCAGATAAGGATTTTGGAACGCCTTATCGTCATGTAACTCCTGAAGAGGAAGCAAGATTTCAAGCTCAGCTTGACGAACTTCACACTGTATTTATTCAGCAAGTTGCAAAGGGTAGAAATTTGGATGAAAGTTACGTTCGAAAGTATGCTGATGGGTTTGTAATGACTGGTCAAGAAGCAGTAAATGCAAAATTTGTTGATGCTCTTGGCGGAAAAAAGGAAGCCATTGCATATATGGAAGAAAGATTGGGCAATAAAATTGAAGTAACTAATTATTCCTATGCCCCTACACTATTTGATAGTATTTTTGGTTATTCAAACGAATTGTCAAAGAGTATTGGGACAGGTATTGGGGAAGTATTGTTTAAACAAAGTCAATCTTTGGCTATTCGAACTTAGTGAATTCTTAATCCGAATTATTTTTACCAACGTGTTTTTTATGGTTGATTCAAATACAAAATGGTTTGGGGTAATTGGTAATCCGATTGAGCATTCCTTAAGTCCATTAATTCATAACTCTGCTTTTGAAAAATTAAAAGTAAACGCAGCATATTTGGCATTCAAAGTTGAGGATGTAAAAAATGCGATTAATGCGATAAAAGAATTTGGAATCAGCGGGTATAGTGTTACCATTCCTCACAAAGTTACCATAATGCAGTACTTGGATGAAATTGATTCGCTTGCAAAAAAAGTTGGTGCGGTTAATACAGTTTTAGTAAAAAATGAAAAGTTAATTGGCTATAACACTGATGTTATGGGGGCAATTAATCCTCTTAAAGAAATAACTCCTCTAAAAGGAAAAAATGTTTTTGTGATTGGTGCGGGGGGTGCAGCAAGAGCAATAGTTCTTGGGCTCGTTAATGAGCATGCAAAAGTAACAATTTTTAATAGAGATTTTTCTCATGCTCAAAAGTTGGCAAAAGAGTTTTCTGTTTCTTCAAAAGAAATAGGGGTGTTAAGTGCACTTGCAGAGGATTGTGATATTTTGATTAACGCTACTCCTGTCGGAATGTATCCTAAAGTAAATGAACTTCCTGTTGATGAGGGAGTCATTAGAAAAAAAATGATTGTTTTTGACATTGTGTATAATCCACTTGAAACTAAGTTAATTAGAGTTGCAAAAAAGAAGGGTTGTAAAGTTGTGCCGGGGGTAGAAATGTTTCTAAACCAAGCATATGCACAATTCGAAATGTTCACTGGAAAAAAAGCTCCTGTGGAAATAATGCGAAAAGTTGTTTTAAAAGAATTAAAGAAAAGACAAAAAAATCAAAGTTGATTTTAATTAATCTTAGTTAAAATAAAATGAAAAGCCCTAAATGGGCCTTTCGAAAATAAGTTTTTTCTATTGTTTTCTATTTTTTTATTTCTTAGTTACTTTTTCTTCTTTCATAATAAATTTAGCAACTACAAATACTACTGCTGCGATAATTAGGAAATTAAGTAAATCTCCTGCAAATGCCCCTAACTTTAGGAATATTGGTCCAAGTTGTAAAGCAAATTCTCTCCAAGCTCCGTTTGGAACTAAGAAACCAACTACTGGCATTATGATATTGTCAACTAGTGACTTAACTAATGTTACTGCTGCAGCACCCATAATGAATGCAATTGCAAGTGCCATTACGTTATATTCTCTTAAAAAGTCCATGAACTCTTTAACAGTGTTTTTCTTTTGTTCTACCATACTTAGTATCACCTTAATGGATATTTCTCTTAATGTTTTTAAACGACTTCGCTTTGGAGTTAGTTTTTAAACCCTTTTTGTCGACTTCTTACTTAGTGATTGAATGAATAGAACTCATACTTGCGGAGAATTAAATGCTCAATTTGAAGGAAAGAAAATTATTTTGCAGGGCTGGGCGGATACTGTTAGAGATCACGGTCCAATTACATTCGTTGATTTAAGGGATAGGTACGGATTAACTCAAGTTGTTATTGATCACAAGAAAAGTGAAGCAATGCACGAAATTGCTAAATCCATTAGAAAAGAATTTGTTTTACAAATTGAAGGGACTGTAAAGGCTCGCCCAGAGGGGACTGTAAAGAAAGATTTGCCAACTGGGGATATTGAAGTTGATGTAGATACTGTTGAAATAATTACTAAATCTGCCCCTTTGCCAATTGATTTAACACAGCGAACAGAAACGAATGAAGACTTAATGTTAAAGTACAGATATTTAGCTCTTAGAAATCCAATGTTGCAAAAGAACATGATTTTTAGACACAAATTAGTAAAAGTAATTAGAGATTTTTTTGATGCAAATAATTTTTTAGAAATTGAAACTCCAATTCTTGCAAAAAGTACTCCTGAAGGGGCTAGAGATTATTTGGTTCCAAGTAGAGTTCATCCTGGAAACTTTTATGCTCTTCCACAAAGTCCACAATTATTTAAACAATTATTAATGATTGGCGGAATGGATAGATATTTTCAAATTGCAAGATGCTTTAGAGATGAGGATTTAAGGGCAGATAGACAACCTGAGTTTACTCAAATTGATGTTGAAATGAGTTTTGTTGATGAAGAAGATGTAATGAATGTGAATGAGAAACTTATTCAGAGAATTTTTAAGGAAATGAAAGGGATTGAAGTTAAACTTCCACTTCCTCGAATGCAGTATGATGATGCAATTGCAAAGTATGGTATTGATAGGCCTGATACAAGATTCGGTTTAGAATTAGTTGAAGTAACTGATATTCTTTCAAAAGGAGAATTTAATGCATTTAAAACTGTTGTAGAAAATAAAGGAATAATTAAAGCCATTAATGTCGAAGGCCAGGCTGCTTTCTCAAGAAAGGATCTTAACGATGCTGAAAATTTTGTAAAGATTTACAAAGCTCACGGAATGGCTTACTTGAAATTCCAAAATGGAAAGTTTGACGGGTCAATTGCAAAATATTTCAGTGAAGATTTGTTGAATAAATTAAAAGAAAGAGTTAAAGCTAAAGAAAATGATTTAGTTGTAATCGTTGCCGATAAACCAAAAGTTGTTAATGATGCACTTGGTTTCTTAAGAGTTCAATTAGCAAAACAACTTGGATTAATTAAACCAGATACTTATAATTTGCTTTGGGTAAAAGATTTCCCGATGTTTGAATGGAGTGAGGAAGATAATAAGGTTACATTTGTTCATCATCCTTTTACTTCTCCAAGAAAAGAACATATTGCTTTAATGGAAACAGAACCATTAAAGATGAAAGCACTTGCTTATGATTTAGTATTAAATGGAATTGAACTTGGAGGGGGAAGTGTAAGAATTCACAATCCTGAAGTTCAAGCAAGAGTATTCAAAGCAATTGGACTTAGCGATGAAGATGCAAATAAGAAATTTGGTTTCTTCCTTGAAGCATTCAAATATGGTGCTCCTCCACACGGTGGTTTAGCATTTGGTCTTGACAGAATGGTAATGTTACTAAATGAATCTGATAGTATCAGGGATGTAATTGCATTCCCAAAGAACAAGGCGGCTGTTTCACTAATGGATGACTCTCCAAGTGAAGTATCTATAAAACAATTGAAAGAATTGTCCATTGATTTAGTTGTTCCAAAAGAAGAAAAGAAATAAAAAATTAATTCTAAAAAGAGTTAATTTTTTTTAATTTGTTTTTTCGTTTAGCTTTTCTTAATTAGTTTGGATTAGTTTATGGTCTTTTTAATTTATTTAAATCATTAAGCTGTCCATTATAATCGCTTCCTGCATTTGTTGCTTGGTCTCCGCCTGTTGTCAATAGCCCAATCATCATTCCAACTACTACTGCTACAACAACTACTGCTGCCGCGATTAACAATAAGTATTCAATTGCCCCTTGTGCTCTTTCTTCCATTATGCAAATACAGCATTTTGGTATAAAAGGTTTATGATGGCTAAAGAAAGTATGGATTCAGTTGATAGGGCTATTATTCAAAAGCTTTCAAGTGATTCAAGAACTCCTTTTCTTTCAATAGCAAAAGAGTTAGGTGTTTCTGAAGGTACTATTAGACAAAGAGTTGCAAAACTGATTGAAAAAAGAATAATTAGAAGATTTACAATTGATTTAGGGTCTGCTACGAATGCAGTAATTGAAATAACTACTTCCTCTAGTGTTCCTACTCAAAAGATTTCTGAACGAATAATTAAACTCGGTGCTTCGAGAGTATTTGAAGTTACGGGAAGATTTTCAATAATTGCTTTTGTTCAAGCAGAGGATTTTAATAAATTAAATCAAATTCTCGAATTAATTAGATCAATTGACGGAGTTATTCAAACAGAAACATTTCCTGTTCTAAAAGAAGATTAATTGTTTGAGTAAAAAAGAAAGAACTATTACGAATATCGTAGTAAATGCTCCCATTATATAAACTAATTGTGGCATAGACTACGTATTCTTTATTGGTGTTGTTTTTGAAAATCGCTTTAATTGGTTATGGAAAAATGGGGAAGGCTGTGGAAGTAGTTGCACTTGCAAGAGGACATAGCATAGTAAAAATTGATCCTGTTGTGCAGGACTCTGATTTTAAAGAAATTAATGCGCAAAGTCTTGCAGGAGTGGATGTTTGTATTGATTTCACTGCGCCTGCAGTTATTTTTGAGAATGTAAAAAAAGTTTCTTCACTTGGCAAGAACTTAGTTGTCGGTACTACTGGGTGGTACGATAAGATGAATGAAATGAAATCTATTACAAATGGACTTGGTTGTATTTGGAGTGGAAATTTTAGTATTGGGATGAATGTTTTTTTCCACGCAGTTGCAGAGACTGCCAAAGTAATGAATAATATTCCTGAGTATGATGCTGCAGTTTATGAGATTCACCATAATCAGAAAAAAGATTCTCCTGGGGGAAGTGCTCAGATAATTGGGAAAATAATTTTAGATAATATGACTCGGAAAAAGAAAATTGTTGGAGATAGATTTGCTGAAAGAAAACCCGATCCGGAAGAACTACATGTTGCGAGTGTTAGGTGCGGAAGCATTCCAGGAACTCACACTGTTTTATTTGATTGCCCAGTAGATACAATTGAACTAAAACACATTGCAAGAGGGAGAGAAGGATTTGCATTTGGTTCTGTACTTGCGGCAGAGTTCATTAATGGAAAAAAAGGATTTTATAATATTGATGATTTAATGAAAACAATAATAAAAAATTGAAGTGGTAAAATATGGTTGAAAAATTATTTCGCGGAGTTTATACTGCAATTATTACTCCGTTTGATGAATATGATCTTATTGATTATACTGCCCTTGGGAATTTAATTGAATTTCAAATTGCTTCTGGAGTGCAAGGGATTGTTGTTTGCGGAACAACTGGGGAATCTCCAACGCTTAGTCCTGAAGAAAGTGACACGGTGATTGATTTCACTGTGAGAAAAGTAAACAAAAGAGTTCCAGTTATTGCAGGCACTGGGAGTAATTCAAATTATGAAGCTGTTCAAATGACTATTCATGCTCAAAATTTTGGGGCGGATGCAATTTTACAAGTTCTCCCTTACTACAACAAACCAACTCAGGAAGGAATGTATCGTCACTTCAAAAAAATTGCTGAATCAACAAGACTTCCAATAATACTTTACAACATTAAAAGCAGATGTGGGGTAAATTTAGAAACAGATACTTTATTATGTTTGATTAAGGATTGCCCAAATATTGTTGCAGTGAAAGAAGCAAGTGGGGACTTAAATCAAATCAAGGATGTAATTGCAAAAAAACCAGATTATTTTTGTGTACTTAGTGGGGATGATGCGCTTACTCTTGATGTAATCAAAGCAGGCGGAGATGGAATTATTAGTGTTGTAAGTAATGTTATCCCAAAAGAGGTAGTAGAATTAACTTCCGTGGCCCTAAAAGGAAATTATTCTTTGGCTGAAAAGTTGAATGAAAAGTTAATGCCGTTTTTCAAAATGGCTTTTATTGAAACTAATCCAATTCCAATTAAAGCAATGGCTGTGATGAAAGGGATGTGCAAAGAGATTTATCGTTTACCTATTTGCGAACTTAGGCCAGAGAACCGAAAAAAAGTTGAACAATTAATGAAAGAAATGGGATTTTTATAAGCGTTATTTATTAGAAGATGTGGTGAGTTATATGGCAAAAATAAATTCTAATTATGATAAACTTTCTGCAGGGTATTTATTTCCAGAGATTTCAAGGAGAGTAAAAGTTTATTCAGAAAAGAATCCAGGTATTGAAATTTTAAGACTAGGGGTAGGAAATACAACTGAAGCTTTGCCAAGTGAAATAATTAAAGGGCTTCACGCTTCCGTTGACAAACTTTCAAACGTTAAAACTTATACTGGTTATGGGGATGAACAAGGAAATAAGAATCTTCGAGAAGCAATTGTAAGTTATTACAAAGATTTGGGTGCAGAAATTCTTCCTGATGAAGTTTTTGTGAGTGATGGTGCAAAGTGTGATGTTGCAAACATTCAGTCAATTTTTTCAAATGAATGTAAAGTTGCAGTTCAAGACCCCGCATATCCAGTATACGTTGATACTAATGTAATTGCAGGCAGAACAGGAAAAAATACAGGGGTTACTTATGATGGATTAGTTTACATGGGGTGCAATTTGGAAAATAATTTCTTTCCATCTCTTCCAACAGAAAAAGTTGATTTAATTTATATTTGCAGTCCAAATAATCCAACTGGGGCTGTTGCAACAAGAGAGCAGTTAAAAGAATTTGTGGATTATGCAATTAAAAATAAATCAGTAATAATTTTTGATGCGGCTTATAATGAGTTTATTTCTGATTCAACTTTACCAAAAACAATTTATGTAATTCCTGGCGCAAAAGAGTGTGCGATTGAAATTAATAGTTTCTCTAAATCAGCTGGTTTTACTGGGGTAAGATTGGGTTGGAGTATTGTTCCAAAGAATTGTGTGTGTGAGGATGCTAGTATTGGAAAATTAAATTCAATGTGGAATAGAAGGCAAACAACTATGTTTAATGGAGCAAGTAATATTGTTCAAGATGGGGGAGTAGCGGCTCTAAGTAAAGAAGGACTAAAAGAGTGCAAAGAAATTATTGAGTACTATATGGAAAACTCAAGAATAATAAAAAAAGGTCTTGAAGAAAAAGGACTCAAAGTTGTCTCCGGGGGAGTTAATGCTCCTTACTTGTGGGTAAAAACTCCAAATGGAATGAAATCCTGGGATTTGTTTGACAAAATGTTAACTGAAGCGCATGTTGTAATTACTCCCGGTTCAGGATTTGGTCCAAGCGGGGAAGGATATTTTAGAGTAAGTGCTTTTGGGCATAGAGAGAATGTGATTAAAGCAGTTGAAAGTATTAAAAATAATTTAAAGCTTTAGCGGCACTCAATATGTTGGACAGACATTCTATTAAAAAAAGTTTAGAAAAAAGAGTTGATTGAATGAATAATGATAATGATTTATTTTTTACAAAATCTCAAATTGAAGAAATAATCAAAACTTATCCAACCCCGTTTCACTTATATGGCGAGAAAGGAATTAGAAATAATGCCCAAAATTTATACAACTCATTTTCCTGGATTACTGGTTTTAAGAATTATTTTGCAGTTAAGGCTTGTCCTAACCCAACTTTGATTTCAATTTTAAAAGAAGAAGGGATGGGCGTGGATTGCAGTTCTCTTCCTGAACTTTTGATTGCAGAAAAACTTGGATTTAAAGGGGAACAAATAATGTTCACTTCAAATAATACTCCTGCAGATGAATTTGTTAAAGCGTTTATGCTTGGTGCAATAATTAATCTTGACGATATTACTCATATTGAGTATTTGGAAAATGCATTGGGGGGTAAACTTCCTGAGCTTATTTGTTTTAGATATAATCCCGGTCCATTAAGGGCAACAGCTGAAGGAAATGTTATTGGTAGTCCCCAGGATGCAAAATATGGTTTGACAAGAGAACAATTATTTGAAGCATATAAAATAGCAAAACAAAAAGGAGTAAAGAGATTTGGGTTGCATACAATGCTTGCCTCAAATGAATTAAGATCTGATGCTTTCATTCAAACTGCTGAAATGTTATTTGATTTAGTAGTTGAAATTTCAAACAAAGTTGGAATAAAGTTTGATTTTATCAATTTGGGAGGGGGAATTGGAATTCCTTACAAACCCGAACAAAAAGCAGTTGATTTGGAGTATGTCTCAAATGGAATAAAAAAAATGTATGAAGAAAAAATCGTGAAAAATAAATTAGCTCCTCTAAAAGTAGTAATGGAAAATGGCCGAATGGTTACAGGCCCCTTTGATTTTTTAATCACTCGCGCAATTCATGAGAAGCATATTTACAAAGAATATATTGGAGTAGATGCGTGTATGGCAAATTTAATGAGGCCTGCTCTTTATGGTTCATACCATCACATTACAGTTCTTGGAAAAGAAAATGCCCCTCGGACAGAAAAATATGATCTTGTTGGTTCTCTTTGCGAGAATAATGATAAGTTTGCAATTGATCGAATGCTTCCAAAAATTGAAGTAGGGGATTTAATTGCAATTCATAATGCTGGAGCGCATGGGTATGCGATGGGTTTCAATTATAACGGAAAATTAAGAAGTGCTGAATTATTATTGCGAGAGAATGGCAAAGTGGAACTAATCCGAAGGGCTGAGAATACAAAGGATTATTTCGCTACTTTTGATTTTCCTGGATCAAAATTCAAGTTTTGATGTCTTGACTCGCTTTTTCTTCAAACCCAATCCTTAAAAATCGATTGTGTTTCACTATGTGCAAGAGTATACGTAAGTAGAAATCGGTGATGTTTATGCCAAAAAGTATTGATTCAATAGTAATTAAGGAGCCAATCAAGAAACAGTTCTTGACTTTGTCATTTGATGAGGGGGACAATATTGTTTCTTGCATTAAACAAGGAATGGAAATGAATAATATTTCTGAATGTGATGTTGTTGATGTTGATGGAGTACTTACTTCAGGAACAGTTAATGCAATGGAAGGAAGTAAGTTTAAGAAAATTGATTTTGCTAATACTAAAATAATGCGTGCTTCTGGCCACTTCAAGTTGGGTGGGGGAGACCTTTGGGGTTCTTTGCATGTTTTTACTGAAGGAAGAAAACCAATTTCAGGAACTGTTGTTAAAGCGATTGCTGGTCAAGGGTTCACTTTGAAATTAACTTTCTTGCCAAGATAAAGTTTTTGACAAATTAGTTTCTAATTAGTTTTAGTTTTTAAAAAGGGTTAGATAAATCCTTTTGCTTGTAAAAGGATTGCTATGTCCTTTTGCTTGTAAAAGGATTAGATAAATCCTTTTGCTTGTAAAAGGATTAGATAAATCCTTTTGCTCTTCTTTTTTCTTTTTCTCTAATGATTCGGTTCTTTGCTTTCTTTAATCCTTTAACAGTAATTTCTTCAGCTTTTTCAAGTCCTGTGAGTGTAATATCTTCTACTCGTTCTATTTCGCCTACTGCGAATTCTTCAGCTTGTTTTGCAGTTTTAACAATCCTTCTTGTCCCATTAACTCCTATTCTGCCAACAATAATTGCGCCTTCTTTCAATTCTTTTCCGCCTTTGTCCTTGATGATTTCCATTGTTCTAATTGTAGTATTAAATTCTCGTTCAGTAGTAGCTAATAATAATGATGCACTTGTGTATAGTGTTTCTCTTACTGGTTCAAATGTTAGTACTCCAATAACGAGCTGGTCCTCTTGGATTGGCTTTGTTTCACGAACATCTTTAATTTTGTTAACGAGTGCGGAGTAAATAGTTAGTCTTAGCACAACTGCCACAAGGCAGATAATGTAAAATGTGTTTGTAAGTATTGGAAAAGAAACGTTAAATGTTTGTACGTACCCGCTAAGCATTATTCCAAAAAATGTTGCGGTTCCAAATAGCGCTGCTTGGTAACTCGCGTATTTTATGATTTTTTCTGCTTTGAATGATTCATAAATGAAACTTGCTAAACAAAGATTGAATCCGCTGAATATTATTCCACTTAAAAATTCCGCAATAGTTAAACCTAAAGGGTCATGTATTAGTATTAGTGCTAATGGATAAATGCTTGCAAGGAGTCCAGTTGCTTTCAGGGTTTTAATAGTCCCATATTTGTCAATAATTTTTCCCCAATAGGGCATAGAGATTAGTGAAGCCACTGCCGAAGAGCAAATGATTATCGTGTATGTAAAATAATCAAATTTCAGTGCTAAGTTATCCAGTAAGTAAAGTGAAAAGAATGGTCCGACTAAAGATATTGCAAATGTCATTAGTGTTCCAAAAAGTACAAAGTATCCAAAATTATTTGTTCTTAGTTCTTTAATGAAATCAAATAGCCATATTTTTTCAGTGCCATCTATTTCGCAGCAAGGGTCTTCCATTTTTGTGAAAGTAATGGACGATGCAAGTCTTCCAATAAATGAAATCAAAAATATTGCAACAAATGCATACAAAGTCAGACTTGGTTCAAATAATTTTAGCAATAAACCGCAACCTAGCATTGTAAGAAAAACAATCGCACCAGTGATAGCATTTCTTATTCCAAAATATTCTCCAATTAGTTCAGTTGCTGTTAAACTTCTCATCCAGCTTTGCCACAAAGGAGTGCCAATTGATCCAGCTAATGTTCCGATGGTGGTTATTACGATGAGCCAAAATATTTGGTCTGTTGGAAAGATGAATGGAATTAATGCGATTAGTAACCAACTTATTGATTGAAGAAATACCGCGGGAATAATTGTGTTTTTTCTATTTTTGAATACTTTGAGAAATTCAAGAGTGCCTAATTGAAACCATGCAGCGAGAAGTGCTGGGAGTGCTGCAATTAATCCAATTTCAAAACTATTTGCGCCTAAATATACTGCAAAAGGAACAATAAAGATCATTCCTCCACCAAACATTAGTGAAGCAAACATTCCTTCAAGTATTGAGAGCCGTAATGGCTTTGAATAATTGTTTACTTTGTCCCAAAACATAATCAATCAATACTGTATTTTCTACACAATTAGTATAAAAACTAGATTTTTAATGATTCGCTTGTTGGGGTAAAAAGTTTAATAAGGCTTTTAACCAAATAATAAGCATGAGAACTGCTCTTATTGGATTAATAATATTCTCTATTTTGTTCTTCTCTGGATTTGCCTTTTCGGTTTCAATTGAAAACATGACTCCTCAAGAAAAAAAGGGTTATTATTCCTTAGTTCCTGTGCAAAATAAATCCATGAGCTCGCTAGCAATTGCTTCTTCTCCTTCTTCTGATGAATTAGTTTCCTTTCTTGTTGAATCAAGCGGGTCTGGTTCGGTTGAACAATTTTTGGGCGGCGTAGGATGGGCAAATAAACTTCTTGGCGGTAAATTGTATAGTGTTACTACAACAAAAAGTAATGCAGTAAACTTAATTTTGAGTGATTCCGTAAGTGGGTTTTCAATTAATCATGCAATTCCTTTCTTAGAATATTCTGTTCCTTCAACTAATGCTTCAACTTTTTATAATAACTCCTTAACAGGTTCAACTTCAAGTGTTTGTATTATTGATACTGGAATACGAACTACGCATTTTGCATTTTCTGGAAAAACAATTGAGAATCTTGATTGTAATATTTACGGGTCTGCGGATTTTGATGGGCATGGTACTCATGTTGCAGGAATTGCGACGGGGAATGCTTTTGGATTAATTTCTCACGGAGTATCCTATGGGACAACTCACTTAATTAACGGAAAAGGGTTTACTGAAAATCCCGACGTTGATTGTTTGCTTGATAATCTTCAAAATTGTTTTGCCTTGGATCGAAACTATCCTGCGGATGTTGCAAATAGTTCTTGGGGTACACCTAATGAAAATTGTGGGGGTTTTGCAGTATCGGATGGGAACTCCGGAGAATCCAGGTACGTTGATGCGTTAGCTGTTTTTTATAAAAAAGTATTAGTTTTTGCGGCAGGAAATAGTGGCCCTGGAGGATCAGATTATGCTTGTTTGGATGATGGAAACTCTCTTGCAATTCCTTCAGACACTTATAATGTAATTGCTGTTGCGTCCATGGACACAAATAGTAGTGTTACAAGAGCGGATGATTCTATTTCTTCTTTTTCAAGCAGGGGTCCAACTTTTGATGGAAGAAAAAAACCAGATATTGCTGCTCCTGGAAATCCAATTGCTTCCGCGTATTTTCTTAGTAATTCCTCTTCTGCAACAATGGG
>Ga0172379_10004168_pt1 | contig 21760 bp, 10 predicted proteins | sample GrowelOW334metaG_FD_119756 | JGI IMG/M metagenome (GOLD analysis project Ga0172379, IMG submission 119756) | Groundwater microbial communities from an aquifer near a municipal landfill in Southern Ontario, Canada - Groundwater well OW334 metaG | ecosystem: Environmental > Aquatic > Deep... | reverse complement strand
CCACCGAATCGAACTTAATGGTATAGGTGTCGTCAATAACGTTCATCGGGTCAACCACTTTAACCGTGATCGGGCCTTTCCCCGGTAGGAATTCCAGTTTAGTGGCTTTCCAGGGGGCCCCTTTCATGATCTCATCATGGGTGGCCTGGGTAATGTCTACCGCATTCAAACCGGTACCGTGACCTTCAATCTGAACAACTGCAGCAGCATCTCCAAAAGTTCCCTGGATCACCGTTCCACCCTGTTCGGGTTCTATCATATGCGGGATGGCCTCGTAGATCTTGATCGGGCCGCCGGCACCCCTTCGCCCTGATTTATAGGGCTGGCGCTGTCCGTCAAACGTACCGGGATCATTCTGGCTGTAAATCATGAAATTGTTATAGGCATACGCAAGGGCTACATAATAATATCTTTTGTTGTTCACCAGGGTACGGACCCCTTCTGCAAAATTGTCTTCTTCCAGAACGAAGGTGTGTTCAATCCCCTCATTATTCCCATCGACTTCAGCTATCGGGGTATTGGCCTCGATTTCGCTATCCCAATAGTAATTGATGATACGCTTGATCCCATCCCTGACATCACATTGAAAAACCGGACGGGCGAGGTTATTGTTGTGAGTGGTGGCATCCGTAACCGAAACGTCGACACTTTTAAGCTGCCATATCTGATATCCCTGGAAACGGTAAAAAATATCGCAATCCGGCTGATTTTGCGGACAAACAATGAACGGATCACGCTCGACATATTTCTCCATGTAATTATTGGAGGTGGGTTTATTCCAGATATGGAAAATGAGTTTCTGGTCCTGTTCAACAATCGTAAGTTCGGGGGCATCCGGACCGTTAATGACTTTAAAGCAGTTTTCAAACAAACGCTGGGCGATCTGATCGGCCTGGATCATTTTGTTGGCGGAGGCCAGCAGTCCGCCTTCAAAGGAACGGGCCCAGACGATCCCGACCGTAATATCATTGACAGCACCGGGTTCGAGTACAAAAGGCCCGGACGACTGCACCTGTCGGCGGTCGGCAGGCTCATTCCCGGCCGTTTCTTCGGTCCAGACCGGCATTTTAATGCCTCCCTGTCCCCAGCCGCAAGGGTCAGAATCACCGGGGAACATAAAGTCCGCAAAGGGTCCGGTACCTCCACCTGACGGATGTGCATTGCCCCCGTAACGCATCCTTTCGTTATCTTTCCAATAGCCCCGCAAATAATTATAGTAATCTGAAGGAATATCCGGGTCGCCCAACGGGCCTGCTCCGCCGTAGTAAAGGAAACGCCTCATTCCCCAACGTTCGTTATCCACTATTCCGTCCTGGAAATTAAGCCCGTTGATGTTTCCGTTCAGGATACAATCGTTGCAAATCAGATTAAGCTGGCTGTCATAACTGCTGCAGTCGTCCTTGCCATTTGGGTCCTGATAGGGGCCTTCAAAAAAGTCGATCCCTATGGCCGGAGGGTTGGCTCCATAGGCATAGTTTTCACCCCCGCCGTCAACAAGGTCCCCATTATAGGTATAGCCCAGACCATTGGAAACATGACAGCCGACGTAATCATCCATCCAGTATCCAAGATCGGAATCGGCATAAACCCCGAAATAGGTTTCAACCAATGTATAGGTCGAACGGTTGATCAGTGCATAATTATAAAAAGTCATGTCGTTCAGGGCATCATTGGTCGAAAATTCAAAACCCTGTCCGTGGATTTCCATCCCTATGGCCTCCCCATTAGGCACCTGGTGGATGTTCCCGCGGTCATTATACACCCACCAGAGGGTTTGGTCGCCATACAAACGCGGCCTCCTGAGCTCGCGGGTGGTGCCGCACGGCAGGATTCCGTCGAGGTCGTAGAACGGGTAATCACCGTCGGCCGGATTATAAAACCCATCGTCATTATTATCCCAGAACGGGGCCAGGTTAAATGTATATCCCATGGCCACATCACCATGCGCCGGCCAGTTATTGATAACCTCCGGAATGGAGTATCCTTTGTAGTCCCTGGCCCTGGTGGCTGCGTCGGCATTGTACCAGGCCCTGAAAGCATCTACCTGGTAACGGGTGAGAGCAAAATGTTTATCATATGCATAGCAGGTCTCAATATCCGTGGTTCCGCGCTGCTCACCCTGCGTGATCAGCGGTCCCGGCCAGTAATTTACATCCCCCTGGTATTTGATTGCGGATAGTTTAAGTTGCCCGTTGACATCGGTTCCGCCAATCCATATTCCTCCCGAACACATGGATGATTTCATGCTGTTTTTCGGAATTTCATAATTCGGGGCATCCGATACATTCCATAAAACGCCATTCGTCCATATATATGACCGTACATTATTAAGGTCCAGCATGGTCCGGGTTTTTCCGGGGGAGCAGCCTGCTGCAAAGTCTTTTATATTAACCGTTTTGTTTGTGTCACCTTTTGTACGATGATCCTTGGCATTCACAGGTAAAGCAACGATAAGAGCCAGGAATATGATGTTAATATATCGGCGGAATAATTTTCCCATGGCGGGACCGTTTTTGTTAAAGTCGGCCAAATGTAAATAAAAAGAATTCTTCTTTGATCATGTGCAAACAATGATTGAAAAACGGGAAATGATTACATGAAAACAATTACATAACGCAAACACAAATTTAAGCCGTGCGTTTATCAAATATTTAAAAATTCTGATACCAAAACAGAAATTATTTCGTAAATTACATACCGAAAAGATTCTTACAGATTTTTCACCCAGTATGATTATAAAGTGTCCAATTTGTTTACCTATAGACTTTAACCCGAAAATTGATTTGATATGATCGCAAAAAAACTGCAGATATTCGGGATACTCATCCGCAGGCTTTTTATGCCGCCGATTGAGAGACTTATCCTTAGAAATATCCTTAAAAAAGGCAAAACCTATCCGGGTGATGTCGTAAAAGACCTTGGTATCTCGCAGACACCAGGCCTGAAAAGTATTCTCGCTCTGAAAAAGAAGGGCTATCTCGTTCGCGATGATAACTCGAGCCTCATGCGGATTAATCCAACTATGCGTAAGATAGTTAAGATTATGACGGGATAAATTACGAGTTGACCTTAAAAGGAAATGCCGGCCAGGATCACTTTGGCCGGCATTTTTTTATGTCTCCCGGTAAGAATTTGATTGCTGTACAATAGTTGGAAATCCCTAAATTCGCTCTATGTTACGCACAAATTTGAAAGTTAATGAAATCACTTACTTTTTTTCGGGTACTGTTGCTCTGTTTTTTAACCATCGGATTCTCCCATTGGTCTTTAAATGCTCAGGAAGTTACGAAGAACCAGGCGCTGGCAATAGCCGGCAAAGTGGTCAGTGACTACTTTCCAACGGACCGCCAGAAGGCTGTCTCCAGCATCACTTTTCATGAGAGCCAGTCAACCAATGAACCTTTTTATATCCTCGATGCCGGCGAAACCGGTTTTATTTTGGTATCTAAAAGTTTTGATTGTCCCCCGGTCCTGGGTTTTTCATGGGAAAGCAATTTCCCTTCCGTATCTTCGGAAACTCCGTCACTCCTGACAAATATCATCGGCAATATCCGGACCCTATGCGAAGATTTTGCCGCCCGTGATACCGTGAATCCGGCAATTGTCGATAGCTGGAAAGCCTTATCATCCACAAAATCAGGATCAACGCTGAAAACCGGCATTATCTCGCCGCTACTGGCAACTTCATGGAATTGCGACAGCACATTTTTCGATATGTTCCCCAAAGATTTCCGGTTGGGAGGTTCAGTGCCTATTGCGATGGCCCAGGTATTCCGCTTTTATGCTACACCCAGCAACGGAACTGATGAATTGTGTTATGTATTGAACGGATATGGTGAGTTATGCGCAAAACTGGATCTTGCACGACTGAATTTCAGCCGGATGTCGAATACCATCGGAAATCCTGCGGTTGACTCGCTCGTTTTCTATATGGCTGTGACCTGCAAATTGCAGCCTGAAGGGGCCACTCTCGAAGCATACAAAACAACGCTGCCAACCTATTTTGGCTACAGTACGGATATGAGGGTGGTTGAAACCTGGGATTACAATATCGGTGAAGTTATCCGCCACCAACTGTCGCTACGGCGTCCGGTTCCTGCTGATTGGCTGGGCCAGGCTTTTGTTATAGATGGCTATTTTCCGGATAACCTATTCCATTTTAATATGGGTATGGGTGGTTTGTACAATGGTTTTTATCTGCTCGATTATCCTGTTGTTAAAGTTGATACCGACCATTCCCTCCTATCCTGTTATGTGGATTACCATCCCAAATCAATGATGCCCGCCCCGACCGACCTGACCGCAGCCGCCGAGGGCGACAGTGTCCGTATAAGCTGGAATACCAATATGGGCGATTCCCTTCATGACATGCTGGTGAGGTTTGTTGTATTAAATGACGGTTTGATTCCGATCGCCGAAACACGGCAATCAACAGTGGTGGTTGCTCCGGCTCTGCTCGGAGGCGGCGCCAATCTGCGCGTGTTGGCTGACTTTGGCACTAACGGTGCTTCAGAAATGAGCGTGCCTTTCCGCTATATTTCCAATTCGGCAGTGGCTGACATCCCGAGCCTGTTGTTGCGGATTATGATCAATACCAAGCTTGGTGCAACGGATCTTGTCAGGCAGCCCTTGGCTGGTGAACTCGAGCTGATACGAGATCTTGAAATTAACTTTCCAGATCAGCGCGGTATTGAAAAGCTGCCAAACCTGAAAAATCTCCGTATCGACGGGACAAATATCAGGACTTTGCGCGACGGCGACTATCTTCAAAACCTGAATCACCTGCGGTTCTTTAAATGTCAGGATTTCGATTATACCGTATTCGGAAAAACCCGTGCCCTGTACCAATTATACGGGTATGATTTTCTGCCGACCGATCTTTATGAATTCCGTCACAATGCCAACCTCGGACTGCTGGTATTTACCACCACCGGCACCAACCCGAACATGCTGATGGATCTTTACGGCGCAGATAAATACTTCCCCAAGCTGGCCGATTTTTTTGTTCGGCATCTTGCCGCAGGAATGAATGCAGCTTATGAGGATTGCTTCGTCAGCTATGAATCTTATCTTGATATTTATCCGAAAATCAAATCGAACCTGAACCTAATGCTGCGCACGAAGCCAACTTCATATGCCCCCTGTTATCCCGTACCGGCCCGAAATACCAACCTTCCTGCCGTATCACGCATAAGCTGGCAATCCAATTTCAAGGATCAAACCGGTGTGTATTATAATGTATTTGTAGGTACCAGCAGGAGATCGCTGGAACTGGTTTCGGTTTTTCAGAATGATAAATTCTATGACGGTACTTTTGAACCTAATTCGGAATATTACTGGAGAGTGGAGGCCTATCATGCTGATTCCACGTATTATTCAGGTATCTTCCATTTTTCGACCTGGCAGGATCTGCCGATTCCTTTTGTCGAAAGGTTCAACGATTACTACACGAATTGTCCGGTGGTTGATGAATCACCTTTCTGGGTCGGCTTTGACCAGGCTTTGACCGGTAAAGCTGTTGCCAACCGGGACATTAAATATGACGGGTTCTATTCACTGGAACTAAAACCGAAAAGCGATGCAGGTGTCGTCATGCAAACTCCTGACAAACCTGCCTATTTTGTTGAATTCCGGTTTTTGAACAAGGGCGGGCAGATGACCGCTGAATTATTGCAAAAAAGCAGCTCATCGAATGATAATATCGTCAACGCGAAAATTGATTTCCAGGGTTCGAATATCGGATTGTTCACCTTTGGAACCTCTACCTTTCCGTTTAATTTCATGGCCGATCAGTGGAACCGGATAAACTTTTCAATGAACATGAATACCGGTGTGGCTTCATTTACACTCAACGAAGTGGTGCTTAAAGAATGGCAATGGCATGAGCAGATCGGCGGGACAGCGAACAGCAATCCTTTCAAGGGGTTACGGTTTGTGAATAATGTGGGCACCTCCGGCGGATCGTCATTTATTGATAATGTGGTCATTGATCTGGAGAACCCGCTTTCAGCCGGACAGGTCGTGATCCCTGAAATCGGGATGGTGTACCTTTCAGGAAGCCGTGAGGTTGTTATTTCCGGAATCGAGCCATCAGCCATCAGGGAAATTGCTTTGTACGATTTGCAGGGCCGGAAAGTGACCATGCAACAAAATCCGGATAATCTGGTTTTCCCGGTCGCGGCAAGTATCCCTGACGGTATTTACCTCGTTGTGGTAAACCGGAAGTCAGGACCATTATTTTCCAGTAAGATTGCCGTTGTGAATTAATCATCATCAGGAAAACTCTTGTTCGATAAACCAGATAAACCGATCCATCAATCCGGACCGTGGCATTTTAACCGGATTTGCCTGCTTCTCATTGTTGCAATGACGGGCCTGACGGCGACATCGATAGCCCAGGTGCAGGGGAATTTCTGGTATTTCGGGAAAAAGGCGGCACTTGATTTTACGGGATTTGATCCGGTGCCGCTTAGCAACAGCCTGATGGATGCTCCGGAAGGTGCTGCAGCCATTTCCGATTCAACCGGTAAACTTCTTTTTTATACCGATGGGGTCAGTCTGTGGAATTCCAACCACGTGCAGATCAAAACCGGTATGAGCGGAGATCTTTCGTCCACACAGTCGGCAACCATTGTACCTGATCCCGACACGGTGGATCAATATTTTATTTTTACAACTAAAGCGTTCGTTACAGGCAGCCAGACAAACTATGGAGGGAACTTTTATAAGGTCAGGATAAAACCCGGCGAAACCGGTACGGTTATTTATGACTATTCTGCTGCTACAGGTATTGCAGGACTCGTCAACCTCTCCACCGAGAAGTTTGTTGCGGTCCCCTTTACCCGCCCTGATGAAAAAACCGGTTATTGGTTTCTGATGCATGAGTTCAATACCAACAAGTTCATTAAAATCAAATATGACGGAACATTTTCAAGTCCAGTACCTCAGTCCATTGGAAGTGTTCATGCCAATGATACCATCGATGATGGGACCAACCGCGGGGCGGCCGGGCAAATGAAGGTTAACGATGCCGGCACCAGGATCGCGTTGGCTGTTGAGGGCGGAAAATTCTTCGAACTTATCCGGTTTAATACGGGAACAGGCAACCTTTCAGCCTCAATGAAGATCCCTGCGGGCGATGCGATGGATAAATTTGCATATAAGTATAGCGTCTATGGGGTGGAGTTTTCACCGACCGGAAGATTTTCTTATGCACTGGAACCAGGCAGCGGTAACTTCCTTTACGGGACTACCCGGAATGGACAGATTTATCAGTTTGATCTGTCAAATGAGAACGATTATAACCAGTTTGTTAAAACCAGCAAGATACTCTACAGCAATCCCGAGATGGAGTGCGGGGCTATGCAGATGGCGCCGAACGGAAAGATCTATATTGCCTTTAACGGTCAGGATTTCCTGGGAGTCATCAACTCCCCGATGCGTGCGCTGAGCCGTTTTGAAGAGAGTGGCGTCCGGCTGAGCGACAACGGGACCAACCTTGGAGGATCAAGCGGCATCGGATTGCCGGGTCCGCTTGCCATCCCCAAAATTCAGGAACCCTTCTATTTCGAAAATGTTTGCCTGGGCCTGGAAACCCTTTTTTATATCACCGATGAGCCAAGCATAACACCCAATACCCCAAGGGTTTGGCGAATTGTTAAGGTAGGCGGGGGGGCAACAGTCAGCCGGACCTCAACATTAAACGAACTCCGGTATACATTCCCATCACCGGGTGAATATACCGTGATGCTTACCGTTTTTAAATCGGGGAATCCGGTTAGTTACTCAAGGAAGGTGACCATTAACCCGTTACCTGTTGTTCAATTGATCGAAAACAATGTCAAGGACACTTTTCAATTATGCCGGGGCACATCGATAACCCTGGATGCAGGTTACGGGGCATTCTATGAGTGGGAGGATGTTTCTATCAAGGACCGCTCGCGCACGGTAACCACCAATGATGATTTCTTTAATTTCTACCGGGTGAAAGTGACCGATTATCATGGTTGTGTCGGCTGGGACACGGTAATTATCCGGAGGGAGATCCCACCTACCGCAACGCACACTTCTAAAAAGGCATTTTGTGGCAACAGTGATGGAAATGCTGTAGTCATTCCGAATGGAAAAATTGAAAATTTTACGTATACCTGGGAGAATTACCCTAACGAAAAGAGTAATACCTTATCCGGGATCAACGGGGGTGATTATGTTGTACATGTATACCGGCCGTCAACCACTTGCTCGGTTACGGATACCATCCACGTGGATGAATTGGGCGGTTCGAGTGTCAATATCATCTCTTCAGGGGATTCCATCGTTTGTCCGGGGGAGCCAATCACCTTATCCGTCACCAGCGCGGCTGAAATTGAATGGCTTTTTCCCGCAGGCCTTAGCGGTAATAACGTAACAGTAAGTTTGGATACCACCACTATTGTACGGGTCAGGGCGATAAGCCGCGATGAAGGGCGCGAGTGCGAAACTTTTGTATCCGATACCATTTTTGTTTTTCCTAAAAATCCACCCCGACTGGGGCCTGATCTCACTCCGTGCGGGGGTAATCCGATCTCCATTGATGGAGGCGCGCAGTACCTCGAATGGAACTGGAGTGACGGACAAACCGGCCGGTTTGCGAAAATTTCCAAGGACATAGATAACCTGATTTTAAATGCGACGGACACCAATGGCTGCGTTTTTGCCGATACGGTGGGAGTTCATTTCCTTCCCGGACCGGTGGTGAACCTGGGTAGGGATACCGCAGCCTGCTCGAAAGATCCTATTGTTCTCCGGGGTGGTACCGGTGACAGCTACCTCTGGAATACGGGGGAAACCACCCAAACCATTCTGGCCAAAGCCACCGGCGATTATTCCGTTAGTATTACCCTGGCGGGATGCAGCCTTACAGATTCCATCCATGTCCAACTGAATGATCCGGCGCTTTTCCATTTTACCGGTATTTACCATGAGGATATTACCTGCTTTGGAGCTAGTAACGGAAAGATTACCATTGAGGTAACAGGTGAAGGAAGAAATTTCTACTATTCAATCGATGGCGGACTTACCTATTTTGAAAATCAGGGAATTTTTGAGAACCTGCCCCCAGCATCAGATTATTCGATTAAGATACTCGAAGATTCTGTGTGCTCAATAAGTCATCCTTTACCGGTGGAAATTACCCAGCCCGACAGCCTGGCAGCCAAATTCTGCACGTTGCCTACGTCGTGCAAGGATTGTTCCGACGGCGAAATCACCGTGGCAAGGATTGCAGGCGGAACCCCGCCCTATGAGATCAGGATGAACGGAGTCCTGCAGAATTCCAGGGAAGTAAAACAGCTGGATGCGGGTACTTATATTTTTAATATTATCGACATCCAGAAGTGCGAAATCACTGATACCATAATACTTGCCGATGGAACCCGGCCGAAAATTGTGTCGGAGACCATTCAGCCGGTCTGTTCCGGTATGCCGGTGACCCTCCGGGTTGAAAACTCAAACCAGGTGGAATGGGAGAATCCACCAGGCAATAAGGATCTTGAAATTGTGGTTCACCCTGTTGTGACAACGATCTATGTTGTCAGATCAATTAAAACCGATCCCGATGGATTTGCCTGCGAAACACTGCTCCAATTCACCGTTACCGTGAAACCTTTTATCAAACCCGAACTGGGTGCTGACATAAATGCCTGTGAGGGTGATACGGTTAATCTTGATGGCGGTGATTTTACCAGCTGGGACTGGAGCAACGGAATGACCGTCCGGGCCATCACCCTTATGCAAACTCCTGTTAATCCTCTGGAGCTCAAAGTTACCGATAACAACGGCTGCGAATTCAGGGATACCATCTCGGTTTATTTTAACACTCACCCGGCGGTCGAACTAGGCAAGGATCAGTCTGTTTGCTCCTCCTCCCCGGTCACGCTTACGGGGGGCACCGGAGACACTTATCACTGGACCTCCGATGTATTGACAGGACCACTGGTGACCAAAGACATTGAAGTGACCAAAAGCGGACGGTATTACCTGACTATTACCACAAAGGGTTGTAGCTCAACGGATTCTGTTAATATCAAAATATTGGATCCTGATTCATTCTCCATCAAAACGGTAAACGTTACGAATAATACCTGCTATGGCGGGGACAATGGCTCCCTGGAAATCATTATGGACGATACGGTGCCTGTTTTTCTTTATTCCATAGATGACGGATTTACGTATCAGACCAGTAACAGCTTTGAAAATCTTCCCGCGGGTACCTATGATCAGATCCGTGTTCTGGCCGATTCGCTCTGTTTCAGGAATTTTAATGAGCCTGTGGTCATCGGGCAGCCTGATTCCATCCAGATTAAAGTCAGATTGAAATCCCCGGGCTGCGAAACCTGCAACGATGGGGTGCTGACCCTCCAAATCGCAGGTGGCACGCCTCCTTATCAGATTACACTATCCGGGGCTCCGATCGGATTGGTGACCGAAACTCTTGGGATCGGCACCTATAAGGTCGCCGTCACCGATGCGAATTCATGCTTGAAGGAAGTTGATTTTACCCTTGAGATGCTCAATGTAGTACCGAATGTCATTACTACCAATGGTGATGGGATCAACGACAAGTGGCTGATCCCGATGCTAAAGTATTACCCCGACGCAATCGTTAAGGTATTTACCATTACCGGCAAGCTTGTATTTGAGTCGAAGCCGGGTTACCCTGACCCCTGGGATGGCCGCGAGGACAGCAACCCCCTTCCCATGGGTACCTATTATTACCTGATTAACCTCGGTTCGGGCGAAAAACCCTTAACCGGCTACCTCACCATCCTCCGCTAACCTGACCTCTAACCAATAACCCCTGACCTCTAACCTCTGACCAGTAACCGACTTGCCACAAAAGCTCACATACCTCCTCCTTCTCCTCTTCAGTCTCACCACGGCGCTGACCGGCCAGATCTCCCCCCTGGCCGACCAGTTTCTGCTTAACCCGTTCCTGACCAATCCGGCCATGGCGGGTATCTCTCCACGGGCACCGCTGATGATTTCGGCCCGTCAGCAGTGGCTGGGAATCAAGGGCGCACCGTTATGGCAATCAGCGACCTGGAATACCAGCCTCAATTCAAAGAAACAACATTTCAATCCTAGAGGATTTATCAATAAGGGCCAGAATGCCTTTGGAAACGTCGGGGTGGGGTGCGGATTGTTCAATATTAGTTATGGTGCAATCAGCCAGGTGGGGATTCATCTTGATTATGCCTACCATGTTTATCTCGCCAAAGGACGGCTGTCATTCGGGCTGGCCCCTTTTTACCAGCAGTTTGTGATTAATAAATCCGGTTTTGTCACTCCGGATGGATCAGGAACGGACCCGCTGATCGACGGCGACGCGAAAGAAGTAGTCCATTTTATTGATGTAAATGCGGGAGTTCACTATTTTTCGGACCACATGTTTGCCGGGTTTTCGGCCGTTCAGTTGCTTAATTCATCTGTTTCCTTTGGTGATCTGAGCTTCCCAAACGCTGATAATTTTTCGGAGAATCCCTATCTCGCAAGGAATTTTTACCTGTATGGCGGCTGGACGCCATCCATTGGCAAAAACCTTATCCTCGAGCCTTCAGTTATTGTTAAATACAACGGTCAGTCCGGTTTTGGCTTCCAGGTAAACATGCGCGCAACCATCAACGGCAATTTCCAGGCCGGGTTGCTTTACCGCTATCTGGAATCTGCCGGTTTTATGGCGGGAGTTACCCTGGGCGACCTGATCGTCCGGTACCAGTTTGAAGCACCGCTGGGAACCGCTGTCCTCAACCGTTTTACCACCAATCAGATACTCATAGGCTACTTATTCTGATTAACATGCCAGGCACAACAGACAAAAGAACAGCGCTCGTATTCGGAGCCAGCGGATTGGTTGGAAGCTCATTGGTTGCCGAATTAGTTAACCACCCCGACTATTCCGCGGTGGAAGTTTTCGGCCGTACCCCGATGAACTTTAAGTTGCCGGGAATTCGGGAACATATTCTTGATTTCAGCCAGCTTGAACCGAATAAAGGTCTCTTGATGGGAACCGATCTTTTCATCTGTTTGGGAACCACCATCCGGAAGGCAGGTTCGGTAAGCAAGGTGGAGGAAATCGACAGGGATCTGCCGGTCAGGATTGCGAAAATAGCCCATAATAATGGCGTTCAGAGAATTGCTGTCGTTTCCTCCATGGGCGCAAATCCATCTTCCGGTAATTATTATTTGCGTATCAAAGGAGAGATGGAGGCCGGAATCAGAAACATTCCTTTTAGCCGGGTTGTCATTGCCAGGCCATCGATGCTGTTTGGTTCCCGGAAGGAGTTCAGGTTTGGAGAATCGGTCGGGAAAGCTTTTATGAAAACCGTAGGATTCCTTTTTGTGGGTCCGGCCCGTAAGTACCGGGGGATCGAAGGGCATACGGTAGCCCGAGCCATGATTAACCTTTTGAAACATTCTTCCGATCAGGTTGTTTATCTCTCTGATGAATTACATGACCAGGGTGCCGACTGATGCAAATGGTTCAACCCATACTGGTCCTTACCGCAATCGGGGCCCTGTTTTTTACCGCTGGCCTGAAGATCTTCCGGTGGTACTGAACCTCAGTATTTAATCACCGGTGTGATGACAAACCTGAATTCATAATCCTGATAAGGCATCTGATATTGGGGCAACGGCCAGCTTCCCCAGCTGTCGATGCAACCCAGTCCCATTTGCTGAAGATCAATGTTGAGGGTGGTCAGCTTGCGCTCCCGGAGTTCGCCGGAGTGCTGCTGGTCCTTCCGATCCCCGTCGTCCAGATCATCAGTGGTGTAATGGAGTGCGCTCGCATTGAACAGGATATCCGAGGTAATTTTCAACCCCCTGCCATCGTGGTCGGATAATTGCCACCAGCGGATATCGGACTTGTTCCCGGTCTCCTGCGGACGCACATAAGGATAGAATTGTTCACTGACTGTCTGTTCATAGTAACCGACCGGACTGCTGTAATTGCGGTCGCGATAATTTTCCCAGGGTCCGCGCCCATAATACCGGACCTGGTCAAACCGGTCGGGCAGGGTCACCTGCATCCCAAAACGAAGCAACTGTGGCATTTTCTTCATATCGGCCGTTTTATCCACCGAAAGTTTCTGATCCACCAGGATTTGCCCTTTGGAGTTCACTTCATATATTATTGTCAGCATCGATGAAACCTCTGGTAAGGAATACCCGGCCGTAATCAGGACATTGTTTTCCTTCCGTTCCACCTTAAATGATTTCAGCTCTTGCTTCTGGGTGGATTTTTTCCAGGCAACCAGCTTGCGCTGCCTGTTGGCTCCAAAGTCGTTATCAGTAGGGGCGCGCCAGAAATTCGGTTTCAATGCTTCGCCGTCTTTAATCATATTTAAGCCATGATGGGTTATCTGGGTGAGGAATCCGCTTCCTTCATCGAAAATAATTTGGGTGAAGGCTCCATTGATATAGAGATGATTGGCTGATTCAGTGTAAGACAGAAGCTCGGTCGACTGGGCCAATTTGACTGGCGGTATGACCGCCTCTTTAACTGTCAGCTGTTCCCAGGCAACCTCCTGTCCGGCTGGTAACAAGCCAGTTCTCGACTTTAGCTTGAAAGTCAGGTTAAGGAATACCTCTTTAGCCTTTTCCGGTACGTCGTATCCAAGGCGGATTTCCTGGGCTTTTTGCGGTTCTGCCTTCAGTTCGTCATAAACTCCGGCCTGTATAGTTTTGCCATCGGCAACCAATTGCCATTCCATGAAGTAATTCTTCAAATCGATGTAAAAGTTTTCGTTGAAAACGCTGATCGTCCCGATGGCAGGCGTTTTCATGGTCGTCAACAGGTTCTGGTAGCATTTTCTGACCTCATGCGCATGGGGGTTGAATTTCCGGTCGGGACTGACCACGCCGTTGTTCAGGAAATTGTTATCCGATGGCAGGTCCTTGCCATAATCGCCACCATAAGCATAGAACATATCACCGCGTTCATTGTATTTCCTCAAACCCTGATCAACAAAATCCCAGATGAAACCACCCTGCAACACAGGGTATTTACGGTAGATGTCCCAATATTCCTTAAAGCCTCCTTCCGAGTTTCCCATGGCATGTGCATATTCACACTGGATGAGCGGGCGGGCAGGGTTGCTGTTGGCATATTTTTCCAGATCCCAGGGGGCATCATACATGGGACAGTAAATATCGGTATGGGCAGACATACCGGCCCTCTCATACTGAATCGGGCGGGAGGTGTCGCGCTTTTTTCCCCAGGCGTACATCTGTTCAAAATTGATGCCGTCGCCGGCCTCATTTCCCATCGACCAGATGATAATGGAGGGCTGATTTTTATCCCGTTCGATCATTCTCGAAAAGCGGTCGAAATGAGCCTGGTACCAGCTTGGGAATTTGGCAAGCGATTCTTTTCCATAACCCATGCCGTGAGATTCAATGTCAGCCTCACCAACCACATAAATCCCGTATTTGTTGCATAACTCAAAAATGAAGGGGTCATTCGGATAATGGCAGGTCCTCAGTGCATTGATATTTAGTTCTTTAAACAGTTTAATATCCTGTTCCATCCTTTCGCGGCTAACCCAGGTGGCTGTCAGAGGGTCCATCTCGTGACGGTTGACACCTTTGATGAGGATGGGCTGACCGTTGATTAACAGCTGGGCACCTTTAATCTCAACCTTCCTGAATCCGATGGTCTGTGGAATAGCTTCGATAAAATTCCCTTTACTATCTGTGAGTGTGGTGATAAGCGTGTAAAGGTTTGGCGTTTCGGCCGTCCATTTAGCAGGATTCCCAACAGCGATGACTAGCTTAACTGGGGTTTGTGCCGGTTTAATTTCTTGTGCAACAATAGATTTGCCCTCCTGGAGCAATTCATATTTCAGGGTGGTACCTTTGATTTTTCCTGTTAATTCATAAGAAACATTCAAAGTCCCGTTTTTGTAGTCGGCATCCAGATCGGGCATGACTTCCAGATCCCGGATATGCGCGGGTTCACGTGTATACAGGAATACATCGCGGGAAACCCCGGTGATGCGCCACATATCCTGACATGCCAGGTAATTCCCGTCACACCAGCGCATGGATTGAAAGGCAATGAGGTTTTTGCCCGGCTTTACAAATTTGGTCAGGTTGAATTCAGCCGGAAGTTTGCTGTCCTCGCTGTAGCCGACAAATTTCCCGTTAACCCACAAGAACAGGTTGGAACGGACCGCCCCAAACTGGATATACACTTCCTTACCGGTCCAGGTTTCGGGTATGGTTATGGTCCGACGGTAGGAACCAACCGGATTGTAACTGGTCGGCACTTTCGGTGGAGCGGGCTCCATCAGGTGGCTGAATTCATATCCCGTATTGGTATAGATTGGGTCTCCGTAACCGTTTACCTCCCAGATGCCCGGAACCTCAAAGGATTTCCAGGATGTGTCATCATAAGCAGTGCTGAAAAAATCTTTCGGCTTATCTGCAGGTTTTTCTACCCACTTGAATTTCCATAAACCGTTTAGCGACATGAACCTGTTGGAGTGCTCCTTGACACCGATGTTAGCCAGATCCTTGTTTTCAAAAGCAAAATAGGTGGCGTGCATGGGTTCACGATTGATCGAATTTACCTTTTCATCTTGCCAAACGGTTTCAAGGTTCTGAGCCTGAAGGCTATTCGCTGCCAAAAGAGCGAAAAGGAACAGTCTGATTGTTTTTGCGGGATACATGGTTCAGTGGTTTATTGTTTCACAGTGCCAAGTTAGGTTACCGGGATGATTTGGCAAGGGATGGCGGCTTAAAATGTTGTGACAAAACCAGACGATCATACGTCAAATCCTAATTAAAAGTTAAAAGTGAGGTAATTCTAATCTTTTCCGGGATTTATCTGTTCTGTTGAACTATACATTGAACAATTAAGAACTATAATGAAAAAAGGAACGATTTTACTGATTACTGCAGCACTGATTATCGGAGCGCAGGGGTTCTCACAGAATTACCATGTCGTGGCTGAAAAGTCAATTCTTCGTTGGAGCGGCAAAAAACTGGGTAAGAACCATGTGGGAAAAGTCTCATTAAAAGAGGGGAACTTTAAACTCAAAGGAGACCTATTGACTTCCGGAGAATTCGTGATCGATATGTCGTCCATCACTAATGATGATCTTACTGATCCCAAAATGAACGACAGATTGATCGGCCATTTGAAATCAGATGATTTTTTCAGTGTTGAAAAATTCCCTACAGCCACCTTAACCATTAAGGGGAGTTCCAAGTTTGTGAAAGACGTGGCTGAAGTAACTGCTGACCTTACCATTAAGGGAATCACTCAGCCGGTGGCTTTCAAAGTCAAACGTATCGGTAATGTATATCAGTCGAGTGTCGTTTTTGACCGTTCACTCTATGATGTCCGGTATGGATCCGGTAAATTTTTCGAGGATCTGGGCGATAAGGCCATTGATGATATGATTCCGTTGGATGTCACACTGGTCGCGGTGAAGAAGTGAGTGCGCGAGGACGTGAGGATCGTTAAGGACGTGAAGACTTGCCTAGAAGCATAGATGCGTCTCTTAATCCATTTTCTATTTCCCGGACTTGCCGGAAAATCATTTGGTCGATCACCGGATCAAAACGGCAGATGGATTCGAGGATACTCTTGAATCCTTTCTTGTAAAGATTTACAAATTCAGCATCTTCAGGAAGCAGTTTTCCGGTTTCATCGGTAGCCCTGAAATGAAACGCGCAAACCAGTGCGTACAGGATTTTTTGGTACGGAAGGTCATACTCCATGGCCCCCCGGATAGCTCCTGCCAGTCTGTCATCCGGACCAAGCTTGCGTTTAAGGTCGCATCCCACACGAAAGACAGTATCGCCCAAAGCCCGGTTTTGAAATCGCATCAGCAAATCTTCAATGTGCTCTTGCAGATCACAATATGAAAATTCACCCGGATATTTTTTTAGCAGTATATCCGCTGACTCAAGCATGGTTTCCCGTGTCGATCTCAAAACCTCCGGGACTGCGAGTACTTCATACATATAAAGTAAACCCGGATTATGAAGATATCCCAGATAGGCCGCAGTCGCATGGCCCAGATTGTGGATGAACAGTTTCCGGTCGACCCAGGCCTTCATGTTCTCTTTAGGTGCCAGGCCCGAGATGTCAGGGATCGGATTTTTAAATCCTTTCTTATCCAGAATGAGCGTGTTATAGGGTTCGGCAAAAACCTGGAGAATATCTTCTTCCATATCTTTTTCAAGCATGATAGGCACCATTTTGCCAATGCTGGTTTCGACCAAACCCACCAGCCGTTCGAACGGATAATCGGATGGTAGCAGTTTTCTCAATTGATCCTGGAAGTATTCATCGGCATTACGCATGTTTTCCGCGATAATGATATCGAGGGCCAGCCACGGATCGATCCTGTACCTTTCCAGCAATCCCTTGGCCAGAGCTGTGAAAATACCGGCCAGTCCGCTCATGCCGACCGAAACAGCAACGATATTGGCAGTTGCCACCTCATGAGCGACCGAATCACCGTCATCAGCATAAACTCCCCTGACATTGGTAATATTCAGATACTCCTCGTTCACGGATTTGATGCATACTCTGTAGGTTTTTCGCCTGTTGAGTTCATCGATCACCGGCCGGAAAATATCCACAAATACAACCTCATACCCGCCTTTGCTGAATAGTTGTCCGATAAAGGACCTGCCAATTTTTCCGGCACCGAACAGGACGATCTTGTGCTGCTTCATGCGTGTCATTCAACCGGCAATCTGGTTCAGGTAATCTTCTTGAATTTTCTTAACCCTCGCTCTCTTCTCTCCCGTACCTTTTTCGATATAGGTGCCTCCGATGGTGAAACAGCAGAATCCACCTGACGCTATGCCCCACGAAAGGGCATTCAGTAAATGGAACTGCCCTCGTTCGCATTCTTTTAATTGCCAGGCGAGGGACGCAATGATTCCTCCGGCGAAATTGTCCCCGCAACCGGTCGTATCACCTTTTAATTGAGGATTGGAACGTAATTCTGCGGTTACTATTTTTGAAACAGGCAGACTGACCATTCCGCTCTTTTCAAATAGCCCCCCTGCTGACCAGGCAACAAGTTCCTGTGCGCCATTGGTGATGATAAACGATCCCACACCGGTTTGGGCGAAAAAGGACGATGCTTCTTCAATGCCCGTCTTTCCACTAATCATGAGCGCTTCCGTGCAATCCATGATCAGGACGTCGATCAGACCGAAGTCTTTGATATCGTCAACCAAAGGCCAGGGTTTTCCAGGATTTTTCTTTTCATTCCTGAAATCAAAAACGGTATTAACCACCGTAATACAGTTTTTTGCTTTGGCTTTTCTCAGCAGGCCGGTCAGGTGATCGTGAATGTTGGGCACCAGTCCGGTACCGCCGAAACACACGATTTGGGATTCGAAAAAATCCTCCGGCAGGTTTTCCGGGAAGAAATCCCATGCGGCACCGATGTTATTCACAAAAGTCCGCTCGCCGTGTCCATGGTCATGTGCCGGATCCGATAAAACATCGGTAAATGGGGTCACCCGCCTGGATGCCTTACGGTAATTGTTGAGGTCAAGAGGGGTTTGCCGGAGTATATCAAGCATCCGGTCCGCAATTTCGTCGGTTCCTGATATTCCAAAGAATTTCACTTCAAAATCTTTATTGTCAAGCAGTTGTGATGCATGGATCAGCGACACCACCGAGGGTCCGCCCACATTCATTCCATCCGGGGCCCGGCTCCCGGCTATTTCATGAAAAATCTCCGGATAGGGCCGTCCGGCAAATTTTTCAAGTTCCTCGGTGAAAACAAGTTTACCAGGACTCAGTCCGCCATCACCGGTTTTTTTGGACAGGTATTTCTTAAAACCCGGACTCTCAAAGGATATTCCATTATACAGGAAATCAGCCAGTGCGCAGCCAGTACCGGAAATGGTAATTTTCATGAGGCTTGTGAATCAATATGGATTCAAATTTAATCAAATGCTCCGGCATAATGCACGTAGAGACAGATCACGATCTGTCTCTACATGGCCTTGTGCAAAATATTCGGTTTCCTTATTTAACCTCAATCGTCTTTGTTACTTTCCCCCCTTTGACACTGTCGTAGGTAATGATCACATTCCCTGATCCTTTAACCAGGTATTGCAGTGTGCGGGTGCTTTTTCCCGGATGGCCGTTTCGGATGATCAGGCGCTTCAGCTGCTTCTGATCGATCAGGTCGGTGACCGGATTCAGGTAGTCAAAAGTCTCCTTGCCATTGATCCAGCTTGCAGAAATGATGTCCGATTTGCCGTCGAAAGTGATCAAATCGGGTCGGACAACATTATTTTGGGCTGCCCTGCTGGTAATGGTTGGAGCCACCTTATTATTGGTAAAATCCACCCATACGCGGTACACATTATCGCCGATTTTTTTTACCAACGTTTCACCGATTTCCATTTTAGGCATTTCATCGGCCTGGTACAGTGAAAAGGCCATATTCCTGTGGCAGAGTTCTTCATTCATAAAGCGTGGTGGAACACGACCCAGGAATTTTCTCCAGGTTCCCCCCAGTTCAACCTTCCCATACTGAGGATGTTCAAAAGTTTTCCATTCCAGGTACTGGTCGCCGAACTCGAGTTTATCATCGAAAAAATACCGGCCCTTGTTGCCCGAGATCGGGCTGTTGGGATCGTCGGTCTGCTTTTGCAGGTCGGGACTGGTGAAATACTGATCGCCATTCCATAATTCATTCGAAAACGACATGATTCCCAATCCGTCACTGGTCCAGTCGATAAACCCGCCATGCACGGTATATAAACCGCTCCATATAATAATATACCGGTAAAACGGCAGGATGCGCTCACCATTTTTACCCAGTTCGTCATAAGCACGGATATCAGAAACCGGATATTCACCCATGGATTCGGCACCCGGACCACGGAGAATCATACCCCCGGAATTGTGATAGGCCTGAACCCCGGCAATATTCGGATGAGCCATGAGAAATTCATTTTCAGCTTTGGATTCAGGTAACTGGAAAGGATAATCCATTGCCCCGCTCTGAACATAATCCGGCTGCCAGTCGATCGGCCAGTTGCGGTTGCCGTCATAACCACCGGGTCCGTCTTCGTTCACCCGTCCGTCGCCATCATCATCAATGCCTTCTTCACCCAGAAGGATATAATCGCCTTTTTCTCCGAATGCAACCGGTTCCATGATTCGTTTGTCTGTCAAACTGATCCGGTAATTACCCTCTCCAGGCACATATTTACGGATCTGCTCGATAATTCCGTTACCATTGAGGTCATTCGGTACGTCTTCGTCATAAAGGCCGTCGTTATCATCATCAACAGGAACATGGCCCGAGCGTGCATTACCACCGTCACCTTCCATAAAGTACTGACGGCCATCGGGATTAACTGTTGGAACGATGTAAAATACCCTTTCATTGACTAATCGGGTTACTTCATCGATTTTGCCATAGTTTTCCATCAGATACCAGATGGTGTACAAACAGACCTCCCCGCCCTGTATTTCGTTACCATGGATATTGGCATCCACATACATGGCCGCTTTTGACAACTCAGTGCCTGTTTCGGGATTATTGATGGTCATGACCATAATATCCCGCCCTTCGAAGCTCTTCCCCATGCTGGTCAGCTTCAGGAATTTAGGAAACGCCTTTTCCAGACGGGCCATGTCGCTGTATAATTCATTGACATCGTGCCACCGGTTAAAATCGAGTTTTACTTTAAACTGCGGATCTGAAAAAAACTTTTGTGCATTCAGGCTGAACGGCATAAAAGCCAGGAGGATGATCAACAGGCCAGCGCCTACGATTGAATTTATTCTTGTTTTCATTCTTCTGGTCCTCCTTATTTTAAAGTGATTTTTGAGATATCGGTACCGCCTTTCTGCGAAACCACTTTCAATTCAACCTGATCCCCGGTTTTTCCTTTGATCAGCCATTCATATTTCTGACGTTTCCCCGATCCATCGAGGGCTTGCAAAAAATTTGTTTTTGCATTGCCCGAGAGAATCTGCTCAGGTTTGACCTCCAGCTGCACCATGGTAGGTTTTACCGACCTGGCCTGAACGCCCATCCGGATAGCAGTGGGCAGGAACCCTTCGTTTGACACTTCGGCTTTAATCCTGAAAAGTCCGCCGCCTTCATTTATCACCTCTGTTTTGGCCACCTTGATTTCGGCATAGAGGGTGGAAAGATAGAGTGCAAATTTTGCGTGACCGGTAGCCAGTTCGGCGATCTTTGCAGCCGGTGGATTGGATATTTCGCTGGGCGTAAAACCTCCGATTTCAACATCACCCAGTTCGGGGTGCTTGAAGGCTTGCCATTTTGCAAATCCATTGATGTTTGCTGTTGTGAGATATTTCAGATAAGTAACATCAATGCCGGGTGCCTGGGATGCAGGTTCCCCCTGGCCTCCACCAGCTTGTGATCCTATACCTCCGGAGTTACGGCCTCCGCCGCCACCCATGGCTGTCATTCCACCTCCTGCTGCTGCTCCGCCTCCAGCTGCGGCATCTGTTCCGCCAGGTCTCTGGCCCATGCCTCCCCTGCCTGATCTTCTCGTACTGTCGACCGGAAGGATCAAACCCCAGCCGGGAGTTGAAAAGGAAGGGATCCCGAGTTGAAAATACGCATACTGAAAAAATGCACCTTCGGGATTTCGTAAAGCCGGCTGGGTTTTAATGCCCGTCAGCTCCTTGTATTTTTCGCTGGCTTTGTTATAGAATTCAAGATCAGAGGTGTTCACAGTTGTCGCT
>Ga0172379_10004167_pt1 | contig 21761 bp, 16 predicted proteins | sample GrowelOW334metaG_FD_119756 | JGI IMG/M metagenome (GOLD analysis project Ga0172379, IMG submission 119756) | Groundwater microbial communities from an aquifer near a municipal landfill in Southern Ontario, Canada - Groundwater well OW334 metaG | ecosystem: Environmental > Aquatic > Deep... | reverse complement strand
GCCTTTGAGCGGCTGCTTCGTTGCTCCGAACTCACAGACCGCCGGTATGCTCGTTCGTCGCGTCTCGCATCCATCTCAAATCCAAGCCTCCAGAAATTCTATTACTTATGCGTAGGTCAATAACCCTTTGCGCCGCAGCACTTCTTGTATTTTTTTCCGCTGCCGCAGTTACAGGGATCGTTCCTGCCCACCTTGGGCTCCGCCCGTTTCACCGTCTCCACTTTCTGAACATCTCCGCCGGCGGCGGCTTCAGGGTGCTTTTTAAGCCACTTTTTAACCTCTTTGTCGTTGTTCACATTCACGCCGTCCACCAGCATTTTACGATAAATATTTATCACCAGCTTGCGCATCTCGGGGTTCTTGGCCTGCGACAGGATCTCAGGCGAGATCCCGTTAAGCTCCTCCGCCAGCTCCTCGTCGGTCTTTTCAGCGTGCGGTTTTTCGGCCTTCGGCGGGACCCCGCCGGCCGCGGTAGCCGCGGCCTGAACGGGCTGGGCCGGGGCGGCGGAGGCTTGGCGCGCAGGTTCCGGCTTCTGCACGGGTACCTCATTATTGGCCGCCGCGGGCTCTTTAGCCTCGGTCTTTCTTAATTTTTTTAAAAAATCCCACATAAATTATTCTCCTTTCCTGGATCTAAGACAGAGTGTCCGGGGTTAGGCCGCGGAGTTCCTTGCTCCGGCGCCCTATACTCTCACCCCTCCCTCCACCTTTTTATTGGCGTCCTTAAGGAAGCAGGCCAGCGCTATCGAGTGCAGCTTGGTCATCGGCGAATCGGTCCTGGACGGCAGGATGACCGGGATATTGGAACCCGCAAGCACCGTGGCGGACTTAATGCCGGCGCCGAAGAAAGAAAGAGCCTTGTACATGGGATTGGCGGAGTCCAGGTCCGGGAGCAGCGCTATATCCGTCTCGCCCGGCACTACGCCCCTGATGCCCTTTTCTTCGGCCAGCTTTTTGGAGAAAGTGATATACACATCGTAAGGGCCTTCTATCACGGCGTTCTTTATCCTGCCGTCTTTCGACATGTTCACAAGCTCGACGGCGTCCATGGTGCTGGGGATCTTGGGGTTGGGCTTTTCCACCGGGCAAACGACCGAGACCCGGGGGGTGTCCACTCCGAGCGTACGCATCAGGCTCACGGCGTTGCGCACGATCTTGGCTTTTTCCTCCAGCGTCGGCTTGATCATTATAGCCGCGTCGGTGAGCGCGAAAAGCTTGTGATAGTTGGAAAGCTCGAACAGCACAAAATGGCTGAGCACGGTCCCTTCTTCGACCGCGGCGATCTCTTTGCGCAGGATGGCCTTCATGTAGAATTTGGTGTCCACCAGGCCTTTGACCAGGAAGTCGCCTTTGCCGGCCCTGACCAGGTCCACGGCCTTGTTGCACATCTCGGCGAAATCGGCAAGATCGATTATTTCGAATTTTTGAAGCGGGAGACCGACTTTGTCGGCCATAGCTGTGACCTGGGCCCTGGGACCGATCAGGATGCCCCCGGAAATAATCTCATGCTCCACGCCCATCTTGCAGGCCTCCAGCACCTCGTCGTTATTGGCGCCGGGCACCACGATGCGGTTGGTCTTCCCTTTCACTATTTTCAGCAGCTCGTCGAAATTCCTGAATTTCATAAGTTCCTTCCTCTCTTGTTTTTAATTTAACCGAAATTCCTTTCGCCGCGGACCGCTCCGTCCCGAAGGGCGGGGTGCGGCAAAAATTTTTCTCAATACTTGCGGACCTTTTTAGGATGCTTCAGGGCCGTCTCGGCCGCCACCCGCAGCGCGCTCATCTCGTCGCCGCCGGGGAAGATCATGACCGGCGCTATCCAGCCTATCCTGCGCTTCAGCTCCGACACTATGATCTGGTCATAGGCCAGGCCCCCGGTCAGGACCACGGCGTCGACCTTGCCTTCAAGGACGGCGGTCATCGCGGCTATTTCTTTGGCCATCTGGTAGGCCATGGCCAGCACGGCCTCTTTCGCTTTTTCACGGGTAATGAGCGCGGGGTCAAGGCCGGAACCGGGCACGACCTCGCCGGTAAGAACATATTTTTCTATGGCGATCATATCCGAAGTGCCCGTATAAGCCACCATGCCGCCCCGGCCTTTGAGCTTGAGCTTCATGTCCGTCAGGGTATACTTGCCGGAAAAGCACATCTTTACCAGCCCGCCGGAGGGAACGCCGCCGCTTCTTTGCGGCGTAAAAGGGCCGTCCCCGTCCAGAGCGTTATTCACATCCACAACGCGGCCCAGCTTGTGGGCGCCCACCGACACCCCTCCTCCGCCGTGCATAACTATAAGATTGCAATCGTCGTACGGCTTGCCGAGGCTGCGCGCGGCGTGGCGTCCGACGCGCTTCTGGTTAAGGGCGTGAAAAATGGAGATACGCGGATCTTCAGGCATGCCGGAATAGCGGGCCAGAGGCTCCATCTCGTCCACCACCACCGGGTCGGCAATAAAAGCCGGGATCCGGCACGCATCCGCGATACTTTTGGCAAGGAGGCCGCCGAGATTGGAGGCATGATCGCCCAGCGGAGCTTCTTCCAGGTCCTTGACCATTCTGTCGTTTATCCCGTAAGTGCCGCTTTCTATGGGCTTGAGCAGGCCGCCCCGGCCTATGACGGCGTGAACCTCGGAAACATTCACCTTATTCTCCGCCATGGCGGCAAGCACCATATCTTTCCTGAATTCGTACTGGGCGGTGACTTTCAGTTTTTCGTAAGGTTTGAGGGCCTCGGGGCTGTAGCGCACCACTTTATGGAAGACCAGGTTCTCGCCGCGGTAAAAGCTGACCTCGTCCGAGGTGGACCCTGGATTTATCACAAGGATGTTGAATTCGGCCATGAGTCGCTCCTTTTGCATCGGACCTCTATTTGAATACCAGTTCGTAAAAATACGGCATGTTCTTTTTTTCCACCGTGAAGAATATTTTTTTGCCGCCTTCGGATGAAAAAGCGGCCTGCTCCTTGGCGCCGAAACAGTATTCCTCTTTGTCGCAGGAAAACGCGGTCCCGGGTCCGCTCCACGGACCCCAGGGATACTGGGCAGTCCTGAACCGCACCGCGCCGGTCGCCCCCTCCTGATAAAGCGCCAGGTAGGCCTTGAGATACTCATTATAGGTGACCGAAAAATCTTCCGGCATCTCCTCTATAACGGGCACGGCGTCTCCGGGATCCGTCGTCCAGGCGTCCGAAGACGACTCCGCCCCGTAATAGAAATAAGCCGCCGTATCGCCTGCGCGGTCCGGGCGGACGCGGGCCAGGGCCGCGGCGTATTTACCCGGCTCGACCGCGTAACGGCCGTAGATATAAAGCCAGCCGTCCTGGTCCGGCAGCAGCGCCGAGCCGAAGGCGGGCTCAATGTCGTCCCATAAGGCGTAGGACTCCCTGTTCTTCAGAAGTTTATAGGGGCCGCCGGGCCGTTCCGCCGTCGCCAGCCCCTGCCCGACCCTGAAATAATCGTACGGTCCCGGGCCGAAATTGTTCATTATGGAGTAATACGCATAGTAACCGGACCCCGCCCTGAACCCGGCCCTGGGCCAGAACTTCCGGACCGGCGCGTATTCTGAAAAATCCGAAGGGCAGATCGGCAGCGGCCACTTATTCTCGTCGGCGACATAACTGAGCGCGCCGGAGGCCGAATAGGGAGAGGTGGCTTCAAGGACGGCCATGCCGCCTTCGATGATCCCCCAGAGCGACACCTCGCCCTTGTCCTTGAATTCTCCGGTCCAGATATTGTTAAGAAGCCAGAGCGTACGGCCGTCGCCAAGCGCCACGGAATAGTTGCCCGCCTGCCCGACCACGGGGGACGAAGAGGCCCTGGCGAGCAGCGGACCGATCTCCCTGACCGAAAGGATCCCGGAAGCCGGGGCGGGAGAATCGCCGGCCGGAAGACCTGGAACCGCCGCTCCCGGGACCGCGGCCATAAGCCCGACCGGGACAAGCGACAAGCATGTAAAAATAATACGGGAGAGAGTCATTTAACCTCTGGCCTCTTAGTTGAATCTCAGGCTTATCATATAATACAATCGGCAGGGATTTCAATATTGTATACTCTGTAACATATCGGCAATCGGATTCCCGTCATTATCTATTAGAATATATATATGGCCGTTCTCCGCCGCAAAATAAAGGACCTGACCGGACGCCTGGCCGCGGTGTGCCTGCTTGTCGCCGTCCCCGCCTCCTCGGACGCCGCGGGACTAAACCCCATCGCGGCCGGGGTCTCAGCGTCCACCGCCGATTTCAGCTGGAGCGGCTCCGGAACCCCCTGGAACGCCGTCCTTTCCGAAACGGACGCTTTCACCGACACGGTATCGAGCGCCGTTACGGCCTCCAACAGCGTCTCTTATACGAATTTGAACTCCAATACGACATACTATTTCAAGGTAAAAAGAACCTCCGACCCCGACGCCGCTTACGAAACCGCCTCCGCCGTCACTCCCGCGGCGGCCCCTTCCGGGATATATTTCAACCCGGAAGGCTTTCAAGCCTACCTGCTCGGCAGCATTATCCGCATAGGCTGGGAAACCAACAACAACCATCCTGAAACCGTTTACCAGGTGGACTACGCGCTGAACGGCGCTTTTAGCGACACGCTATTAACCGCTGTCCGCGGCTATCCGCCGGTGGACATCGGCGGCCTGTCGGCAAACACCACTTATTATTTCCGGGTTCGCGCCGTCAGCCGGAACGGGACGCTCACCCCGGATTCCACGGCCGCTTCCACCGCCACACTGGCGCTGGGCCTGAACGGGATCAGCGACACGATCTATGAAACAAGCGCCACCGTCTCCTGGAACGCGGTCTCGAACCCGATAAACCCGGCCCTGAATTCGGAAGGCTACAGACTGAAGCTCTCCTCTTTCAGCAACATGGAGGTACTGTTCTCCGACTGGAGCACCAACAATCCGGATGTCGCCGCCGTGGAGATCACGACCCTCGATCCGAACACCACCTATTATTACAGGGTGGGAAGCCTTAACCCGTACGGAGCGATGAACTGGGCCGACACCCGAACCTTCACGACCCTGTCGGTACGGCCGCAGAACCCGCGTTTCACCGGAGTAGGCATCGGCACGCGGACGGCGACACTGGGCTGGGACGCTTTGCCGGAGGGTCCGTCCTCGGCCACGGCGCTTGGATACCGGCTGGAAGCCTCTTCCACCGATTTCAGCGGCGGCATCGTTTATTCCTCCTCCACCATGAGCCCTCTGCGCTCCACCCTTACCGTCTCCGGCCTGGACGCCAATACGACCTATTATTTCCGCGTGGGAAGCGTTAACCGGGACTTTGCCGTGAATTACTCCTCAAGGCTGTCCACCATAACCCTTTCCGTTCCGCTTTCAGCGAACCTGTTGTCCGTCGCAGCCGGCCAGCTCTCGATAACGGTGACTATAGGCTCGCCGCTCCCGGCAGTCCCGCAGAGCGCCTCCTGCGAAGGCTACCTGCTGGAAGCCTCTTCACAGGCCTTCGGCGCCGGCAGCGTGATCTATTCCTCGGCCTCATACAATAATCTCACCAACTCCCTGATCATCGACGGCTTAAAGTCCAACACCCTGTATTATCTGCGTATAGCCAGCCTTAACTGGACCAAGACCCCGAACCTCTCCGTTCTGCCGGCGGCCCTGACCACCACGGCTGGGGCGCTGGCCTCGGCCGCCATGACCGGCATCTGGCAGTCAAGCGCCGCCGTTTCCTTCTCCCCTATCGCCTCCGACGGCTATGTCCTGGAAGCTTCACGGGTCAGCTATTTCGACCCGGTCGCTTTCAGTTCCTCCACCACAGACGGCTCCTCACCGGGCCTGACGGTGGCCGGGCTGGACAGGAACACTCCATACTATTTCCGGGTCGGAGCCCTTTACAACGGGGCGACCGTTTACACCCTGACGGACCCCGCAAGGCGCTATACCCTGCCCCTGCCGCTCTCCGGTCACGCCATTACGGGAGTGTTCCACACAAGCGCTACCGTCTCCTGGACGCCGCTGGCGGCGAGCCCGTCCTCGTCCACGGCCGCCGGCTACCGCCTGGAAGCGTCAACTTCCCCGGATTTCGCCCCGACGGCCTCCACCGCCTACACCGGCAACCCGCTGACCGGCAGCCTGACGGTTCAGGACTTGGTCCCCAACACCAGTTATTATTTCAGGGCCGGCACGATGAATCCGGACGGCGCCGGGAATTATGTATACACGCCGGCCGCCTCCACGCTGGCAAATCCCCCGATCCAGACAGCCTTCACCGACTTCGCCACCGGACAGCTGACCGTGAACTGGCTGGCGAACTCAAACCCTCCGGATACGGTTTATTTTGTCCGGTTCTCCTCAAGCCCCGGCTACGATTCCACAGTGTTCGCTTCCAGCACCCTGAACGCCTACGCCTCTTTCTCCGGCCTGGAGCCCAACACGACTTATTACCCGGAGGTGACGGCCGTCAGCCGGTCGAACATAATGGAGGGCCCCTACAAGTTCGACGCCATGGCGACCATGGCCTTTTATCCCGTGCCCGGAGCTTTTTCATCGCTCGGAGCCTCTTCTATAACGCTGAACTGGGGGATCGGAGAGAACCTGACCGACGACACCGATTACAAAGTGGAGATCTCCTCAAGCCCCGCCTTCGGCCCTCCGGTCTTGTCTACGGTGACGCGGGCCGCCGCTTATACCTTCCATGGCCTGGTCTCGAACGCGACATATTATCTGCGCATTTCGGCGCTCAACCGCACCGGCGTGGGCACGCCGCCGATACCTTTCGCCCCGCCTGAGGCCCTGACGCTTCCCGCCACGGCTTACCTGCTGTCCCGCGCCGACACCTTTTCGGACCTTATGACGGACGGCTTCACGCTTCACTGGGCCGACAACGGCAATTCCTCGCACACGGTCTATAATGTGGCGATCTCCACCTCGGAAAATTTCAGCGCCGGAACGGGCGACAGGGCCGCGGCGGTCCGGGACCTGGCCTGCGCGTTTAAAGACCTGCTCCTGGGCGCCACTTACTGGGCGCGGATCCAATCCGAAGGGCAGACGGGTATAACCAGCGATTCCGTACAAACCAGTTCCGTGACCACTTTGCGGTCGAGCCAGGCCGGGGCCATCGTCAACAAAGAGACCACAGTCACCCTCCAGGCGTCCTACGGCCTGATCACAGTACTGCTGCCGGCGGGTTCTCTCGGAGGCTCCACCCGCGTAACGATAGAACCTAAAGCCGCCTTCAGTCCGCCGGCCTCCGCGGTCTCCGTCTTACGGCCCACGGGCATAGGCATAGAGATCACCCGTTTCCCGCCCGTCCTGGTGCTCAACCCCGTCACGATCACCCTTCCCTACAGGCTCTCCGACCTGCCGTCCGGCATCGACCGGACCAAACTCGTGCTGGCCCTTTACGACGAGGGCGACGGCGTCTGGGTGCCGCTGCCGTCGGTGTCCGACCTGGCGGGCAATAAAGTGACCGCGCAGACCTGGCACCTTTCCACCTTTCAGTTGATGGAAGCAGCGCCCGCGGCGTCGCTGGGCGAGGTAAAGATCTACCCCAACCCCTACACCCCGTCCAGCGTCGCGGATGTCATGCATTTCACAAATTTGCCGCCTTACGCGAAAATAAAGATCTACACCTTCCTCGGGGAGCTCGTGAAAGAGTTCTCGGCGGATGTCAACGGCATGGCGTACTGGGACGGGAAGAATTCAGGCGGCCGGAAAGCGGCCAGCGGGGTATATCTAGCCCTGCTGAAAACCAAAGACGGCGGCTCCGGCAAAATGGTGAAAGTGGTGCTGGAAAGATAAAATGCGGTAAAACGACATTTTATATTTGAGGCGAAAATTTTTAATAAAGAGCCTATGAAAATGCGGGGAAACCGGCCAAGGACGCGGGACGCGAAGCGCAAAATTAAAAATATTCTGCGGAAGGTCCCTTCTTGCCTTATTTTTACCCTGTCCGCCGTTCTGCCACCCGCGCCCTACTGCGCCGACGGCGGCTTTGACAGGAATTCCGCGGGCGCCACAACGGCCCAGTTCCTCAGAGTGGCGTCTGGCGCGCGCGGCGTGGCCATGGGAGAGGCTTATTCGGCCATGACGGACGACGCCACGGCCATGGACTGGAACCCCGCCGGACTGATGAAAATAAAAAAGTGTTCGGTCGCCTTCATGCACGCGCCCTATCTGGCGGACACTTTTGTGGATTTTTTCGCTTACGCCGAAACCGCCGGAGAGGCCGGCGCCTGGGGGATGTCCTTTAAATATATGAATTACGGGGCGATAAAAAAAACCGACCAGGCCGGTACGGAGACCGGGAAATTCACTCCCTATGACATGTCGTTCAATGTGGGCTTCGCCACTTACATCACCGGCTTCAACAAGGACCCGGAAGAGCGCTTCGTCCTTGGGGCCGCGGGAAAGCTCGTCAGGTCCCAGTTGCTCGCCTCCGACAACACCGTTTCCGCCGATATCGGGCTATTGTTCCCGTATTTTTTCGACAACCGGTTCCAGATGGCGATGACCGCCCAGAACATCATGGGCACGCTGCGCTACGACAAATCCGAATCCCCCCTGCCCCTGATCCTCAGGCTGGGCAGCGTCGCGCGCATTTCCGATTACCTGGCCGTCACCGCGGACGCTGTGGCCTCCCGCGACAATTATCCCTTCCTTGCTATGGGCGCGGAGCTGAAGGCGGGACTGGGAACCGACGCGGACCTGTTCCTGCGCGCCGGCTTCAACACGCGCGCGATCTCGGACCTGAGCGGTTTCAGGAACCTGACCTTCGGCACCGGTTTCAGATACGCTTCCTACTCGATAGACTACGCTTTTTCCCCATTCGGGGAGCTCGGCTCCGTCCACCGCATCTCCGCAGCGATGAACTTCTGACCCCCCCGGCTTTGACCCGGAGAAGTATGTCACCGGATTACGCTTATTAGGGCCTCATAGGCGTCGATATGCCCGCCGGAAACAGACGCGGCGGAGAGGAACCTGGTTTTTTTTGAGCTTGCGATCAATTTTGCCTTGATCTGGGCCGGAGTTAAGCCGGGATCTTTTGCCAGCATCAGGCCCGCCACTCCGGCGGCATGAGGCGCAGCCATGGAGGTGCCGGACAAAAAACCGTACCTGCCCTGGTAGGTGGAGAGGATCTCAGAACCCGGAGCAAAAACATGCACGGACCTTGGGCCGTAGTTCGAAGAACTATCCATCGCTCCGGACGGGGAAAAAGCGCCGACTGAGATCACATTGGATAAATCATAACTGGCCGGAAAAACCGGCGAAATATCGTTATTCCCGGCTCCGTTCCCGGCCGCGGCCACAAAAACGACGCCCGCGGCCTGCGCGGCAAAGATCGCGTCCTTAAGAGCCTGGGATTCCCCGCCGTTGCCCCAGGAATTTGACATGATCTTTACGCCTCTTTTAATGGCATAATCAATGGCCCTGACGGCGTTTATATTCTCGCCCTCGCCGTTATCCGAAATAAATTTTATCGGGACGATCTTTACTTTCGCCATAACGCCGGCCACGCCTATGGCGTTATGTTCGGCTCCGATGACGCCGGCGCAGTGCGTCCCATGCCCGCGCAGGTCCATAGGATCCCCGTTATTATCGGCAAAATTATAGCCGTAAATATCATCTACAAAACCGTTCCCGTCATCATCAAGATCGGGCTTGCCGTATAACTCGGCGAGGTTTACATCGATCCGGTTTTTCAGATCGGGATGGTTGTAATCGACCCCGGTATCGATGACCGCGATCTTGATCTCGGAAGAACCCGCGGCGACCGACCAGGCTTTCAGGGCGTTCAGGTCCTCCCCCGTATCTCCGTTATTTAAGGCCCACTGTTCCCCGAACATCTCATCCTCAGGCTCATATGATCCGGCCCGGCCGGATTGAGCGGGATCTTCGCTGACCGAAGAAATATAGTTCGGTTCAATATATTCGATCTCGGAATTATCCACCGGCTTTAGGGATCGTCCCCCGCTCACCCCCTCCCGTAAATGCAAAAGCGCGAAATTCCCGAAGCCGGTGGCCGGGATAGGCGTGATCCGGCCCAAACCCGTCAAAGAAGAAACCGCTCTTTGGGATGAAGGGCCGGAACCGTTCTTGAATTTTACTATGTAGCCGTTGAACGGCGCGGCCGTCAAAGAAGCGGAGTAAAACAACAGGGCGATAAAAGTCAATTTTGATCCCATAAGTTCTCCATTATAATATGTCGTAAAAATTTTTAATTGCCGGTCACTTTATCGCGGACTGCGGTCAGGGGGAAGGCTATGGCGGTCCAGATGCCGGAGAAAAGCACGGCCGCGCCGGCATAGGCGGCGGCGGGCATGGAACCGGCGGCGGTCGCCGCGGAAAGGACCACCGAAGTAACGCCTTTGGAAAAACGGTAGGAGAAAGCATCGGCCACCTGTTTGGCGCGGTAACGAGTGTCATAAGAGAACGGGATATAAAGGGTTTCCTTGGAAGCCCTGAAAATGGAATAGTCCAGGCCTTTGAACAACAAGTAGGCCAGGCCGGCCGAGAAAATGCCGGGGGCGGCCAGCAGATAGGCGCAGGCGCACACATGGACCAGGGGGATGGCGACCTGGATCCACCTGGTCTTTATATACCGCAGAAGCAGCGGGGCCAGCAGGAACTGCATGCTGAAAGAGAAAATGTTCACCTTCATCCAGAAGGAACCGAAGAACGCCGTACGAAGGTCCTTTTCCGGCAGGAATTCACGCGCCAGATGGGTGAACCTGAGGTCCAGAAGCGTTGAAACCACCTGCGCCGTAAAAATTATAAGAGCGATATAAAGCACCGTCCTGTTCTCCTTCAGGATGCTCAGGTGCAGATGTCCTTTTTTGCCGTGCGCTTCCGCCGGGGAAGGGACCGGCTCCCCTCCCTGTTTATACGCGAACCAGAACAGGATCAAAGCCGGGAAAAAAGCCGCCGCCGAGAACAGGATGAACGACTCGCTGTGGAACGCCACCACGAACCTGCTGAGAAGAAAGCCGCCGATCAGCGAACCAAGCGCGCCAAGCCCGGTCACCGGACCGTTGAAGATCTTTCCCTCCTCGTCCCTCAGCGTGCTGTTGATAAAAGACCAGTACTGCTCGGAAATGATCACGACATAGGATTCTTTGAAGATAAAAAGAAAGAACGCCGCCCATTTATTCCCCGTTTTGAGGCAAAAAAAAGACGCTATAAAGACCGCGGCGCTTGCCAGCATGGACCAGACCATGGCGCGGGCGCTCCCCGCGGCCGAGAGCAGCCGGCCGTAGAAATAAATGAGCAGCAGCATCATGACCGGCACGCAGCTCAGCGCGTAGGGTTTGCTTTCTGCGCTGAAATTGGCAAGAAAAATGGATTCGGCGGTGGAGCGGATGAACTCATAGCCGCAGAAAAGGAATGTGGCGGACAGCCCCGCCAGGAATACGGCTTTGGCCACATGCGAACCTCTTTCGGTTTTAAGCGCGGCGAGAAGTGTGGACATAGCCTTACGGTAAGAACGGGGGGAGAAAGGAAGTTCTCCCCCCCGCTTTTCTTCAGTACTTGAACCGGCCGTTTTCGTAAATGGTCACCCTGCGGCCGTCCTTCAGCTTCGCGGTGACCTTTTTATCTTCGGTGTTCACCAGGTCCCAGTGCACGGCCGAACTGTTGTAACCGAGTTTTTCTTTTTTTTCTTTGGTGAGCCCGGACACATCTCCGGCGTAGGTGTCAGAATAGGAATCGCCTATCGCCACATGGCAGTTGCCGTTCTTTCCGCCGTGGTTTTCGTCGAAGAGCGTGTCGGCCATGAACTTGTCTATCCTTGAAAAGCGTTTATCGGTGAGCGAGTACTCGCCCAACTGGGCCGCGCCCCGGTCGGTGGCCATTATTTTTTTCACATAGTCCACGCCCTTATCGGCGCAAACCCTGACCGCGCGGCCGTTCTTGAACTCTATGCGGATGCCTTCGATGTAATTACCGCCGCGGAAAGCCGGCAGGTCGGCGTAATACATGCCGTTGGTGCCGCGCCAGTCCGGAGAGGTGAAAATTTCAAAACTCGGGATGTTGTGGCCGCTCACGCCCAAAAAACGCCGCATCTCGCCGACTTTTATCTCGAAATCCATGGAGGCGGACTCGGTGCGGATCGTATCCATATCCAGGCCCTTGAGCCATTTTTTTATCGACCCGGAATTCTTATAGATCTCCGCCCATTTTTTGACCGGGTCCTTCTCTCCGAGGAAGCAGGCCCTGGAGATCTGCGCCGCGTATTCCTTGACGGACAGCTTCGCCTGCCTGGCCAGTTCTTCGGTGGGATAGGTGCACAAGGTCCAGCCGAACCGTCCACGCTCTTCGTTCGCGGTCATTATGTCGCGGATATATCTGCGGGCCACGGCCACCTGCGACTGCCGCCGGGTATCTATGCCCTTAAGGTTCGTAAGCGACGCAGGGGCATGGACCAGGATATTGCCGTTCAGCGCGGAATAGAACTCCTCGCCGCCGGGGTCCTTGAAACCGCGCTGTTTCTCGTCGGAAAATTCGTAAAAGTCGCGTTCAAGCCGCGGGTTCATCAGGAAGCGGAAGATCACATTATACTTTTGCCGCACCAGCTTGCGGTGGATGATCTCGCCCAGCTCGCGGCCCTCCAGGTCGCAGCGAAGCAGGATGGTGTCATATTTTTTAAAACCGGGCCTGGCGGTCTTAAGGCCCCAGATCATAACATCCGCATATTTCTCCAGCTGGGTTTTGGATAGAACGCTCATAAGCATGCCTCCACAATTATGTTCTTCGTTTCGAATAAGTTATATTTTATCTTTAAACCGCTAACTTTCGCACATGTTTTTAAAGTTCCGCCGATGGAAGCAAAATTCCAGGGACCTTATACGGGAAATTGCGGCCGCCACGGCATAAGCCGCAGTCTGCCACGGGGATTAAAAATACCCTCGCTCCACAATTCCTCCAAAACGCGGGATTTGTGAAGAGGGCAACAAGATCCTGGGAAGGACTAGCTAATTATATCCTGTAAAGCTTTATTCCGGCCCCGCAGTTGAGGGAGCAGTTTCTTTCTCCCTCAACACTTGCGTAGGCGCCGTATCAAAACCATGGCTCCCAGGATGACCAGACCTTACCGCGAGGTTCCTTACAATTTCTCCATGGCAACCGTTTGAACGGCGGGAGTCTTGTCAACCTCAACCAGCAGAGCATATCCTTTTAAACGGTACGCGCCGTTTGTCGGCGGGGTAAAATCAACAAAATATTTCATGACCAGATATGTTTTGCCGTCATACTCCGCTTTCTTTACATGGAGCTCCACATCGGTTGCATTGCCGCGGACGCTTTCTAGTTTTAGAGGACTTGATCCCGAAGCCTCTTCATTCTCGTAGGACCAGTTATTGCAGCCAAAATTAACCCAGAAAAGATCCTTCGCAGTAACGCTGCCGGCCCGCGTTTTAGCCACGGAGAAAGCGGCAAACCCCAGACTATGTTTTTTAAATTTCAAATCATAATCTGTAATGCCGTTCCCCGCCAATTCTTTCCAGGAGACAGCTACACCGTTCTCGAACATGTCCGCCAGCATGTACTGGACATAATCTTCATCAAGGACGGTCGCGGAAACCGCACCTTTCAGAGACCGGTTAAACGCCTCGATCGTACCGATTTCGGCGTAAACCGAGCCGGCTAAACCCAGCATAACCACCATCATCACGATTGCTTTCATTTGCTTTGATCCTCCACTTGTATATGTTTGCGCGGGATTCGCGCGGCCCACATATACAACATAGGTTGCAACCGCGGTTTCCGCATGGGCACAACGGGGAAGGCGGACCCGGACAAATGGCCTAATAATTTATATCCGAATGGGCCCTTTATCGATTACCGCAGACCTTGACCCGTTTGTCCACCACACAGCGGATCTTGCCGGTACGCTGGACGCGGTCTATGGCCCCCGGCTTCAGGATCTCGATCACGGGTTCGTCCAGCCATTTCATCCTGATACTGTCCCGCAGATCCTCACAGTGGGCGCCTATCACGGACATGAGCCGGGGGCCCAGGGCCTCCCGGTTCCCCACCGCCCCTCCGGCCTTGGCTTCCACGCGGATCTTCAGGGTATCTTTATGGCCTTTCTTGTCGATAACCACCTGGAAATTAAAGCTCAGTCCCGGGACCTTGCCGAGGGCGTTCTGGATGTCGCTGACGAACAAATGCGCCCCGCCCACATGGATGCGGTCGTCGCAGCGGCCCAGGATCTCGAACAACGGCTCTTTGCGCCCGCACTCGCAGCGCCGGTCCGTCCAGCGGCCCAGGTCGCCGACGCGGTAGCGGATGATGGGCATGTGCTTCTTGTTCAAGCCCGTTACGACAAGCTCGCCGATCCCGCCGCGCGGCACGGCTTTAAGAGTATCCCTGTCCACGAACTCAATGTACTGGCTTGCGGCAAAAAGATGATGCAGCCCCCTGGAACAGTTTTCGCACTGGAACCCGATCACTCCGGCGTCCGCGGTCGCGTAGCCTCCGGAAAGGACCCGGACGCCCGGGAACACGCTCTGGAAGAATTTTATCATCTCCGCCCCGACATATTCCCCGCCGTAGAAGATCCTGCCGATCTTCAGGTCGTACTTCCCGCCGCCGGCGGCGACGAACTCGGCCAGCTTGATCATGAACGAAGGCAGGCCTATTATGGCCGTGACTTTAAAATCTTCCAGGTATTTGACGATATTTTCCAACGGCAGGTTGCTGCCCACCGGCACCGAAATAGCCTTGGTATAGGCGATAGCCTTCTCCACCGAAAGCCAGCTCGACCACAGGTTTCCCGCCACGAACAGATTGGCGATGACATCGGAAGCGCCCAACCCGCCGGCTTCAAAAGCGAAAGCCAGCATCCTGCAGGTGTGATCGTATTCGTGCTGGTCGTAGAACACATACTTCGGGGCGCCGGTCGAGCCTCCGCTGGCGAAATAGATGCCCCGCTGCACCTTTGAAGTCAGAAGATCGGCGCTGTCGGGCGGGGTGTTCTCCAGCACATGGTGTTTTTCAAGGAAGGGGACTTTGTCGAAATCGGCCAGGGCGGAGATCTTCGGAACACCCTTGAAATATCTTTTATAGAAGGGGCTGCGGAGCCTTGCGTACTCCACCAGTTCGCTCAGGCGGTCCAGCTGGGAAGGCTTTTCCTCCATGGGGATCCAGTTGATCAGCGACATCATCGGAAAGATGCCGTCGTGGGGCGAACCGTTGGCCTCCTCAAGCATCCTGCCGAGCTTAACCACGCGAGCGATCCCGGCCGGGCCGAGCACTTCCAGGACCCTCTTGCGCTCGATGGACCCGCCCACGCCCACGGTCTGGATATAGCCGCGCAGCGGGCTCAGCCTGTCCCGCACTTCCTCCAGGGTCTCCACGGTCTTTACATAAAGCACCCGGTTCAGCGGCGAAACGCGGTAAACCGGGTCGCTCTCATAGATCACGGTCCAGTCGGTCTTCGGGGCGGAACTTACATAGGAGGCCGCGCCCAGGGCCGCGTCCACGCGGGCGAGCTGGCGGGCCCTGGTTATCTCCGTTTTTTCGTCGGAGGACAGTTTCCCCGGAGGCAGCTCGCGCGCCAGCAGCGCAAAATGTTTTTTGGATTCTTTAAGGAAAGCCGCTGCCAGCGCCTTATGCCTTTTGGCCGGCGCTATAAAGTAAAGCGTGTGAAGCGAGGAACAGGCGGCTTGGTCCCACAATGAGGCATCCAGGGCGGCGCGGCGGGCAACCTCGTCCATGCCCTCGTTCTCCACGCAGCTTTCAAAGACCAGTCCTACGCTGGTCTTGGGCCCGAAGCCCTCCACCCGTACATCTATGGGCGCTATCCTGCGGTAGGACTGCACGGCGTCGTAGCCCCCCCAGACGAACACCGCGTTGACATGCTTAAGCGCGGCCTCCTCCAGGACCCGGCTGCCGCCCTTCCAGCCCAGCACCGCGGCGGAGGCCGAAAGCACGCCCTCCGTATCCGCCTCTTTCAGGGCTTCCATAAAAATGTTCATAAAATTGGAGCCGGAGGAGGAGATCTTGACCATGTTGACGTTCTTGGTCAGAAAACCGGTCACCATCGAATCCAGGATGCCGAGAAAAACATTTCCCGCCCCGACATGCAGCACCACGCCCTTGGGCATCGCCCTAAGCAGGCCGTCATAACCGCGGCGCTCCACGGGGGCCTCCAGCGCGTAAGGCAGGAACAACTCCATGCTCATTCGTTTGAGAAGCGCGTCCTTGTCGAGGATCTCGGGTATTATGTCCAGGCTCTTATCGATGACCGGACCCGAAAAGGTGAGGTGCTCGCTTAGATGCGCCCTCGCGGCCGCGCGGTACCTGCTTCCCTTTTCAAAGAGCCTGCCGGCCCGGGACAGCGTCCCGACGATATATTCGCGCGAAGCGCCGCGCATCAGCGCGCGCGCGGCCTGCGCCTGAAGCCCGATCCCGTCAAGTTCGGCCGGGGTCCATGAAGATTTGTTCAATGATTTTCCGAACAAATAAGTGTTGTGAATATTCATAAATTCAATAAACGGACGAAGGGCCGGCTGCTGGAGGAAGTCATAACATCGTAGCGGCGCTTATCGCGCAGCCCTTGAGTTTCCTGACCCCGGAGCGGCCTTTTATAACAAGCACCTCCCCGCCTATGCCGCATGCGCAGCCTTTTTCCACGCGGCCCAGGTCGCTCGAAAGGAGAGAGAGGGACGGATAGCTGGTAAGGTACGGCGTGATAAATTGCAGCAGCCCGTCTTTGCCGTAGCCGAGCGGCTCCAGCGAACCGGGCTCGCGCGCTATGATCCGCCCGTAATTCGGGATATGGAAATTGCCCAGCGGACAATCCACATAAGGAACGCCGTGCTCCACCATGCCGAACAGGTCGCGCACATTGGCGGCCGGAATGCCCAGAGCGCCGGCGAGGATCGCACGGTACGCCTTCTTATCCATAGCCTCGTCGGACAGCGTCTTCCAGCCGCCGCCCGTGATCACGCTCGATCCGGGATTAAGTTTAACGGTCCGGCCGTAACGCTTGCGGAATTCCTCGGTGAGTTTCAACGCGAAAGCCGGAAAGCCCACCAGCCGCGTCAGCTTGCCGGTCTCCTCGCATTTTTTAAGCCTCTCCACCGCGCCCTCGATATCGAAATAAAAATCGCTCTTCTCGCCGCTCCAGCGGAAGGTGTAGAAGATCTCGCCCTGTTTTGTGAAACCGGACAATAATTTATCCGTCCACGCGGTCCCCAGGTCCTTGGCCACGGCCGGATCGTAGGTAAAACAGATATAATCGTGCTCATGCTCAAGATCCGTCAGGCCGAGGCCGTCGAACACCTGCCAGGCCATGCGCCTGACCCGCATCAGCGAGCCTTTATCCAGCTGGATGCGGCTGCGCTGGCCGGTGGTGCCGCTGGACTTAAGCTCCAGCACGATCTTCGATCCGGGCAGGGTGGTAAGGTCCCGTTCTTTTAACGCGGCCACGAACACATAGGGCATCCCGGCGATGTCCCGTTCGGTCTTTATGGAGGCGGGATCAAAACCTTCCTGTTTGAGATAAGCACTAAGGAATCCGGAATGGCGGACCTGGAAGGCAAAAGCTTCGCGCATGGCGGCGCAGAACAGGCGCGAGGCCTTCGGCCCGAACTTAAAGGCCGGCGCCTCTATAACGCGCTCCAGCGCCGATCCGGCCCTGAGCGGTTCATAAAACGGAGGAAGTTCGTCTTCTATCGATAGATCGGCCATCTCAGTCGTTCCTGAAAGCGGATTCTATGTAATGTTCGCGCCAAAGCGAGAGGTATTCGCGCAGGAAATTTTTGTAAAGCGAAAGGAGCTTCACATTCCTGAAATCCAGCACCTCAAAAGTCCTGGAAAAAACGATGCAGTCGTACCGTTTGTTCGCGGATCTTTTTATGCAGGGGAAATAACCGCTGGGAATATACCGGGCGTCCAGGGCCTCGCGCTGAAGCTGGGGAGTGTAGGCGTCCAGGAGGATCTCTATGTAGGACATGTTCATTTCGTTGAGTTTCCTGGCTATGCTCTCCAGGACCACGGTCGAGCTCTTTTCCCTGGTGACGCCCCCCATAACGACGCTGTATTTATCCTTCTGACTGTAGTTCAGATAAACTTCTGTGGACTGGTCCGGCGCGATAAAAAGCAGGTTCGGTTCGTGGAAGGGCATATAGGAGTGTTCGAAAAAACTGTTGCTCTTGAGATTCTTGAACCTGTTCTTTATGAAAGCGGACGCCGTTATCGTTTCCAGCGGCAGCGGCGGGATCATCTGCCGGTTCTCCTGGTAAAGACTTTTAACCTCTGTCACTACGGGCTCGTCCAGGTTCAGCTGCCTGCGGACCAGGTCGTAGAACGGGACTATTTCCTTCACCAGATTGGGTTTCGGCTCCCGTTTTTTAAGCGCCTCTTCGGTAAAATAGGCGGTGAGGCAATGCGTCTCGTTCTCGCTCACCTTGTGCGTATTGGGGAAAATGCCCAGCTTTATAAAACCCAGGCTCTCCGTCAGTTTCTGCGGCGCGTGGCTGGCCGTGCGGGTGGTGGCGTAGACCACCTCCGCCAGTTTCTGGGTTTGGGTTATGTCGTCCAGGACCAGCTTCATCATGGTATGCGCCAGGTTCAGTTTCCGGTAATCCTTGGAGACCACGGCGCCGAAAGCTTTCGAGATGCGGTCCGCGATATCCAGGGCATAGACCAGGCTGCCTATGATCCGTCCCCCGGACTCCGCGACCAGCCAGTAATAGGAATCGTTCTCTATGGCGCGGCGCATCTTGTCTTTGTCGGTGATGAGGGAGATGGAATAATTGCCGCCGTAGACCTCGGTGTAAAGCACCTGGATGCGGCGCATGTCGGCGACTTTGGCCAGCCTTATAGTGATCTCCGGCAGACCTTCGTTCTTTATAACCTGTTCGATTTTTTTTATCGCCATAAACCCCTTTATCCGCTCCTACAGGACCCTCGGCGCCTTTCCCGCGCAAACGCCCCCGCTTCCCCGCCGCAAAAATTTCCCGCCTATTTCTCGGCGGGAGCCCCCAAATGCAGGCCTACCGAATAATTCACCGCGAAATCGTTCTTGCGCACTCCAGGACGCGGCCTGGCGTCGTAGTCGTCCGAGAAGGTCACGCGGAAAAAAAGCTTCTCCGGGGTTATTTTGAACTGCAGGTATGTTTCACCGTAAAATCTGTAATCCCGGAACGCCGCGAGGTCCGGCGCGTAGACGAAATCGGAACCTGCGGTTGTATACTCGTTAAGCGGAGCCCTGAAATTGAGCCGCAACAGGCCTCGGACGGTATTGTCGGAATTCCCGTCCGAGTATGATTCATGTTCCGGCGTAACGCCGAGGCTCAGCAGCACGGGGTTAAAAACTTCAGGCAGGAAGCCGTGCACGCACAGGCCTATGCCGTTAGTCGTGCGGTAATCAAGCTTGATAGCCTGATTCCTGGCGTGGGTGCTGAGGAGGAACAGGTTAAGACGGTCCTTTTTGAGCGCATAGGCGTACACCGCCGAGGCCTTCAGATTGTCCAGCAGGATATTATCGTTAAAAGAAGTGTAACTCGCGTTGCCGTCGATCGCCAGCTGGTTCCGGTCGTTAAAACGGGTCATATAGTTTATGCTGCCTGAAAGAGCGGTATTGTCCACATTGCCTTTAAGGTAGATGCCGCTAAGCATGGCATCCAGAGTATATTTTCCTGGATTCCAGTACTCAGGCGGGGTCGGACGCAGGTCCTGCGTACGCGACTGAGCCGCGGCCCGCGCCGCCGCACAGAATATCAGCGCGCAAAAAAATAAAACAAATCTTCTCATATTCCTCTAAGCTCACGCCTTTATTCACCCCGCTCTCAAGTCTATCCCGCCCGGCCGCTTTCCTCAAGAGCCTTTGGATCTGATTTATTTTACTTTTGGCCTATGCCGGAAACAGGCCTTTTGTCCCACAGCTGTCTATAAAATTTTTAAGGAAACGGCGGGTTGCAAGTTCGGGGTCCTGCCAGCCATGGGACCCATCGGGCCTGCGGCCGGCCCGGCGACTTCGCGCCGGTTCCTCCTCGGCCCGATCCACCCATGGCCGCCACCCCTCCAGCTATACCCTGCCGCGCATTTTAGTATTAACATAATCCCGCCCTGGAATTATGATGAAGCATAATTAGCCCGCCCGGTGGTTTCTGCAACCCTATAACACACACAGTTGTTAATGCTGTCCCGAAAATCCTCAAGACCAAAAACGGAACATTTTATTGCGTTTAGTTTTATCGCCGTAAGCGCGCCCAGGTCTGTCCCCATTTGCCGACCGAGGCGGGTTATCCTGCACCGCTATATAATATAATATTGGCATATGAAATTTAAGGCCCTTCTCCTCCCGGCCGCGCTTTTACTGTCTTCAGGCTGCGTTTCCTTCAACTCCGGTGATGTGCGGGTTTCCAGAAGCGACCGCCGCCGCATGCTGGACGAGCGGGGAGTGAAACCGGCGGCGGAGATCAAAGTGGTCTGGGAAAACTTCCCATACAAAAACCCCACCGACACTATCGGAGAAGGGTCCCTCAATCCCCCCAAACCCAGGCCCGTACCGGTGCAGATCAACGACCTGGTCTGGCTGAAGGATCACGCCGAGGACATCTTCTCCGAAGCGGGCCTTTACGACGTCCGGACAGGTTCCGGCGCCATAACGATAACGCTGCTCTCCTACGGCCGCTGGACCTATGGCGAAATCTTCAGGTCTTTTCTGGTGGATACGGGCTACATCTTCATAATCCCGGCCACTCTGCAGGTGAACCATCAACTGGCGGTGGAATATGACGGCCCGTCCGGACGGGCCGGCGCCGAGGAGATAGGCCGGACCAGGACCACCTTCCACGCCGTCCTCTTCCCCCTTTACCCCTTATTCCGCCCCGGCGCCCAGGAGCACTCCCTGCTGAAAAAAATGCTCCGGAGAGCGGCCGTGGATGTCTACACAAAAGCAAAGAGAGCGGCCGCCGCGGCCGCTCCCCCCTCTTCGCTCCAACCCGCCCAAACTCCGGCAACCGCGCCGGCCGGGGCTCCCAAGACCCAGCCCCCGGTCGAAGAAACCCCCGACGACTAAGAGTCGCCGCAACCGCATCGGTTGCGCGCTTTTACGGTACGACACGGGGATATCCCCCAGTGTCGTACACGATAAAATGTTGTCCTACAACATTTTATCCGCCCTTTTCGGCATCGGGGACTTCGGCCGGTTTAGGGGCGGCGGGTTTGGCTTGGGAGAGTTTCGGCTCTTCGGCCGCGGTTTTTTCTTCCGGCGGTTTCGCAGGGGCGGCTTTGGGCTCGGCCGGTTTTTCCGCATCCTTGGGCAGGTTTGAAAGCGCTTCTTTGGCGTCGGCCGCGTATATGCTGTCGGGGTTGTCCTTGATGAATTTTTCCAGAGCCGCCCCGCCTTCCGCAAGCTTGCCGTCCACCACAAGCTGCACGGCGTCGGTCATGGCCTTTTTTTCCTCAGCCGCTTTTTTCCTGGCTTTTTCCGAAACGCCGCCCTTCCAGTACAGCGCGTCCGCGTCGGAGCCCTGCTTCGCGCCGCGCACGGCGGCGACGGCGGAGATGCGGTTCTTGGACTCGAACTTTTTCTGCACGCTGGTTTTCAGCCCCTTGAGCAGGTTGTCATAATAACTTTTCCAGTCGCGCCCTTCCCCCGCGAAAACGGAGTTTACCACGAACAGCGTTATAAGACCGAGCAGTGTTTTTTTCATAATAACCTCTCTTTACCCTAGGAGCCTGTCCGACATAAGGAATTTTGGCTGCAATCGCCGTTTTTTGCCTGCACCTTTGTTGCGCGAAACTTACAGGTTCATTGGAGCCTGCGCGTTTCGCGCAACTTCGGCTCGG
>Ga0172379_10004166_pt1 | contig 21762 bp, 20 predicted proteins | sample GrowelOW334metaG_FD_119756 | JGI IMG/M metagenome (GOLD analysis project Ga0172379, IMG submission 119756) | Groundwater microbial communities from an aquifer near a municipal landfill in Southern Ontario, Canada - Groundwater well OW334 metaG | ecosystem: Environmental > Aquatic > Deep... | reverse complement strand
TGTTATGATTTTAGAAGTAGGGTCTCATTTAGCGAAACGAGTTTCTACAAATTATTAAGTAGTTTTTGCCCGATTTTTAAAAAACGGGAGAAGTAAATAATATGGCTACAAAGCTATATGTAGGGGGACTCCCTTACAGCACTCAAGAGGATGCTCTTAAAGAGCTCTTCGCACAAGCTGGTTCTGTAACATCAGCTGTGATTATTATGGACAAAATGTCTGGTCGTTCAAAAGGTTTTGGATTCGTAGAAATGGATAGTGCCGATGCAGCAGCAAAAGCAATCTCTATGTTCAATGATCAAGAATTTGAAGGACGCAAACTTACAGTTAACGAAGCTCGTCCTATGGAAGCTCGTCCACCACGAACTGGCGGTAACGACAGAGGGGGATACAATGGCGGAGGACGAAGAGAATACTAAAAATTAGCTAATAGCTTATAGGTTTTAGTAAAAACAAAAAACTACCCAAAAGGTGGTTTTTTGTTTTATTTATGTTATATTTATTTATGTTTTGAGCGTGTAGTTCAGTGGTAGAACGCTGTCCTGATAAGACAGAGGTCGATGGTTCGATCCCATCCACGCTCACAAAAAGAAATTGGGCAAATAAGCCTGTTTGCACTGTTTGTAAAAATCACAGAGTTAAAAATGGTATAATTTGTTCCGAATGTAAAAATAGATTAGCAAAAGAGGCAAAAGAAAAAGTAGTAGAAGAAGAACTCAAAGTTGTATTTGATAAAAACATGAACCAAGTTGAAGAAGAAAATAATGAAGAAATAGGAAATGATTCCATTACTCAAGTAGTCCCAAAAGGCAGGCCTGTTTCTGTTGAGACTCAAAATAAAATTGTTAGACTTTTTTCTTATCTTGAAAAAGCGCTTGCTCTTGATGATTCTGTTACGAGAGATTTTCTTGCAACTACGACAGTCCCATCTCCATGGTGGTTAGCAGATTATCCTAATGATATTGAAAATTTATATATCAGACCTTTTGACAATGAAAAAACTCCTGACGAGGAGTCAAAAATAACTGCATGGCTTCGTGTGGAAAAGAAAAGTATTCAAGAACCTCCTGACCTACCAAGTAAACTTTTTGAGTGGATAAATGAAGTAAATCCTATTGATTCACCGAAATCAAAAGAAAAAATTGACCGAAAAGTTTACTTTAATGATGAAAATAAAAGAGTAAAAGAATTTGATTCATTTAGAAAAAAATTTGAACAAGGTGATAGCGTTCCTGAAAATCTCATTGACTGGGTGGTGTTAAGTCCAGACAAGCTACCTGAATCAATAGAATTTAAATATGTTGAAGATAATTGGATAGATCATTCCGAGCTACATAATTTACTTGAGGGTTATGTAGAAAATGATTGGAAAAAATGGGCTGAAAAAGTTAGAAAAATTTATCAGGCCAATGTTCTTTATGACCAGCTTTATGCTATGCGTCTTTTATTAAAGAACGAAGGCGATAGTTATGAATTATTATTGGGTCATGGATTGCTTACATGGCAACATTCAAGCGTTGGTAAAATAAATGCTCCTGTTTTTCTAACTCCACTTGTAATTGAGTTCAATCCAATTAAAAGAATTATCGAGGTGGTACCAGATACCCAACCAACAGCGAGACCCTTTGTAGAAATATCTTCTCTTTATGAAATGGATAATCCTGCAGATAAAGATTTAAGTATATGGGCTGATTCAATCAACGCAAACCCATTTGATTTTTGGCATCTAGAAACCCTAAAAGCACAATCAAACTGGCTAATAAATACTCTTTCAACTACGGGTGAGGATTCCTTCACAGATCAAAGTGTTTCTAATCCAAAAGCTACGGCTCTTCCTTCTATTTGGAACGCCCCAGTAATATTTGCTAGAAAGAGACCTAATGATTTATGGTCAAAGTATGCGAAAAAAATTGGAGAAAACATACAAGGACAAATTGAAGATGGGGCGTGTCAGCTAACTGATTTTGTTCGCGACCTTGTTGGAGATTATGAAGAAGAAAAGATTGAAGAAACTAATAGTTTTGAAGAAAATTTAGAAGTTACTTCAATTAAAGAATCCGATTTATTTTTTCCGTTACCTTGGAATGACGAACAAAAAAGAATAGCCGAAAGAATTGATGCCAATTATGGTGTTGTGGTTAAGGGACCACCGGGTACTGGAAAGAGTCACACTATTGCAAATCTTATTTCTAGATTTTTAGCGCAAGGTAAAAGCGTATTAGTTACTTCTCAAACAAGTAAAGCTTTGGAAGTTCTTCGCGATAAATTGCCTAAGAATATTCAAAGCCTAGCAGTCTCTCAACTTGAAGATTCTGGTCAAATTGGCAAAAAAACCAGTAAAGAGATTATGGCTGAGTCCGTAAGTGAAATAAGTTCAAATCTTGGTGAGGGAGATACAAAATTTAGTAATGAAAATGTTGAAAAGATTAGAAAAGAAGTTGCAAGGATTAGAGAAGAGAAAGCATCTTTGGCAAATAAAATTCGCAAGTACATTCTTACTGACTCAAATGAAGAAATTGAAATTGATGGAGAAAAAATTAAACCTATCGATGCCGCAAAACTGGTAAATAAATACAAAAATGATCCAAAGTTCGATTGGCTTACAGATCAAATTCCTTTTAATGCAAACATAAGTTTTACGGAAGAAGACTTGAGTAATATGTACGGGATTCTTTTAGATGTAGATACAAAAGAAAGAGATTTATTTAAATTTGAACTACCTACTTCTTCAGTCATACCCGATGAAAAAACTGTTTTGGCTGCCTTTGCTTCTCACAGAGAATTGAGTTCAAAAGTTAGTGTTTCCAATAAAGTCTTTACGAAAGGAATAGTAAATTTTAATCAAGAAGAACTTTCTTTTATTTTAAATAAATTATCTGAGGCGAATAAGACATTGTTATCAATTGATAAATTGTACGAGCAAGAAATTTTTGATATATGTAATGTAAGCTCAAACGAGTTGGAGAAATGGAAAAAAGTTCTAGAAAAAGTGTCCTTGGATATTGATATATGTAGTAAAAGTAAAAATACACTAATTGGTCACGATGTTTCAGGCACAATATCATTGAATTCTGGCGACCTATTAGAAGGATTAAATTCATTAGTAGACAAGGTTTCAAATAAAACTAAAATTGGAACTTTTGGTAAACTTCTTCTCTCTTCAAATGCTAAAAAACTTTTTGAGAGTTATAAAATTGACGGACAATACCCAGATACTTTTGAAAAAGTAGAAATTTTGAGAGCAAGTATATTGGGTCAAATTGCGGAAAGAGAAATTAACCTTATGTTGAAGCAAAGTTTTTCTACACTAAAAAACAAAGTTGATATACAAGAATTCCAAACAGACATGTTTAAAGTAGAAGTCTTAGTGGGTAAGTTAAGTAGACTTGTTAATTATGCAAATGAATTTACTCTTATTCCTAATTTTTTCTCAAAAACTAAAGAATTTTCTGACCTGTTATTTGTAAAAAAGGAAGATTTAGAAAAAGCCATAGAATTAGTTGAATCTCAAATAGCTCGATTTGAAGTAGTTAATCTTGATAAAATATTTTCAGAATGGATTGATACTATCGATAATTCAGTAGCAGGAGAAAAGCATCCGGTAGTTATAGAGTTAAGAGAAGCACTTTTGAAAAAGAATTCAACTGGATGGAAAAATGCTTCAAATTTATTAAACCTATTAAGAGATAAAACTTTTAAAGCTTCTCAGCTTGAAGTGTTAGCTCAAAAAGTTAAACAATTTACCCCTAATCTATATAAAGATATTGTTGAACTTGCAAATAATAAGAAAAAATTTGAATGCCCAAATAATCTTCCCCTTACATTTAAAATTTCTCGTTTAGAATCTTGGCTTAATCATATACACGATCATGCCAATATTGATTCATTGCAAGGCGAGATGGAAAGACTAACTAAAAGAGAATATGAACTAAATGCCGATTTGGTTACTACACTTGCTTGGCAGAGACAAATTAAAAAAGTTACAAAGAAACAGCGTGATGCTCTTATGGCATGGTCTGATTCAATAAAGAAATATGGTAAAGGAACAGGCAGGCATGCAAATAAATGGCTACACTCTGCTCAAGAATCTCTTAAAGAGGCAAAAAATGCTGTGCCTGTTTGGATCATGCCACTGCATCGCGCGGCTCAAATGTTTTCTGAACCAAAAGCAGGAATGTTTGATATAGTGATTTTTGATGAAGCGAGTCAATGTGATATTAAAGGACTTACTATTGGTTATCTTGGTAAAAAATTATTAGTTGTTGGCGACCCCGATCAAATTAGTCCAGCAGGTATATTTCAAGATATGGATAAATGTTTTGAACTTATTTCAAGATATTTATTTGATGTTCCACATAAAGATAATTTTTCAATAAACTCTAGTTTGTTTAGTCTTGCTGAAATAAGAATACCAAATATGATTCAACTAAAGGAACATTTTAGATGTGTTCCGGAAATTATAGCTTTCAGTAACCATTTTATTTATCACAATCTTGAACCATTACGCTATCCAAACCCTAAGGGATTACTAAAACCTACTCTCGTTCCTATTTTTGTAGATACTGGTTATCAAAATACAAATAGTGATATAAATGAACCCGAAGCTAACAAACTTGTAGAGAAACTCGTTGAATGTTTAGAAGATCCAAATTACCAAAAAAGACCTGATGGTAGTCTATGTACTTTTGGAATTATATCTCTCCTTGCAACAGACCAAGCAAAATATATTAAAGATTTAATTTTGAAGCATCCTAAAATCGGAGAAAAAATAATAGAAGAAAGAAGAATTGTTTGTGGCAATGCTTACGCCTTTCAGGGCGATGAAAGAGATGTGATGTTTCTTTCGATGGTAAAAGCCCTAGACCCGAATAAGCCCAACGACACAGTTAAAGCATTAACGGACAAAGGAACTTCTCAGAGATTTAATGTTGCTGCTACTCGTGCTCGCGATCAAGTTTTTCTTTTTCACTCCATACCACTTACAGAGTTTAAAAATCCAGAAGATTGGAGGTATAGGTTATTAAATTGGTTCTATGACCCAAAAACAGAAGAATTAAAAGCGGGACGAGAAGCATTAAAACGAGAATTTGAGTCTGGAAGAGCTTCTCAATTTTCTGTAGATGTCGGTAATTTAATAATTGATCGTGGGTATCAAGTTATTCCTGAATTTCCAGTAATTGGCCGTAGAATCGATCTTGTTGTTCAGGGCACTGAAGCAAGGCTTGCTGTGGAATGTGATGGTAACCAATATCATACATTAGAAAACTTTGAAGATGATTGGAATAGACAACGACAACTTGAAAGAGCAGGATGGATTTTTTGGAGACTCACGGGAAGTTCTTTTTATCGTTATAAAGAAAAAGCCTTAGATAGTTTGTGGAAAAAACTTGATGAGCTTGGTATTAAACCCCTATGATTAAGCTAACGAAGACAGATTTTATATTATATCGAGAATGCCCACATAATGTCTGGGTGAAAATTCATGAACCGGAGGAGTACAACAAGTTTGAAATATCAGATTTTGAAAAATCACTTGCTGTGATGGGTAATGAGGTGGAGAGACTTGCTCGTGGAATGTTTCCTAATGGTGTTTTAGTAGAAGGACGAGGCGATGAAGCGCAAGAATTCACAAAGAAACTTATAGTAGAAAAAACACCCGTTATTTTTCAAGCTGTTTGCGCGACTGATAAATATCTCGCTGCAACAGATGTCTTGGTTTGGAATGAATCTGCAAATGCTTATGATATGTGTGAAATAAAAATGTCATCAGCGTTTGAAATAAAACAAGAAGAAATGAGTGACAGCGATGATGACGAGGAGGAAGAAAAACCAAAAAGAGTAAACAAAAAGAAAGAGTTACAATATGAGTACGACTTAGCTTTTCAAGTAAATGTTTTTGAAATGTGTGGTGTGAAAATAAATAACAAATACTTAATTCGATTAAACAAAGAATATAAAAAGGTTGGCGATTTGGATTTTTCAGAAAATAAACTTTTCATTAAAGAAGACAAAACAGAAAAAGTAAATAACCTTTTAGAACAGGCAAAATTTGAAATGGCACAAGCTAGTGAATATCTTTCACAAACTAAAAAACCTACTAGTTCATGCCCTTGTTATTACAGAGGTCGTAGTTCACATTGCACAGCTTTTAAATATATCAATCCTCATGTGCCTGATTATAGTATTCACGACTTAAATAGAATTGGAAATAGTAAAGCACTTTTAAAAGAATTAGTAGATGCAGGAATTTTGACTGTTGATAAAGTTCCAGAAGATTGGATACCTAAAGTAAAAAAGTTATCAAAAAAAGAGATAGAAAAAGGGAAAAGAGAAAGAAAACCAAGGAAACTTAATCAAATTCAAGTATATAAATCAAAAGAACCAATTATAGATCTTGAAGCGATAAAAACAGAATTAAATTCTCTCACATTTCCACTGTATTTTTTAGATTATGAAACATATCCAACAGCGATTCCAATGTTTAATGGATATCACCCATATCAACATATAGTTTTTCAATATTCTTTACATGTATTAAGAGACAAGGATTCAAAATTAGAACATTTTGATGATATCTTTTTAGATGGAGATCCAGCGGATCGTATTGTTGAAAGTTTAAAATCTCACATCGGAAACACAGGTAGTATTATTTCTTGGTATAAAAAATTTGAAAACTCTAGGAATAAAGAATTGGCTAACTTAGTGCCTTTGCACTATGAATTTTTACATGATGTTGTACGTCGCACTTATGATTTGATGGATATTGTTGATCAACAGCTTTATATTCATCATGGTTTCAAAGGTAGTTCTTCGATTAAAAAAGTACAACCCATTCTCGCCCCTGATTTTTCTTATAAACATCTCGGTGTGCAAAATGGCATGGAAGCGATAGAAGCATTTAGAAAAATAGCACAAGGTGAATTGACTGGTGAACTTGTTGAAGAAAAGAGAAAACAGATGCTCGAATATTGTAAAAATGATACTGAGGTTATGTATGTGCTTTGGGATTTCTTTACAAAATTAGTTAAATAGATGATATGGATAAGGAGCTAAAAAAAGATTTTGTAACAATAAATGAGTACCTGGATACTCTTAATAAAGGACTAGCAAAATATGAAAGACGAGTAATTGGCGAAGTTATAGATATTACTCCCTATCCAGATCGAAGTTATTTATTTTTTAAACTAAAAGACAAAAATGAAGAAGCCTCCGCAATTCTTACTTGTATGATGTGGAAAAATGATTATAGAGTTAGTGGGGTTAAATTAGAACTTGGTCTTGAAGTTATAATATCAGGAACATCAAATGTGCATAAACCATCAGGTAGATTTTCTTTTATTCCTAAAACATTGGAATTGGTTGGTGAAGGAGCTCTTAAAATGCAATATGAAAAACTTAAAGCTCAACTTGAGAAAGAAGGATTATTTGCTACTTCTAAAAAACGTCCTTTACCATTTTTGCCACAAAAAATTGGTTTAATCACTTCAAAAGATGGAGCAGTTATTAGCGATTTTCAAGTAAATTTGGGTAAGTTCGGATTCAAAATTTCTTTTATTGATTCAAGAGTTGAAGGTCAATTAGCTACACAGGAACTTTTAGATTCAATTCGTACATTAAAGAAAAAAGATATTGAAGTTTTAGTGTTAATTCGTGGTGGTGGTTCTCTTGAATCTCTCTTGCCTTTTAATAACGAAACCCTTGTACGAGAAATTGCTAATTTCCCAGTGCCAGTAATCGTTGGCATAGGTCATGAAAAAGATATTCCTCTTGTTTCGCTTGTTGCTGACAAAATGGCTTCAACTCCAACAGCAGTGGCTCACGCTCTTAATGAAACTTGGCAACAAGCCATTCATAAATTAGATTTAGATAAAGAAAAAATGTTTTCTATGTTTAAGGATTTTGTTTCCAGTGATCAAAAAAATATTAATGATTATTTTGATGTTATAAAAACGAATTTTCAATCTATCTTTGATAATTTTAGTAAAGTAGAAGAATCTCTAAAACGATCTCTCGTGACGATTAAATCAAGAATTTCTGAGATAAAAAGAAATATTACAGAATATCCTAAAACAATAAATGGGAAAATGAAAATTTTAATAAAAAATGTTTCTGAAAAAACTAATTTGGGAAATACTCTACTTTTATTTAAAAATTCATTTGAAAAAATTAAAGAAAATATCTTATCTGCTGAAAAGCTTATAATAAAATCAAACCCTCAAGCGTTATTAAAATTAGGTTATAGTATTGTTCAAACAGGGGGAGTGTTAATAAGAAAAATTAGTCAAATTAAAAAAGGGCAAATGATTAATGTAAGGGTCGAAGATGGTGCTTTTGATTCAGAAGTAAAAATTATTAGTAACAAATAAAATTATATGGTAGATAAAAAAATAAATTTAAAAGAATCATTGGGTAAGTTAAATGATATTGTCGCTTGGTTTGAAGAACAAGACGAAGTTGATGTTGAAGCTGGATTAGAAAAAGTTAAGGAAGGAGCTAAATTAGTTAAAGATTGTAAAGCCCGACTTTCTGAAATTGAAAATGAATTTGAGACCATACAAAAGCAAGTAGAATAAATTTTTTATGCCCGACGACCAAAATACAACCCAAAACCAAGATTCTGTGGAAAACTCTATTCCAGCAAGCCCTCAAGAGCCCATGGCTGATGCACTCATAAATACAATGGTTCTGAACCTGTTAACATGCCTCTTGAAGCCCCAGAAGCCCCTATGAATGCAGTTTCCCTTAAAAAGCATAATTGACTGATATTCTGGTATAATCTGTATATGAAAAAACTAATTAACAATAGAAAATTAAAACTAACACATACAGAACTCGTCGAATCGCACAAACATAAAGTGGTACACTATCTTCTTTTAAAGAAATCAATGAGTTTATGAATTCTTTGTGATTTTTGATTTTAGTAGAACACTGAAACGATTATTTTTTTTCATAATCTAAAATAGAATCTAAAAACTTACTTTTCAAAAATTCCTTTAAAATTTTTGCATTTGGAACGACACAATGGCCACCAATACCATGCACTGGGGGATAAAGGACGGGTCGCACTACATTTTTTTTACCAATTTTTATATAACCATCATTATAGGTTTTATTAAAATCTGTAACTGTTTGGTTAAAATCAATTCCAAATTTATCGCATATTTTTTTCATTTCACCATGCCAAGAGATACAAACGCCATAATAAGTAGTATCTAGGAGTTTACCCAATTCAGTAGTTGTTGAAGGAAAGAAAACCTTAGTTTTTATTCCCAAACTTGCCATATGTTTTTTTGCAAAATTACCAGCTTTTTTATTATCTGTACCAATATATTTAGTAAAAATTTTTATTCCCTTATGCAAATCAGGATGAGTTCCTCGAACAGGACTATGGACAACCATTCCATTAAAAATATTTGCTAACTTTTTTGTAGTTCCGGGTGTTACTGTTGAATGGATAATAGTAAGCTTTGGATTTATTGTATCAATTTCCTTTTTTACTATATTAAAAAAGTTTTTACTCCACGGGATACACACATTTAAAATTTTTACGTTAATAAAATCATCAGTTCTTTTTAGATCTTTTATTTTGGGATTTTTATAAAATCTTGCAACTGCTTTGCCAACCTCACCATAACCCAGAATACCGACTTCTTGTTTATTTGTATTGTTATTCATTTTCATATGGATATTATTAACTTAATATTCTTCCAAAATAATAAAGACCCCCGAGCAATGCACGGGGGTCATGCTTTCATCTCCATTGTATCGAATGCGAATTGGATGTTAAGACCTTGTTTTTGGAGCTGTTTGGCAACACGCTCTAGGTCGTCATGACTCAGGCCATCATGCTCTTCAATGTGTGTTAGCACGACTCGCTTTGCCTGTAACTGGCGGACGACTTCGATTGTGTCTTCTAAGGTCGCTTCGTCAACCAAGACCGGATGGTTTTTGCCCATTCGCCGTTGACCTGTGAGCGGGTTGAATTCAGCTACTCCCATTGGCAAGATGGCCAAATCTACCCCGCGTAGACTTTCGTCGGGGCGCCATTGGAACATGTCGTCTGGAACAACTACCAACCTACGGCCTTGCTCCTCAAACAAGAAACCGTAGACAAAGCTTTCGGCCAGTGGAAAGGGTGTAACACGCACACCGGACAATTCAACACTAGCACCGTTTTTCAAGACGACCATCTTTACCATACCTTGTTCTTCTAGCGCAGAGAGATGTTGCCAACTTCCAAGATTAGTATGGAAGTCAGTAGCCACCTGCTCTGGCAGATAGATAGTCGTAGTGCGATGCTGGGGAATCACGTGCTTGAAGTCATAATTCAGACTCCACCACACTCGACGTCCCATTACATGGTCTCCATGCCAATGAGAGTAGAAGCAACCCGCAATGTTACTGATGTTGCATCGGTTGAGTTGATCTTTACTCTCTTCTGGCGTGTCGATCAGGATATTTGGTCCATGCACGAACAAGCTTGGCCCGGTTCGGCTGTAGGGAAGCCCCTTTTTACGGGCCTCCTTGCAAATCCGACACTTGCAACCTGGTCTTGGAATTGTGAAAGAACCACCTGAACCAAGAATTTGTACTTTCATCTTTTTATCCCTCCGCTTGACACTATAGCTTAAAAGTGGTTAATATTCAAGTATTAAGCTAAATAGGTATATAAACCTATTTTTGCTATGATAAAAGGACAAAAAAGATTATATGGATAAAAAATTTCTAGGTTCAAAATTAGATATCAAAAAAGTGTTGGCCTTGTATGGGTTGAAGCCAAAGATCGTAAAATCGATTAAAGATGGGATGATAAATTCATCATTTTTTGTTTTGGATCAAAATGATAAACAATATGTATTGAGAGTGTATCAACGTGGAATTCACAAAGATAAAGAAATCTTAAATGAATTACAAACAATGATAAAGTTTCGGCAGGGAGGAGTTCCGATTCCTTTGGTTTTAGAAAATGTAAAAAACCAAATTCTAACTAAATTTATTGATTCAGGAAAGAGTTCATGGCAGGTTATTTTAATGGAGTTTATAAAAGGTCACCATTTAAAATCTAATGAATACCAATTAATTTGTGAATTTGCTGAGTTTCAATCTAGGATGCATAAACTAGGAAAACAGACAAAACCAAAATCAAAACTTAAGCTATCTTTCAAGAAAATGACAGATTGGCTTAAAAACGAAGAAGGAAAGGCTGTGGAAAAAATATCTGATAAAGTTCTTAAGCTAAAATTTAAAAAAATTGTTAAAGATATATTAGCTGAAACTAAAGAGAAAGAGAAAGAAATTTTGTCATTACCAGCTGGTTATGTTCACTTAGATTATGATAGTAATAATATTATTGTTTCAGGTAAGCATATAGATGGTATTTTGGATTTTGATGACCTGTCATATCAACCATTGGTGTTAGACAGCGCTTTTTCGCTGTGGTGGTGGTTGTTCTTTAACCCATTGTCTATCCATGGAAAGATTTTACAGCAATATAATCAAGGCTATACAAAATATCTCAAAAGGAGTAGTGTGGAAAAAAGACTGTTACCGTTGTTTATTCGCATGAGAAATGCAACTTTAGCCGCTCTTCTATTTATTAACATCCCTAAATATCAAGATGTTAAATCATTTAAAAAAGCTCTTGAACTTGACCCTGTCTTTAAAAGCTTAAAATTATGAAATACATTTCATTCAGTAAACCAAATATTCCAGTAGTAACAGTTGAAAATCTTAAAGAAGTTATGGATTCTGGGTGGATAACCACTGGCAAAAAAGCTCAGTTATTAGAAAGTTCAATTGTAAAGATTATTGGAGCTAAGTATGCAGTAGCTGTTTCTTCTGGTACAGCTGCTTTACATTTAGCGTATTTGGCCGCAGGAATTGGACAAGGGGATGAAGTAATTGTTCCAAGTTATACTTTTTGTTCAACAATAAATACCATATTACATACTGGAGCCAAGCCAGTATTTTGTGATATTAATGAAGATACGTTGTGTTTAGATCTAAACGATATTAAAAAAAGAATCACATCTAAAACTAAGGCAATAGTTGTTGTTCATTTTGCTGGTATGCCTGCAGATATGGATGAAATAAATAAACTTGCTCGCAAGTACAATTTAAAAGTAATTGAAGATGCAGCTCATGCATTTTTGACAAAGTATAAAGGAAAATATATCGGTGGAGGAAAAAACTTAACTTGTTTTAGTTTTTATGCTACTAAAAATTTAACCACTGCTGAGGGTGGATTAGTAATTTGTCCTAATCTTAAAATTGCAAATTACGTGAGAATGTTGTCATTGCATGGAATTTCAAAAAATGGATGGAAACGTTATCATAAAACAGGGTCTTGGAAATATGATGTACTACTTCCTGGGTTTAAATATAATTTAAGTGATATACACGCTACGATTGGATTGTCGCAGATTCCTTTGGTTGATAAGGCACATAAAACAAGAGTAAGGTTATCTAAATTGTTTAAAAAATTTTTATCCAAAAACCCTAATTTAATATTACCAAATGAACCAATTCATCCTATGAGTAGCCATGCGTGGCATCTTTTTGTAATAAGAGTTAAATCGTCTTCTAAGATTAAACGAGATGAACTTATAGAAAAATTAAAATTATTTGGTATTGGCACGAGTGTGCATTTTATTCCTAATCATATGCAAACTCTTTATAAAAAATTACACTTAAGTTATAAATTACCAATTACTGAGAAAATTTTTCAACAAATTTTATCATTACCATTTTATGAAAAATTAAATGATAAAGAGGTTGAATATATTTGTCAGACATTAAATCAATTAACCTATGAAAAATAAAAAACAAGTAGTTATTACAGGAGGATCAGGATTTATTGGTACCCATTTAACCAAGAAACTTTTAGAAACTGGAGAATATGACATAGTAATTATTGATTTAGTTCCTCCAAAAATTGATGGAGTTCAGTTTGTAAAAGCAGAAATTGCTGATTTAGAAAAAATTAAATCATATTTATCTGGCGCAGATGTTGTGATTCATCTTGCGGCTATGATTGGAGTAGATAATTGTCGAAATAATCCTGATAAAGTTAGAAAAGTTAATTCTGAAGACACCAAAAATCTTATTGATTTTTGTGCAAAAAATAATGTAGGTAGGTTTATTTTTTCATCATCTTCAGAAATATATGGAAATTCTACTGAAATTCCATATAAAGAAGATGGTATCCCTCAACCAATTTCAGTCTATGCTCAGTGTAAGCTGGAAATTGAAAATTATCTTAAGATTAAACACGGAAATATGAGTATTGGGATAGTGAGATTCTTTAATGTTTATGGTCCTGGCCAGAAAGATTGTTTTGTGGTTAGTATTTTTCTCAAAGCTGCTCTTAATAATGAACCGATTGATGTCTTTGGTACAGGGAAACAAACTCGTTGTTTTACGTATGTTGGGGACGCAGTTGAGGGTGTTGCTAAATTGATTGAATATAATAAAACTCCCTATGAAATAGTAAATATTGGTAATCCCAATGAAGTATCGATAAAAGAAGTAGCTCAATTGGCATTGGAAAATGTTCAACAATCTAATTCTGTAATAAATTATAAAACTTATGGTGGGTTAGAAGTACGGGATGTTTCTTTAGAAATTGATCGCCGTGTGCCATCCGTTGAAAAAGCTAGAGACCTTTTAGGTTTTGAAGCAAAAACAAGTTTAAATGATGGTATTTCACTTATTCTTAAAACTTATGAAACAACCCCAATTAGACAATCGATTTCCACCAGTCATTAATGGTAAAATATCAGAAATTTACCCCTGGAGTGGTTTCTTTGGGGACCACTTAACCCTTTTTATATGTTACGTTAAAAAATTCTTTAAAATAAATTCAAAAGAAGAACCTGTTGATCAAACGATTAAAGATTTTTTTAATTGTCAGAACATTTATTTACTTGATAGTGGTCGTTCAGCTCTTGTAATAGCTCTTAAGGCCTTAGGATTAAATCCTGGGGAAGAAGTTCTATTATCAGCTTTTAATTGTACAGCTGTTGCAGAATCTATTATACAAGCTGGAGGGATTATTAAATTTGTTGATATAAATTCTAAAGCTGGTTTGGATATAAATTCTATTAAAAATACCATCAGCCCGAAAACTAAATGCATTATAGTAACTCATATATATGGTTTAGTTGATGACTTAGAAGAATTAAGCAGTCTTTGTAAAAGTCGAGGAATATTTCTTATTAACGATCTTGCCCAAACACTCGAGAATCCATCTTCAGATAAAAAACTAAATACTTATGGTGATGTTTCTATATATAGTTTTGGAGCAGAGAAACACTTATTTGCTTTAGGCGGTGGAGCGATAGTAACTCATAGAAATAACTTGGTAGATAAAATTGGAAAGAATCTACCACAAGAAATTGTTTCAGATCGGTCATTGTTTATCTTGTTATTAGAAAGATGGAAATACTATTTTACTTTCTTCTCCTTGAAATATTTAAAAGTTATTATATTGCCATTAAAACAAGCAGGATTAATTTTTAAGTTTTTACCAATCAAAACTATTTATTTGAGTGATCAATTAATTAAACCCAAGTTTATGCATCCTGTGCAGAAATCCTTACTGATAAAAAAACTCAGATTATATAAAATATATTTTGATAAAACCACTGATAATTTTAATTATTTGAAAAACGAATTAAATGTTTATCTCCTCCACAAAGATCAACAAATGCCCTTGTATGCAACTATATGTATTGATGCTGAGTCTAGATTTAATCTAGCAGAATATTTGAGTAAGCATGGCGTACAAACTGTTTGGAATTATTTACCCTTATATAAAAATGAAAGTTTAAATAAAATAGAATTAGGGGAAACTGAAAAATTATGGCAAGGAGTTTTGTCTATACCATTTCGTTATCCAATGACCAATAAAAGAGTAAAACAGATTTGTGAAATTATTAATATCTATAAAAACAATGAAAATTGAAGAGATTGATTTAAAAGATTGGCAACAAGTAGTAGACACTTTGATGAAGGATAATTTTTTCCAGCAACCGAATTGGTTGAATTTAGTTTCAAGCGAATTTGGATTAATTAATCACTATTTAAAAATAACAATAAATGATTCCATGTTGTTTTTGAGTATTCAAATAAAAAATGACTTGGGTTATTCCAATTTTATTGGATATGGGGGACCAGCAACCTCTACTTCATTAACCATAGGATTACTTACTCATTTAATAGCTGGTATTGAGGATCAATATAAAATTATTATTGTGCGTATGAAATTGTTTCCTGTTGATGTAATAACTTCACCGTTGCAGAAAAATTGGAAAACAGAGCATGCCTCTGTGTTGAAAATATATCCCGAATGGGAACAAAAAATAAAAAAACAAACCTTGTATTCAATAAAATATGCGATAAAAAACGGCGTAGAAGTGAAACAAATTAATAAAAAAGATCTTGTCCGCTTTTATGAGATATATCAAGAAAACATGGATCGAGTGAAGAGTTCTTATAAAACACCTGAATCATTATTTAATCAACTGTTTGAGTTTTCAAATGTTAATTTTATAGGGGCTTTTATAAACGGAAACCTTGAGGCAGTTGATGTCTTTTTAAATCAAGGAGAAAGATCTTCTTATTGGTGGGGAACTTCAACTTTGGTGGGAAGAAAATATAATGCTAATTATTTGATTCTTTTTTTAACAATTAAAGAACTTCAAAAAACTGGGATTAAGGTGCTAGACATGGCTAGTTCTAATAATCAAGGCATTAGTAATTTTAAGGCCCAATGGAACGCTGAACTTAAACCTTTTTTGCTTTATCAATCTGACTATTAAAAACACTAGAATCAAACCATTTTAATGTTTTGGCTAAATTAACTCTGTTGTGATAGTTTTTCTCTTGAATTTCCAGCGTCATTCCAATTTCTTGTGGCCATTCATGGATAATTCGGCAATATTTAGCCAATATGTTTTTGTTAAAGTCACCATCTTGGGGAATAACTCCCTCTGTACACATTAACGGAGTTAGTTTTTTAAATGAAGAAAAATGAAAATGAGAAAGATTTTTTTTAAGTTTAAGGAAGTCAAAAAAGGTAGGAGATTTTTTTGGTAAAGATTTAATTTTTTTTGATAGAGTTTTATAAGTATTACAAGTATAAGCCCAATGACCCATATCCCATACAATTTTAATTCCAGTTTTTGGTAAATTATTGAAATCTGCAGGAAAAACAAAAACTGAATCAAAATCATTTCCCTCATTGCCAATAATTGGTATATTTTCAATACATACAGTCACGTTATGTCTTTGAGCAAATTTCCCCAGTGTTTTATAATAATTAAGATATTTCTGTCTGATTTTGGGTAATTTTTTATGATCAAATTTTTCCATCAAGCGTATATGATTTGAGTGTAAAACAAAATATGGAATTTTATTTTCACCAATTATTTTTATACTTTTATAAAGTAACTTGCTAATTATTTTTGATTCTAAATAGTCTGAATTTTCCACTGGAAAATGAAAGGCTCGAATGATTCCTACTCGGCTTGCATCCTTGAGTAATTTAGAAAACTTCTGTTTTTTGATTAGTTTTACTAATTGCTCACTGTCAAAGACGTTTGCTTCCAGCCAAAGTTTTCGTTGTTTAATAAGTTTCTCGGGTAGTTGTTTGTTGTCAGACAAAAGAAAAGGTATGCAAAGTTTGATCATAATTAAAGTTTTATTTGTCTCAAGCAAAAAAATGCTTCGGCATATTTTAAATTAACTTTTGCACCCCAAACTTTTGCGTTTGCTTCAATGGCCTCTAGTGAGCGTGGATGTGGAAATTGATGTAATTCACTTTTATAACAACCCATGGCTTTTAATTTTTTATGTATTTCAGTCTCAATATTTATAAAAACATTTGGTAAAAATGCTCGGCTGGGAATATATCCAGCCATTTCTGTGGATGAAAGGGTTTCAAACTGATAAATTGTCTGGACAGAATTATTTTCAATTGGTCTACAAGCGATAGTCACTGCTTCTGAGGTTCGTTGATGGTCAATATTTAGATCACCAAAATGATGAGTATAAACTATTGTTGGTTTAATTTTGTTTACGTAAAAAGAAACTTTTTTTGCAATATCCAACATATTGATTCCATCAAAACGATTATCAGGAAAACTTTCTTTATAAAAATATTTTATACCTAAACAAGATAAGGCTTTCTTTGTTTCATTAAGTGATTTTTGTTTAAGGTTTTCGGATAACTTTTTATAAGTATAATTACGTGAACTTTTACCATCTCCTAAAATTAAAACATAAACATCATCACCCATACTGGTGTGTTTGCAAAGCGTACCACCAACACCAATGATTTCGTCATCCGGGTGGGCAACAACAGCTAATATTTTTTGTACTGATTTTGGCATAAATAAACTCTTATTATCAATAATGTCTTCAACATTCTCATTATATGCCATACTAGACAATTTTGTCAATATCTGTTAAAATAAATAGGAAGTCCAAATCGGACAAATATAAGGGAGGAATAGCTAATGTCTCACGAATGGGACGATGACGACAGGCCAGAACGCATACAACGTGATGGCAAGCGATTGGGTCGACAGGCTCGGTCGCTTCTGAAACAAACCCGGCGTCCTTCCTTCCATTGTGTACATTGTGGAAATGAGGTGCCGACCGAAGCGAGTCACACAAAACATCGTAACCACTGCCCAATCTGTCTCTGGTCACGACACGTTGATGAGTCAATCGGTGATCGCAAGTCGACGTGCCTTTCTTCAATGGAGCCTCTCGGGTTAACCATCAAGCGAGATGGTGGCGAGATCATGATCGTACATAGATGCGCTGGCTGCGGTAAAATCGGCAAAAACCGTACCGCTGCTGACGATAACGCTGTGTCCATCATGACCCTGCTTGACAAGAGTGTCGAGCAGGATGAGTCCGCTCAGGCGAAGCTTGAGCAGGAAAACATCGAGCTTTGTCACGATCGCGAACTAGTCGAGAGGTGCATCTGGGGTCATAGGGGGGCGAGGTGAAAACCCGCCCCTCTTTTTTAATACCAAAAAGAGAAAGTAAAAAATCTTATATTTTGATATACTTTAATAAATGATTACTTTTAAAATATTAATAGGTCTTGTTGCTGGTGTTGTCGGTGCTCTTTGTTTTGTTCCATATTTTCGGGACATTTTTCTTCACAAAACAAAACCGCATATTTATACATGGCTTATTTGGTCTCTTCTTCAAGGAACGAGCGTTTTTATTATGCTTTATGGTGGTGCTGGGATAGGGGTACTGCCGTTTGTAATTGGCACAATACTTTGTGGATCTATTTTTATTCTTTCTTTTAAATATGGAACTAAAAATATTACACTAATTGACACGATTTGTTTAATAGGTGCCCTTGTTGCTTTAATCTTTTATATATTTTTACATGACCCTGTATTATCAATTATTTTAGTTTCTGTGATAGATTTCATTGGTTTTATTCCTACATTTAGAAAATCTTATATTGAACCAAAGACAGAAACAGCTTCGACATATTTAGTCAGTGCAATTTCAAGCGTACTTGCTATTAGAGCACTCCTTAATTATTCATTAGTTACGATGCTTTACCCAATAACATTGATATTAACCGATATGATGTGTTGGTTTATTATTGTTTTACGAAGGAGAAATAATTGATTGTGGTATAATTTTGTTATGATTATTTTTATTAACGGTTCAGTAAATGCAGGAAAAACTACGGTTGCTAAAATATTAGCAAAGAAACTTTCTAATACAGCAGTGGTAGAGATAGATTCACTAAGAGAAATGATCGAATGGATGCCGATAGATGAAGCTGTACCCCTAAATCTAGAAAATTCTATTTCTGTAATAAAAAACTTTGCAAAAAGAAATTTAAATGTAATTGTCTCATATCCTTTGTCTCAGAATAATTATGATTATGTTGTGAGTGAATTAAAAGATATAGATACTAAGATTTACTTTTTTACTCTTGCTCCCAAATTAGAAACAATCCTCACAAATAGGGGAGAAAGAGAATTGAATGATTGGGAGAGAGAAAGAATTAAACACCATTATGGTGTTGGGATAAATAATCCATCTTTTGGAATTATCATTGATAATAGTGATCAAATACCAGAAGAAACAGCAGAATTTATCTTTTCAAAAATACTTTAATTATTAAATAGAATTTATACATGTCCGACGACCAAAATACAACCCAAAACCAAGATTCTGTGGAAAACTCTATTCCAGCAAGCCCTCAAGAGCCCATGGCTGATGCACCTATTCCACCCATAGATTCCGAGCCTGCCGAAGTGCCTTCTGATGCCCCAGAAAGCTCACCGAACGACTTTTTAGTGAAAAGTAATGATATACCACCCTCCGATTCTACCCCTACGGAAGTAGTAAACGAGCAAAAAACTGAGGAAAAACAAGCTGAAATTCCAGTAGAATCTATGGACATTCAAACAGACCCTGCTCCCAATGGGACAAGTGAACCTATTTTAGAGCCAATTCCTGACCCCGTGGAAACCATTGAACCAGTGGATTCGACTTCTTCGACAAGTCCAGAACAAGAAAGCCCACCATCCGAAACGCCTCAAATACCGGTAAATGAGCCGTTAGAAATAGAACCTGAAATTCAAGAAAATGAAATTGAACAACCAAAAGAAGAACAAATTGAAACAAAAACTCCTGAGCCAGCAAAAGCAGAAATAAAGTCAGAAGAACTAAAAACTCCCGAACCTAAAAAAGAAGAACCTAAAATTTCATATCTTAAATCTCAAAAATGGGGAGAACTTCTCGCGAAAGCTAAAAATGCAATCCAATTCCGGAAAAGAAAAAAGTTGGACAAAATCATGGTGTTGTTTTTGAAACACTCTAAAATCACGAATGACGAAGTAGAGAAATTTCTTCATGTATCGGATGCAACTGCAACTAGATATCTTTCGCAACTCAAGAAAGAAGGAAAAATAAAACAGAACGGAAAAACTGGGAAAGCGGTTTCGTATTCTCGAATTTAATTTCAGGGAGTGACTCTCGCGTGCACGCACGGGTGGGTAGGCTCGCGTGTAATCACGCGAGCTGGGGCAAGCACGAGTATTCCGCCTCGGGCATTTCCGCTAGGGTGTCCATGACTAAAGGACGAGTGCCGCCCAGCTGATGCAATACTAAAATCTAAAAGCGAAAGCCATACACAACAAACACGGATATGAATAAAGTAGAGTGGGGATGGCGAGGGCAGACTCCTCGTAATCGAGGAGAGCCCGACCCGGGGAGAGGAAACTTCCTCTCCCTAAGAAGTGCGGGCAATCGAGTGAACGGCTCAAATGAGTAGGATTTGAGCCGTTCAGCTACTCGCTTTGCCCGCTCCTGCAATCTAGGCACTCGTAGCCCTAGCGGAAATGCCCGAGGCGGATGCCGAGGGGTGATGTCTAAAACTTTGCATAACCACCGAAATACAAACATGGTATATTGCCCGAGACAATGTATTTGTTTTCGCCGTTTCTTCTTTGAAGAAACCTGAACTCATCCCATCGCCCATCCCAAATTTAAAAAATCTTCCCGCCAAACTAAAATAGAATGGAAATGCGATGGGATGAGGCCAGACACGCACGCTTGCGTGCGTGGGGCGAAAGTTCGTTGGCATTAGCACATTAGTAGAGCGTAGTGGAAAGTTTGGAATAATGATGTACGCGGGGCGTGCACATTATCAGGAGTTCTGCTTGAAATAATTTCGCGCAAAGGTTAGTATTAGTTCACATTTTTTGTGTTATGATATAAATATGTCTATAGGGGATGCACCAAAACCAAACAATACTGGCCCAGAGCAAAAAGAGAAGATAACTTTTAAGGTTTTATATGCGGAAGATGACGACTACCTTAGAGAAGCTACTCAAGCGTGGCTTGAACGCTGGGGCTATAAAGTAGTGGCGGTTGAAAATGGAAAAAATTTATTTAATGAACTTGCGACTGGAAAATTTGATATTATTATAACTGATAATAATATGCCACCCGGAATAACAGGTCTTCAGGTTCTCGATACTCTTCGTACAAAAGGAAACAATATATCGGTAATAGTTTTAACAAGTGACACAATAAAAGAAAAGGTAAATAATCTTGGTGGCATCTTTTTAGACAAAAATACTCAAATGAAAGATCTTCATACTGTAATTAAAGAAGTATTAGAAGAGACTGATAAAATAGAATAAAACCATATTTATTTAGAACAAATTTTCGAGTTTGCATTCTTTTTTTCTTTATATTATTATAGGAATAAAGGCGCAGGGCCTTTCTTTTTGTGATTAATGAAGATAAAAACAACTTAAATAAAGATTTGCCTGCCTCTTCAGGGGGCCCTTGGTGGAAACCGGGAATGCAGATTTTTAGTGAGATTTCCACATGGATAGTGGTACCCATCGTGTTGGCTTTAATTTTCGGTAAAATGTTGGATACACATTTTGGAACAAAACCGATTATTTTTTTAACACTAGCCGGCTTAGCTTTTTTATTTTCATGTTTTAAAATAGTACGTGTTGTAAAGAATTATATGAAGAAAAATTAATTTACTTATGGAAAAAATATCTCAAGAAATTACATTGTTTGCCGAACCCATTCATCATTTTGATAATTTTACTGTTACAAATTCACTGTTGACTAGCTGGGTTGCGGTACTCATCATTATTTTTATATCTTTAATTCTTCGTTTTAAACTCAGCAACATTCCGGGTAAATTTCAAAATATTTTTGAAATAGTGATAGAGGGTGCCCTCG
>Ga0172379_10004165_pt1 | contig 21767 bp, 2 predicted proteins | sample GrowelOW334metaG_FD_119756 | JGI IMG/M metagenome (GOLD analysis project Ga0172379, IMG submission 119756) | Groundwater microbial communities from an aquifer near a municipal landfill in Southern Ontario, Canada - Groundwater well OW334 metaG | ecosystem: Environmental > Aquatic > Deep... | reverse complement strand
CCTGTTTCCTGCCTGTTGACACCTTTTTCCTAATAGTAGATATTTATATATATTACTCATTAGCTTGATAATCATGTATAAAAAATATAATTCCAAGGCTAAAAGTTTATCTCCGCTCTTAGAACGTCTTGCTCCGCTATTCATTCTTGCTGCGTCGTTTATTTGGCTCTGGAGATAACTTAACCCTCATGTCAACTCTTACCCCATTTCAGTCCTGGTTAGGTCAACATGAGTATTCCCCTGCCACCATCAGAAACTATCTACTCGATGTCAATAAATACTTGGAATTTGCCTCCAAAACCATTCACCTTGAAGCTGACACGATCATTAGTCAGTATCCTCTAATCTTTGGCATTGACCTGCTCTCCGCCTATATCGACCAACTTTCCGGTAATACCAACTCCCAAAGATACTTAGCATCTTTAAACACCTTCTGCCAATTTGCTGTTGATCAACACCTAATAAGTTCCAATCCTATCACCAGAATTCGCAAACAGTCCCGCAAACCAGTCACCCAAAATCCTATTAACGAACTCCGTCTTCAGAAACTTAGCTTCGGTGACTCCCTAACCAAACGCAATTATCCCGAGGTAACTGTACGTAACTACCTCAATGACGTAGAGCAATATATCAATTGGCTAGAAGCCCAAAACATTGGACCTAAATAATTTAATTAACCAGTCACAGCTCCAAAAATACGCGTCAGCTTTAGTTGACCAAGGACTTTCTGATTCCTCTATCCGCCGCAAACTTTCCGCTCTAACTACCTTTCAAAAATTTCTTGCCAAGAAAAAACTAATCGACAAACCAATGTCTCGAATTAGTTCACCGATCACTCTTGCTACTCGTTCTACCGATCACGTCATTGCGAGGAATCCTAAACCTGCCGAAGGAGACGTGTCAATCACCCTACCAATTAATTCCAACTCTCCCAACCGTCTCAAATCATTTTTATTCAACCGTTACTTCATTGTTGCCTCAGTCTTACTTTTACTCTCCGGTCTTGGTTACACCCTCTATACCCAAGTCTTCAATCGCGCCAACAAAAATCTAGCCTACTCCAGTGCCTCTTCACCAGTGGCTCCAAATCGCATTCTTTCCTTTCAAGGTAGGCTAACTGACTCCTCAGGTAACCCCATTACTTCCAGTACTGGTATAACCTTCAAGCTATTCACTCTCGGTAGCGGTGGTACCGAACTTTACAACTCCGGTGCTGGTAATAGCCAAACAGTCATCCCTGATGAGAACGGTATCTTTTCTGTCGTCATTGGTAAAAGCCATGGTCTAGGTATCGCCTCTTCAGTCTTTTCTGAGAATGCTGAAGTCTGGCTCGAGATCACCGCTGGTGGAGAAACCATGAATCCCCGCCAGCAAATCGCTACTGTCGGCTACGCCCTCAACTCCGAGACTTTGCAAGGACTTCCACCATCTGCTAGCGGTTTCAAGAATACAGTGCTAGTTATTGATGGCTCTGGTAATTTGAACTTAGGAGAGACTTCCCCCACCATCTATTCCCAATCAGGCACGCTTGGTATCATCGGTCAAGCTATACTCATTGGTTCCTCTGATGGTTCTGGTGGCAACATCACTATCAATCCAGATGGCGCCGGTAAACTAAAGTTCATTACTGAAGGCACTGGCTCTACTGCCACTGGCGGTTTGATCGAAGCTACTAATGCTAATTTAGCTTCCGGTAACCTCTACTCTGCCTACATCAACAACGACAATCGTGGATACAAGTTCCTCGATTTCTCCAATTACAACGTCGGTACCACCACTCTTTCTTCTCGTTTCAGCATCGATGCCTACGGCAACCTCGCCACTGCTGGCACGATAAATACATCAATCGGTATCACTACTCCCCGAATCACTATCAGTGTTGGCGCAACTAGTGGCTACATCCTTCAAACTGATGCTTTTGGTAATGCTTCCTGGGTTAACCCCGGATCTGCCGGTATTGGTACTAGTTACGATGCTGGTAATGGTCTGACCAAAGTTGGTAGTCTTTTCAAGTTTGGTGGTGCTCTCACTGAGAACACTAGGCTCAATATTGGCAATACCGAAGTGTTATATGTTGATTACGCTACCGGAAGAATTGGCATTGGTACCACGAGCCCTTTATCTACTTTTCAAGTTAAAGGAAATACGGTCAACTTCGAAAATGGAGTTTCTGGCAGCCTTGCTGAAGCACTTCGTTTCTCTCAAGCCAGCTACCCCACATCTTACACTCACAGTATCTACGTCCGCCAAGGTGTGACAGTTGATCAAAACATAATGCAGTTTCGTTTAAGTGACGGCACCGTTTCCGGGCAAAGTACGCCTCTAACTCTGAGGGGATCAGGTAATGTTGGTATCGGTACCACCTCCCCCAACTACAAACTTGAAGTTAGTGGTGACGCTCTTATCTCCACTCGTCTTGGTATCGGTGCCACTCACCCTCTCTATGCTTTCAACGTTGGTGGTACTAGCATGCTTGCCGATATTTACTCCTACGGTTCGCTCGGCCTCGGTACCACTGCTCCTACCTACAAGCTCGAATTAGTTGGTAGCAATTCCATCTTCCGCATTGGTGATACCGCCGGCAATACTCTCGTCGATATCTCCGAAACTAGTGCTCAGTTCAACCTCCCCACCACCTTCACCAGTACTGGTGATGTCAACATGGCCAATGATTTAAACTTCACCAATCAAACCGCCTCCACTATCCGCTCTAATGCTCCACTCTACATCGAAGCTGGTGAATCTTTTGAGAACAATGACTTAACCCTAAAAACTTTTGGTACCGGTAATGTGGTCTTCGACAGTGCCGGCCTTACCCTTCTCCAAGCCCAAAGTTGGACCTTAGCCTCTGGAACCACCAACGCGTTAAATGTATCAAACGGTCTCATTTCAATTGATACACTTAATTCTCGAGTTGGAATTGGTACTTCCTCCCCCACCAAGAAGCTCGATGTCGCTGGAGACATCAACCTTACTGGCACCATCTACACCACCGGCACTTCAGGTTCAGTTGGTCAAGTTCTCACCTCCACTGGTAGTGGACTTCAATGGGCTACCAATGTCGGTACTACTTACACTTTTACCAATGGCATAAATTTAACTGGATCAAATGTTGGTCTTGGTGGCACCCTCACTCAAAACACCCAAATTGGTACCTCCTCTTACCATGTCGATTTTATTGGCCTCGGTGGAACTCAGTCACTTCATTTAGACGAAAGTGGTTATGTCGGAATAGGTACAACATCTCCTGGATATCAACTTGATGTTGCTGGAAATCTTCGAACAGCCAATGGTTTATTAACAATTTTTTCTTCAGGAAATATCCCCTACGTTTCCTCAATCGCTGGCAAACCTCTCCGGCTAACTTCAGCTGGAAGTGTAGCTGAAACTAACGGAATAACCGTCGATACTGCTGGAGATGTTGGAATCGGTACAACTGATCCCACCTACAAACTCACAGTTGTTGGTGGTGATATTGCACTTGATGCCAATAAAAGCATTTATTGGGGAACTGGTGGTACTCAGACCTATCAAACTGTAAATGCTGGTTGGATGGATTATTTTTATGCCGGCTCTAAGAGATTCCAAATTGACTTAAATACTTCAAGCTATAACGCTATTACTTCCATTTTAACCAATCTAAAAATTGGAACTTCAGCCAATAACACAGATGTAATTATTGCACCTACTAGAAATGCTTACCTTTCCGTTGGTAACTTTGGAATTGGCGTAACCTCCCCCACTAAGAAACTTGATGTTGCTGGTGATATTAATTTAACAGGTACCATTTTTTCAAATGGTACTTCCGGTACCAGTGGACAAGTTCTCACCTCAACAGGTACTGGTCTCCAGTGGGTCAATGCTGCCTCAGTCGGAGGAACCTACACTTTCAATAACGGCATTACCAATAGTGCTGGAACAGTCGGGCTTGGTGGAACACTAAATGCCAATACTACAATTTCCACTTCCACCTTTGGTCTTGGAATTGGTACTGCAGGCAACTCTCTTTACAACCTTTCAGTCGGGGGAACTTCCACATTTGTCGACCAATATATTACTGGTGGCTTAGGTATAGGAGCCATCAACAACAACAGTTATGCAAAACTCACATCTTCCATTTCAAGTGCAACCGCCACAGCAGGATTATTTATAAACAACATTGCAAGCACAGCACCTCCTAGTGCATACGATGGTGTCAATTTAACCTTATCTAATGGAAATACTACTCCAAATAACTGGATCAAAATGTATTTTACAGATCGCAGCGATACTGGCACCCCAGCTTCCGCTATAGCCACACAAATAACCAATCATTCGAGCAACATTGGGGATCTTGCATTTTTTACAAATCAATCAAGTAACAATTTACTTGAAAGAATGCGCATCACTTCAACCGGTAATGTTGGAATCGGTACCACCAATCCAACCTACAAACTCGATGTCAATGGCAACGTCAAAATTGGTACTTCTTCTGCTGGTTTTGATCTCCAGCTTTATGCATCTGGCAGTGACGAAAGCGTCAAATGGGATGCCGCCAACAGTCGATTAGTTGGTACTGATGGCGCCCTCACCAAGTTCTACCTCCAAGCTAAAGGAAGTCAAAACGATGGTATTTTCACTTCGATGAATGCCGCCGGCACTGGTAAGGTTGCTCAGTTTGGTGATGCTGCCTTTAATATCGGCTCTGGTGGTTTGATCCGTTTATACAACACTCCCACTTGGGCTCTGGGTGTCGATCCTCCCACAATTGCCAACACCGAAGTTTTAGAAATAAGTTCAGCAACTGGATCAATTGGTATCAATCCTTCCGGAAATGCCACTGCACCCACTAATCAAATTCTAAACATCAACTGGGCTGGTAGTTCTGCCAGCAACCTTACTGCCATCAAGGTTGAAGGCTCAAATTCTGGTGGTGGAGCGTTCTCTGCTGCCACCTTCGGTGGTAACGTCGGCATCAACAACACCAATCCTAACTATGATCTTGATATTACCGGTGACATCAACCTCACCGGAACCATCTTCAGCAATGGCACTTCAGGTACTTCCGGTCAAGTCCTTACCAGTACCGGTACCGGTCTCCAATGGATCAACGCTGCTTCAGTTGGTGGCACTTACACTTTCACCAACGGTATAACTAATACTGCCGGCACAGTTGGACTAGGAGGCACTCTTACTTCCAACACCATCATCAATACTGGAGCCAATTCACTTTCTTTCTTAGGATTAGGAAATTCTCAATCACTTTTTGTAGGTGCCAGTGGTTATGTGGGAATTGGTACTACTGACCCTCACTCTCAACTCGATATCACCGCCGCAGCTGGTTACTCAAGTAACAATGTCGGTCAAATAAGAATAGTCTCACCAACAAACCTTGATTCAAAATTTCTAATAGGCTATGACACAACTAACCAAAGAGGCTACCTCCAACCTGTCGAAACTAACGTTGCTTTTCGCGACTTATTATTAAACCCAAGTGGGGGTAACGTTGGTATTGGTATTGGTGATTCTGCACCTTCAGTAAAGCTTGAAGTTGGAGGTAATGTCAAAATCCGAGGTTCCGGCTCAGCTCTCACTTTCGTCAATCAAAACAACACCACTTTTACAGTAGGTCAATATAATATTGTTGACTTATTTTCTATCGGACAAGGTGCACCATATCTCAACATCAACACCAGTGGTAACGTGGGTATCGGTACTACTAACCCTGGGGCGCTATTACAAATTGGCGCTGCAGATACAGCTGGGACAGGTCCTGTTTTTGCCTTTAAATCTACCGGCCGCCTGGGAATCGGAACCACCAACCCATCCTACCCACTTCACATTTATACCAGTACTGGCAACGCATATGAATACATTCAAACCGCTACCAACGCCGGAGAAGCCGGAATTAAGTTTAAAAACTTTAATTCACAAGAGTTTTCTTTAGGTAAAATCGGCAGCGGTCTTGGTGGGGCAGATACTTTCAATCTCTCGTCTTCAAACAATGCTTCAATAATGCAGTTTTCTTACTCTGGAGTAGGATATCTAAATGGTAATATTAGCATTGGCAAATCAAGCTCTCCGACCAAAACCCTCGATGTTGCCGGTGACATCAACCTTACCGGTACCATCTTCAGCAATGGCACTTCAGGTACTTCCGGTCAAGTCCTTACCAGTACCGGTACCGGTCTCCAATGGATCAACGCTGCTTCAGTTGGTGGCACTTACACTTTCACCAACGGTATAACCAATACTGCCGGTACAGTTGGACTAGGAGGCACTCTTACTTCCAACACCATCATCAACACCGGAGCTAATTCACTTTCTTTCTTAGGTCTTGCTAACACTCAAGGTTTATTTATCGGTGCTAGTGGGTATGTCGGTATTGGAACCACCAATCCAAGTTCAATTCTTAATATAAGCACTGGTGATTCTGGCTTGGTCAATATGTTTACTCTGGAAAATAATTTTCAATCCGAGGACCAAGGTACCGGCATACTTTTCCGTGATACAAACGTAGCCGGCGGTGATGGTGCTGCCCGAATTCGCTCCGCAGCTTACAACTACGGTAATGCCGGTCTCGTTTTTGATACTAACAATAGCTCAACACTAACTGAGAGGTTAAGAATTTCAGCTGATGGATTAGTTGGTATTGGTACCTCCACCCCAGCCTACAAATTAGACATTGCCGGTGACATCAATCTTACTGGCACTATCTTCGCCAATGGATCTTCCGGTTCTGCTGGCCAAGTCCTTACCAGCACTGGAGTTGGCTTAAGTTGGGTTCCCACTTCAGCTATTGGCTCCACTTACACTTTCACCAACGGTATAACCAATACTGCCGGCACAGTTGGACTAGGAGGCACACTTACTTCAGCCACCATCATCAATACTGGAGCTAATTCACTCTCCTTTTTAGGTCTTGGCAATACCCAAGGTTTATTTATCGGTGCTAGTGGGTATGTTGGTATTGGGACTACGAATCCTACCGAAAAATTCCAAATTGACGGTACAGGCAATGTAAGAAGCATTGTAAACGTCACTGACAATACCACTGGATCATGGGCAGACTTTTATGCCAGCTCAAATTCAACACTACTCTTAATGCAAAGCCATGCCAGTGCCAGAACAACAACACGCTATGGACAAGCTGTCGGAGGTTGGTCAGAAATAAGCCAGTGGGACATCAGCGGCTCCAAGGGACTCTTGATTGGAACAGTTAATGCAAAGCCACTTGTATTAGGAACCGGGAGTACTGAAAGAATGAGAATTGACAGTTCTGGTAATGTCGGTATTGGTACCACCACTCCTTCCAAAAAATTAGACATCGCCGGTGACATCAATTTAACCGGAACAATCTTTAGTAACGGTACTTCTGGTACTTCAGGACAAATTCTTACCTCTACAGGTACCGGACTACAGTGGGTAAACTCCTCTACTATCGGTAGTACGTATGCTTTTACAAATGGTCTAACCAACAACGCTGGGACAGTTGGTCTTGGAGGAACACTCACTTCCAACACCATCATCAATACCGGAGCTAATTCACTATCTTTCTTAGGCCTAGGCAATACACAATCACTTTTTGTCGGTGCCAGTGGTTATGTAGGAATTGGAACAACTAATCCCGGCTACAAACTATCCTTTGGGACGCTTGGAGGCAACCAATCAATTGCTTTATATGACGATGGCAATGCCAATAATTTCTACGGCTTTGGTGCGGGCAACAGCATGTTGAAATTTTATTCCGCCTCTGCCGCTGCTAGTCCAGAAATGGTAATCACAAGCACCGGCAATGTCGGTATAGGTACCACCTCCCCCAACTACAAACTTGAAGTTAGTGGCGATGCCCTTATCTCTACCCGTCTCGGTATAGGTTCCACCAACATCCTCTATTCCCTAAATGTCGGTAATACTGCCAACTTCACTAATCTATTTGCCAGTGGTAATGTCGGTATCGGTACCACCGCTCCAACCTACAAGCTCGAGTTAGTTGGCAGCAACTCCATCTTCCGTATCGGCGACACCGCCGGTAATACCTTAGTTGACATCTCCGAAACCAGTGCCCAATTCAACCTCCCCACCACCTTTAGCAGCAGTGGTGATGTCAACTTAGCTTATGACCTAAATTTCACCAATACTACCGCTTCCTATATTCGCTCAAATGCACCACTTTATATTCAAACTGAACACCCCACTAATAATGTTGATTTGATCCTTTCTGCCGCCAATTCCGGAGCCGTAATTGTTGACGATAACCTTCAAGTTGGTGGCACCTTCACCTACAATGTCGGCGCCAGCGCTGGCTTTATTCTTCAAACCGATGCCAACGGTAACGCTTCCTGGGTAGCCTCTTCTGCTGTTGGTAGCACCTACACTTTTACCAATGGTTTAACTTATACCGCCGGCAATGTTGGTCTTGGTGGCACTCTTACTTCCAATACAAAAATCAACACTGGTGCTAATTCACTATCTTTCCTCGGACTTGGTAACTCACAAGCACTTTTTATTGGTGCCAGTGGATATATTGGGGTTGGAACCACTAATCCAAACCAGATGCTCCACGTTAAAACAGGCAACATTTACGCTGATGGAGGCAATATTCTAGTAAACCAAACAGCCAAAATTTCATTAAATGGCACTCCTTCTGTGTATTTTATGTCCGGGTCATCTGATGTACTGCAAATGTTTACTGCCTCTGTCGAACGTCTAAGAATAGATTCAGCCGGTTTGATCGGCATAGGTACCACTAATCCAACAGCACTTCTCGATATAACCGGACCTGCGGGACTTGGTGGATCCACCTCATTTTTTAACGCCATTGGTGGTATTAGCCCAGTTGGTGGGAGATCGGGAGGTATCACCCTCTCCACTGGTAACGGTGCTACTGCTGGAATAAATGATGATGGTGGTAGCGGTGGAAACATCTCAATTACTGCAGGTAGTGGAACTATCGGTGGCGATAATGCCACCACTGATGGATCTGGTGGATCTATCACCCTAACAGCCGGCACTCATACCGACTGGCTTGGCGGTGGTAGTGATGGTGATATCACCCTAAATTCCAACAATATTAATTTAAATATTGCTGCCGGTGGTTATGTCAAAATTCCAAATTTAACTATTGGAGCTGGTTCAACAGTCCTCTTTGTAAATAGTACTGGTCAAGTTTATAAAGGTGTTATCAGCGCCGGCACTACCTATACTTTCACCAACGGTCTAACCAACACTACCGGTGTTGTCCGAATTGGTGGCACTCTCACCCAAAATACTCAAATTGGTACTAGTAGCTTTAAACTTTCTTTCCTAGGACTCGGCAACTCTCAAGCCATGACCATTAATTCCAATGGCTATATTGGTATCGGCATTACTGATCCAGCCAGTGTCCTCCACGTAGTTCAAAACTCCACCTCAGTCGTTCCTGGTCTTACTCTCCAAAATACCACTACTGCTGGTGGTGGAATTGCCCTAGATTTTTCAACCTTCGGTGGAGTCGGTGCTAACAATCAAACTGCCAGAATTATCAACAAACGTACTGATAGTCCTTCAACCGGCGACGCTGATCTCCAATTTTGGACTTATGCCAGCGGTTTAGCCCAAAGAATGGTAATCAAATCTACTGGAGAAATTGGCATTGGCAATACCAATCCATCCAAAAAGCTCGATATCACTGGCGATATCAACCTAACCGGAACAATATTTAGCAATGGTACTAGTGGCACCAATGGCCAAGTCCTTACTTCTACCGGTACCGGTCTCCAATGGATCAACTCTGCTAATGTTGGTGGTACCTACACCTTCACCAATGGTATTACCAATACTGCTGGAGTCGTTGGACTAGGTGGTACTCTAACCGCTAATACCCAAATCGGTACCTCATCATTTGGCTTCTCAATTTATGGTGCCAGTGGTAATCCCGCTATTAATGTCGGAACCAATGGCAATGTCGGCATTGGTCGAACTAGCCACAGTTCATACCAACTAGCTGTTTCGTCTGCCTCTGACACTTACAATATGACCTCAACCACCAATAACAGTGGTTCAGCCCGACTTCGAGCTTCAAGTAATACCAGTCGAGTAATTGCCCTCGATCAATACGGTTCAACTGTTGCTGGTTCAATCTACGGGATCGCCAACGCTAACCTTTCACTATTGGAAGCTACTGGAGACAACTTCATGATCCTCGCTGATGTTGGCCCAATCGCTTTCATCAATGGCTCAACTGAAACCATGCGACTTAGCACTGCTGGCAATGTTGGAATTGGTACTACAGCTCCATCCAAAAAACTCGACATCGCTGGTGATATCAACCTAACTGGAACTATATTCGATAATGGTGTGTCTGGATCCCCTGGCCAAGTTTTGACTAGTACTGGTACCGGTCTCGCCTGGGTCAACAATGTCGGAACTACTTACAGCTTTACCAACGGTCTAAATCTCACAGGCTCAAATGTTAGTCTAGGAGGCACACTAACTTCCAATACCATCATCAACACTGGAGCCAATTCACTTTCGTTCTTGGGTCTCGGCAACACTCAAGGTTTATTTATCGGTGCTAGTGGCAATGTTGGTATTGGTACTTCAAATCCCATTATTTCATTGGAAGTTTGGGGTAAAATCAGGTCTGCAAATATCGCCTCCCCTTATGCCGAGCTTCAAAGTTTTGCGAACACAAACAACAATCAAGCGCAATTGGTATTCAACAATAGATATGATTCTAAAGCAATCTTTGGTGTCACTGACGGCGCAACCGCAGCCACTTTTATTAACCGAAGTTTGTCAATTGGTAACAGTAACACACCCACAAAAACCTTGGACATTGCTGGTGACATCAACCTGACTGGAACAATTTTTAGCAATGGCACCAGTGGCACCAATGGCCAAGTCCTCTCCTCCACCGGTACCGGGTTGGCTTGGATCAACAATGTCGGTACCACTTATTCCTTTACCAACGGTCTAAATCTCACAGGCTCAAATGTTGGTCTAGGAGGCACACTTACATCCTATACTGATATCAACACTTCAGCTTATAGCCTAACTATCGTTGGATCAAATGTTACAGAACCATCATTTAATGTTTATAGAGGTATTACCACTTTAAACAACTATGATGTGGGTAGAACTTGGGTTACTACAGCTCTCTTTACTATCAACAACCAATATAACGAAGACGAAAATACTCCCAACCGTGGCATGAGAGCAGTTAGTTATCACGGCGCCGGTGGAGCCTATGGAGCAGGACTAGCTTGGGGCATGGCACCCACCGCTACCACCTGGAAAGCCGGGCAATATTCTTCAGGACAATTTCTTCTAGCATATGATGGTAACAGCCTAAGTATAGGTGGTACCAATTTGGACGCCGGCGGCTCCAACCCCACCTTTACTCCAGTAGACTATTTCACAATTACTAACGACGGCAAAATTGGTCTGAAAAACTCGAATCCCTCCAAACAATTAGATGTCACTGGTGATATCAATCTCACCGGCACTATATTTGCCGCTGGTGCTTCTGGAACCAGTGGTCAAGTTCTCTCCTCGACTGGTACTGGCCTTCAATGGATTGCTGCCGGTGCAGGCTCAACCTACGCTTTCACTAATGGTCTAACCAACACCGCCGGTACAGTCAGAATCGGCGGCACTCTCACCCAAAATACCCAAATCGGCACCTCCTCTTTCTCACTCCGCATTGGTCAAGGAAACACCCAACCACTATTTATCTCTTCTGGTGGACTCGTTGGCATTGGCAATACTGCTCCAACAACCGCTCTCCACATCGGACCAGGCACCGACACCCCACTAGGAATTAGTTATGATCTATTGACTCTTTCCAATAACGGCAACACCGGCCTGGCTCTCCGCGATAGCACTGCAAACCTAGAGTTAGAACTTTCCACCTACAACGGTGTTGGTTATTTGGGCACAAAAACAAATCACGACCTCACCCTCTTCGTCAACAATTCAATGGGTGAGCTGACTATTGCCTCATCCAATGGTTTTGTCGGTATCGGCACTACTTCTCCAACTAAAAGACTTGATGTCGCCGGTGATATCAAACTTACTGGAACCATTTTCGTCGGTGCCGGAGTCACTGGCTCAAACAACCAAGTCTTAGCCAGCAATGGTGCTGGTGGCCTCCAGTGGATCACTGCCGGCGGTGTTGGTTCTACCTACACTTTCACCAATGGACTTACTAATAATTCTGGAGTTGTTGGTCTAGGTGGCACCCTTACTGCCAACACTCAAATTGGCACCTCTTCCTTCTCACTTAGCTACCTCGGACTCGGTGGTAGTCAATCACTTTTCATCAACAACAATGGTTATGTAGCTATCGGCACCAACAATCCCTTTGGACCTTTCCAAGTTAATGTCGGCGGTACCGCCGCTCTCTTTGTTAGTAGTACCGGCAATATTGGTATCGGAACTAGCAACCCCGGAGCCAAGCTCGATATCGCCGGTGCCTCTTCAAACATTTCCAATACTTCAGGAGATATTACTATTAGTGCTGCTTCATCCCAAATAGGTTTCTCCGGCAATAGCCTTAAAAATATTAGTAATATTACTCTCACCGGTACCCTATTCGTCGGTGCTGGTGTCACTGGCTCAAACAACCAAGTCTTAGCCAGCAATGGTGCTGGAAGTCTTCAATGGGTCAATTCCGGTGGAGTTGGTACTACCTATGCTTTCACCAATGGCCTCACTAATAACTCAAACACCATCAGCTTAGGCGGAACTCTCACCGCTAACACCACAATCGGTACATCTTCTTTTTCTCTCTCATTCCTTGGCATGGGCAATTCTCAAGCACTATTCATAGGTACCAGTGGCTATGTTGGCATTGGCTCTACTAATCCAAGCGTAAAACTTGATATTGTTCAAAACATTAACAATACCGCATCATCCCGGGTTTATAACAGCAACTCTGGTAGTGTTGCCAGTGCAGCATTTTCAACTCAATCAGATAACGGTATTTTCTCAATAGGCGCTTTTTCCAGCAACTACACTCTTACTAATTTTGCCGGTCGTGCTGCAATCATTACAGATCCATCCAATCCATCTGATGGTGTTGATATAGTTTCGTCGTTAAACACTGGAGATTTCCGACTCTATACCGGTGGCTATACTGCTGCCGAAGAGAGACTCCGAGTCACTAGTACCGGAAATCTCGGTCTAGGTACTACCAGTCCATCCAAAAAACTCGATGTAGTTGGTGATATCAAACTGACCGGAACTCTATTCGTCGGCGCTGGAGTCACCGGATCCAGTGGTCAAATTCTAGCTAGCAATGGTGCTGGTGGTCTCCAATGGGTCAACGATGCTGGTGGTACAGGAGGCTCTTCTTACACTGCCACCAATGGCTTAACATTAACTGGTTCAGCTTTTGGTCTGGGTGGTACTTTGACTCAAAACACTACTATTGGAACTTCTTCTTTTGGACTATCATTCCTCGGACTTGGTAATTCGCAATCACTATTTATCGGCGCTAGTGGTTTTGTCGGAATTGGCACCACTTCACCACTAGCAAAATTTACCATCAATGGAGGTACCAATAACAACTCTGCACTAGCCATCCGAAATACCGATGTGTGGGCCACTTTTAGAAACATGCCCTCCACCAATAATTTTGCTATAGATGTCCTCTCTGGCGGTAGCGAATTAGCAATCGGCTCAACTGCTTACAACTTGCTTCTAAATCCATCAGGTGGCTATATTGGAATTGGTACTACCAATCCAAGTTACAAATTAGAAATCGCCGGTAGTACTAATAATTATCTTAGTTACATCTACAATGCCGGCACCTCCGCTAGTTCCGGTGGTCTTAATGTCCGCTCCGATGGTCTTGGTAACGTTTTCAACGCCAATTATGCGGGTACTGATCTACTTACTGTCTCACCTGTCCAGACCACCATTAATAATCCCGCCAACTTTACCAGCGCCGGTGATATTTCTGCTGCTTATGATTTGAATTTCACCAATTCTAGTTCTTCCACCATTCGCTCCAGCGCTCCACTTTACCTAACTTCTGGCGAAGTTTTCAATTCTTCAAATCTTAATCTCACCACCTACAATAGTGGTCGTCTAGTTCTCGATACACCTGGAGGTGTTGTTCTCGGCCAAGCCCAAAACTGGACTCTAGGCAATGGCACTACTTCCACCACCGCCCTCAACATCCAATCAGGATTGTTGAACTTTGATACCAAAGATAATGAAATCGGTATTGGTACCACCAACCCTCAAGCCAAACTCCAAATCAATAGTTACTCGGGCGGCTACTATCTCGATCTTGGTAACGGCCAGTTAGATCCCGACATCATTACTCGCGTCGGAGAGTCTGGGTATGGTTTCCGTTGGTACTATGACGGTTCTGGTTCCGGCAACACTAACTACTACCGCCTAGTCTCCGAAAACGCTGCTGGCACTCCTTTTGACATGCTAAAATTTGGCCATACTACTGGCGGTCTTGATATCTATGGTGGCTATACATCCTCAGGTGTCACCATCGAACAAAATGGAGATCTAAAACTCTCCGGTTCCATCTTCGTTGGCGCTGGTGTTACTGGTGCTTCGGGTCAAGTACTAAGTAGTAATGGTGCTGGCAGCCTTCAATGGATCACCCCAAGTGGTGCGTCCTACACCTCCGCTAATGGTGTCACTATGGTTGGCACTGTTATTGGATTAGGTGGGAGTCTTGGAATGAACACCACCATTGGTACCTCTTCCTTCCTCTTAAACATTGATGGTACTATCACCTCCGAAAAGTTTGCCAGTTTCACTGATCCTACACATTATTTCATTGATCCAAGTAATAGCACCGTCACCAATGCCTCCGCATCTTTCCATGGTGCTGGTTCTGTTCTCTTCAACACTTTCACCATCGGTTCCACTCAGGTCACTATCACTGCCAACTCATCAACTCGTCTCAAGAGTTTTGCTAATGGTTTTGGCATCGCCACCAACATCGGATCTACAGGAGTTGGTGCCACCATCAACTGGGACGAGGCCTTATTTGTCGACACCGCGGGCGATATTGGTATTGGTACCACCAATCCTTTCGCCTCGCTTAGTGTTGGTGGCACCGGTACTACATTCACTGGTATCTACGCAACCGGTACAAATAACGGCCTATTTGCCGAAAGCGACTCTGGAGTCGGTGTCTACGGAAAAAGTAATAGCTTAACAGGAGTTCAGGGTATAACTTCAACTGGCTACGCCATGGTTGGTAGTGCAACTTCATCTGGCGTCGGTGGTTATTTTTCATCAGCCTCAGGCAATGCCCTTGTTACTTTAACCGGTAAAGTTGGTATCGGCACTACCTCGCCCACAGGTGTCTTCCAAGTCAATGTCAATGGTAGTGGTGGTACTGCTGCCTTAACTATTGCCGCCAATGGAAAAGTCGGTATTGGAACATCACAACCCGCACTTTACCAGCTCGATGTCCGTGGTACCAACACTTCCGGTGTCGCCCTCTTCCGCAATCTTGCTACTACTGGTAACACAGTACCCACTATCATTGTTCAAACTGCCGGTGCTGGTTTAGGTACCACCGGTGCTGAGTTTATTAGATTCCTAGCTCCCAATGGTACAAAAATTGGTCGTGTCCGTCGTAATGCCGCCACCACAGTTGCTTATGCCGCTAGTGGTACCGCCGATTTAGCCGAGTTTGTCATCGCTACCGAACCAACCAATGAAGGAGATCTCATTTCTTTCGATAATGGCCAATATTCCAGAGCCACCCCTGGCAAACGCTTAGCTGGCATTCACTCTTCATACGCTACTTTCGTCGGTAACGAGTATAATGCCGATCAACCAAACGCCTTTCCTTTGGCTATTTCTGGTATCGTCAAGTTGAAAGTTAGTACTGAAAACGGTCCCATTCATCAAGGCGACCCTCTTTCCGGAAGCAACATTGTTGCCACCGCTTCAAAAGCCATCAAACCAGGATTTATCGTCGCCCGAGCTCTTCAGGACTACACCAACTCTGACCCAACCCAAGTTGGTACCATCGAAGTACTCGTCAATCTAAACTGGTACGATCCCGATATCATGCTTACTGATTCTGGAGAGATCAATGTCAATCACAATATTTCCGATTCAGTCCTCGCTTCCCTTGGTTACACTGCTTCTAAAAATGAAATTGAATCAGCTCAATACAGTCTTAATGACTCACTTGGTCAACCCATCACCAGACTCGCTCAATTTGCTCAAATCTCCTCTGCCAAAATCAAAGCTGGTCTAATTTCTACCACCAATTTAGTTGCCAAAAATATAATTGCTGAGACTACCAAATCCAAAGAGGTCAAAACTGCCGTTCTTACCCCTCTTTCCGACATTAGTGATACCATCGTTGTCCAAGGCAAACTTGCCGCTACCGATATCCAAACCACTTCCGTCACCACCGATAACTTAACTGCTACCGATGCCACCATCTCTACCCTTTATGCCGAAAACATCATCAGCAAAGAAGGCAACTTTGGTCAGCTCATGACCGACAAAATTACTGCTCTTCGTGAAGAAATTAGAAATACCATCTCCAGTATTGGCGTTACTGATGCAGTCAGTACTCCATCCGCCCTTGTCGCCGATGTCCCATCCTGGACTTTCAATACCGGTACCTCCCAAACCGAAATCACTGGTGATGTCGCTCTTTCCGACAACATGGTTATCGGTGCCAAGCTCTCCGTACTTGGTGACACTCAACTTGGTAACGCTTTTGTTACTGGTACTTTCACCGCTGGCGAAATTGCCATCAAAGAAAACTTCATTGAAACCACCGCCGCCATGCTCCATATCCAACCCAGTGGTCTTGGTTCTGTTCACATCATGAATGACACTCTGATTATTGCTGAAAATGGTGAAGTCACTGTCAATGGTAACCTGGCCGTCTCCGGTAACATCAACACCACTTCACTCTTTGCCAACTTGATCAATACTGATGAGATCAATACCAAGAAATTAACTGCCGAGAGTATCAATGTTGCTACTTCTTCTGCCACCCCAATCATTGCTGAATCTGGTTTTGCCGCCCTAGCTACCACCTCAGCTCAGGTCTCCACCAATGCCACTGCTGGCACCGCCACCTTGCCTACTGGCAAGACCGAGTTAGTCATCTATAATGAAAAAATAACTCCAAACTCTATCATTTATTTGACCCCAGTTGGTTCTACAAATAACCAAGTTGTCTATCTAAAATCTAAGCATGTTTCTCCCACACCTACCCCAGAATCAACCTCTTCTGCTACCATCCCATCTTCCTTCGTTATTGCTCTTGACTCCCCACTCTTAACCGACGTCGCAATTAACTGGTGGATTATCAACTAATGGATAAAAAGTTATACAAACTAGGCTTTGTCCTAGTAACAATTATTTTCCTCGCCGGACTTTTCACTTCCCCCATTTTTGCTTCGTCAAAATCCACCAAAACCCGCACTGACTTTGCCACTTTTACTACCGTAGTTGAAGATTCTTTTTCCGCCAACACTTCCCCTTCCATCTCCGTTCATCAGCAACAAACCATTATCCAGTGGATCACCCAAAAGTTTAGTTCTCTCCGACAAGGCGCTAGTCGAACTCTGACTATTACCAACCCCAAAGGTGAAATTATTCAAAAGCGTGAGCTAACCAAATCAGATGATACTATTTCTCTCGATATCGCTCTACTCATCCCTGGCTCTTACACTATCTCTATTAATAATAGTGTTGTCACCAACTTTCTCTGGGGAGTTCTCGCCCTCAACTTTGATAAAAACATTTATCTTCCAGGTGAAAAAACTCACATTGATATGGCCGTCCTAAACGAAAAAGGTCAAATGGTCTGCGATGCCAATCTACAGTTAATTATCACCGATCCTTCAGGTAAAGTTACTACACTTAGCACCGACTCCAAAGAGATTACTGTCAATCAATCTGTCTGTAAAAGCAAATCACTAACTCTCACCCCTGATTACTCAGCCTCATTTGCCACTAATTCCACTGGTAAATATCAAGTGACACTTAAGGCCACCACCAACAATGGTGATTGGCAAATTACCGATTCATTTACCGTCCATGAAAGTCCTGAAATTGAGATCACTCGACGAAGTGCTACCAGAATCTACCCTCTCAATATTTATCCCGTAGCTCTGTTCATCAAACCAAAAAGCGATTTTCAGGGAACTTTTCAAGAGAAGGTTCCTCGTAACTTTAACCTCAGTTTTCAAAGTAAAATCAATCTTTCCAAACTTCTCGGAGTTACTACCCTCCAGTTAGAAAATACCGGCTCATCATCGCAATCAGTCCAGGACGGTACTGATTCCCAAACCATTACTTGGAATGTAAACTGGCAAGCTGGCAAAACTTACATTCTTCATTATTTCTATGACGCTCCCGATATTTCTCCTGAATTTTATGAGCTTGGTCCTGCCAAAGTTTCTGGCCAAAAACTAAACTATTCTGAAAGTCGTACTTGGCAAATAGCTGTTGACGACACTCCCACTCAAGCTTATTCTGCGGCCGACACTTCCACCAGTAGTACCACTTTTACTCAACTAGATTCCATGACTCTCACCCCAGGTATTGGTAATTATGTCGTTCACTTTAGCACCTCAATCCAAAAGTCACCCGGTGCATCTCTTCAACAAATTGCCCTATATGTAGGAAATACTCAAGTGTCACATACCATCAGAACCATTGGCTCTGACTCATCGCTCGACACTGGTGTGACCAGTAGTAACCCAGTATCAATAGACGCTTATGTCTCTACCATCGGTGCTACCGACGCTATTGAAATTCGTTGGAATACCAACACTGGTACGGCCACCGCTCACGAACGCACGTTAGTTATTGAGCCCGTTATTAGCGCTGACATTACTCAAGTTTCCGAAACAGGGACTACTACTACCGCCAGCACCACTGATATCACCATGGGTACGATCACTGCCACTCCTGGTGCCGGTGATTACCTTGTTTATTTCGACACTTCAGTCCGCAATGCTTCTGTTTCACTAATCTATACATCTATTTATGTTGGTGGCACCCAAGTTGATCATTCAGAAAGAGTTCATTATGTCGAAGCCTCATTCCCCAATATGGAAATTCCGGTCACTACCCACGCTTACATTTCCGGTGTCGCCGCTGGCCAAACTATTTCAATCAGATGGCACACTAGTGCCGGTACAGCCTCAGCACTCCAGCGAACCATGGTCATTCAAAAAGTAAATTCGAGTAATGTTTTTCAAGCCTCCGCCACCGCCGACACTTCTACTAGTAGTGTCACTGATACCCCTATGGACTCTATGAGTATTTCTCCTGGTTCTGGAGATTATATCGCTCTATTTAGCACCTCCATAAGTGCCACTGATGTCTTTGGATCAATCCAGGACTTTTCCCTATACATAGGCAATACTCAAGTTGCTCATACCGAAAGGACAAACTATACTGAAGAATCATATGCCACTTCCCCAGTAATCGACACCCCAGCATCAACCGTCGCTTATCTTACCAATATTGGTCCAAACGATATCATCCGCGTCAAATACCGCACCGACGGTGGTGTCGTTACTGCTCATCAACGAACCTTAACTTTATACAAAGTTGGAGCCAGCGCCGCCACCCCCACTGCCAACTCCGCCCAGCGCAAAACTTGGTATGACGGCACTCGCTATTGGCGCTCCTATCTTGATACTACCAACGGTCGGATAATTTTTGAGTATTCCACCACTGGCACTAGTTGGACCGAAAATACTTCTGCCCGAATTGATATCAGCACCAGCGATTTTTCTATCGAAGCCGACTCATCTAATTTATTTATAGTTTATACCTCAGGCAATAGCATCAAGTCCCGTGCCGCTGCTTCTTATCCCGGAACCACGTTTTCCTGGGGAACAGAACAAACTACTCTTACGGGGACTAGTTCAGTTAGTAGCTATAGCTTTCCTGTAATCAGTCGCGACTCCAGTAGTTATGTTTGGGTAGCTGCCAAATATTCGGGAAGCAATATTTATTACACCAAAACTATCAAAGAAACTAGCGCCGCTAACGATCTTCCTGAAGATAGTGGCGACACCATCTACTCCCTCACTGATCGAACCAACACTAGTAACAATGTACTCAATAATCTCGCTTCGCTTGGTTCTCAAAATATGTATCTTACCTACATTTCCGGAACTCAAATCCAAGGTTGCAAATGGGTCAATGCTAGTAATGATTGGCGTGATACTTCAGGTAATTCTTGCACTTCTGGTTTTAGTACCCCAACACAAATTACAGCCACTATTGACGACACCACCTCCAGCACCACTTATGTCCAAATGGACTCAATGACTCTTACCCCCGGAGCGGGTAATTACATTATATGGTTTAGTACCTCCATGAGAGGGATTGGTGGTACTCCTAGCTCTACTTTAAATGCCTCTATTTTTGTAGGTGGCGCTCAAGTTGTTGAGAGTGAGCGGGAAACTAGGAGTGAAGAATCGTTCGACGCCGGACTAATTGCCGCACTACCAGTCGCAACTCATGCTTATGTCCCATATGTTAACGATGGAGAGGCCATTGAAATTCGCTGGAAAACTCAAAACGGTACCGCCACCACCCACCAACGCACTCTCACTATTCAAAAAGTTAACTCAGCCGATATATCTCAAGCTACATCATCAGTCGAGACAACTATAACTAGCACCACTTATGTCCAAATGGACTCGATGACTCTTACCCCCGGAGCTGGTAACTATCTAATATATTTTAGTAGTTCTATTGGCGGAACCGATGCTGCTAATGTTTCTGCTTCAATTTTTGTCGGTGGCACCCAAATTACCCATTCTGACAGAACACTTTACTTTGAAGGTTCATTCGCTGATAACAATAATCTTTGGAACTTATCTACTCAAACTTATGCTGCTAGTGTCGGCGCTACCGACGCCATCGAAGTTCGTTGGAAGACTGATGTTGCTGGTAAAGCCAGAGCCCATGCCCGGACCCTAATTGTCCAAAAAGTAGATTCTACTTATGCCAGCCAAGCCACCGCCACCACCGACACCACTACTACCAGTACTTCTGATACCGCCCTAAATTCTATGACTCTGACTCCTGGAGCCGGAAATTATCTGGTATTTTTTAGCACCTCAGTTTCTGGTACCGCCACTGGCAACGGCGAAATGGAAAATTTCTCAGTCTATGTTGGGGGTACTCAAGTCGCTCATACTCAGCGCAGTGTTTATGACGAAGAATCACTCAATGGAGGATCCTCTTTTCCTGTAACAATTCAGGCTTATGTCACCGGCGTTGGCGCCACCTCAGCCATCGAAGTGCGCTGGAACACCGATTCTGGGACAGCTACTGCCCACCAGAGAACTCTTACAGTTTATAAAATAATCAACGCCGGCAAAGACGACATTGCCACTACTATTTCTGGAGTCACCAACAATATTTCCACCCTTAACGACAGTTCCAACAACATTCATCTAGTTTATATCGACTCTTCTGGCAATACCATTTACCGGAAATATACTAGTAGTTGGCAAACCGCTGTCACTCTCGATGGCAATGGTAGTAATTCTTATCCATCGATTTCCTACAATTCCAGTAACGATACCGTCTATGCGTTTTGGATCCGTGGAAGTGATATATATTATAAAAAAGGCTCGCCCACTCACACTTCTGGCTTCTGGGATACTAGTCCTACCACCTGGCAAACTGCCGGTACCAACACTTACATTACCAGTAGTCTCTCTTACTCCAATGATATTTTTGCGCAGTGGTACGACGGTAGTAGTGTCCAATGGAGCAAAATAGTTTTAAATCAATCTGGTTTTCAAATG
>Ga0172379_10004164_pt1 | contig 21768 bp, 21 predicted proteins | sample GrowelOW334metaG_FD_119756 | JGI IMG/M metagenome (GOLD analysis project Ga0172379, IMG submission 119756) | Groundwater microbial communities from an aquifer near a municipal landfill in Southern Ontario, Canada - Groundwater well OW334 metaG | ecosystem: Environmental > Aquatic > Deep... | reverse complement strand
GCGGCTGGAGCCGGATTCTTGAAGACGAGCTGATCCACCGACACGGTAACGACATTCAGCCCCGAATGACGATACGCCGCTATCCCGGCCGCCTTATCCACGAGCGACATGAGGTGACCGCCAAAAATGGATCCATACACATTCACGTCCGCCGGCTGGACGATTTCCGCCATTTCCACGAGGGAGGCGGATACGGGCTTTCCCTTCGATTCCATGTCTCATCCTTTTCCTGGAAAAAATGCAGATGTATCCTATCCCGGCTGGAAGGTGAAGACAAGCGCAAGCTCCCTTGACCTTACGCTCAGGCGCGGTACTATGAGACCAGGTGGCATGGATATCGCCGCGAATGGCGTATCCGATCCGCCATCAAGGAGCGAGCCATGAAGAAATCGACGGCTCTCGCGGCGATTCTCTGCTTCATGTGCGTCTTCGCCTTTTCAGAAACCCAAAACACATCCGCCCCTCCCCACGCGGATCGAGGCGATCTCATCGCCAACGTTGGAGCGCTTTTTGGCTATTATGGTTTTGGAATAGGCGGCGGCGTGGAGTACCTTTTCGGCAGGTGGGATATCGCCAAGGCCATGCCCCTCACCTTCGGCGCGGCGGCAAAGGCAAGCTTTGGCTACCCCGGCCTTATGCTCGACCTCGGTGCGATGGCGACCAGGCACTTCGGCCTGAACACCTTCACATCCCTTCCCCGTTTCCTGCGCAATTTCGACTGGTACTGGGGTCTTGGCCTTGGAGGCTGCGTCGGAGCGTATTTCGGCGCGGGGCCGCTGGCCGCAACCGGAACATCCTACTTTATCAATCCCAACTTCGCGATCCACATGGATATCTACGTCCCGTATTTTTTCGGTTTGGGTGTTGGATATTCCGGCATGTTGGGCATCAGATGGAAGCTATAGGCAGATCCAATTGAGACATGATAACAGGATCGTTTTCAGGATTGACGATCTGAAGAAACAAAAAACCGACGCATTCCAGCTCTTGTGAGGAACTGTCCATCTGACAGTTCCATCTGACATTAAAGTTTGGAACGACGCCGGTTTTCCGGTGGCCGTTTTAAGTCATTATCTTAAAAGACCTTACTTTGAGCCGCACAAGATTCGAACTTGTGACCCACGCCTTAAAAGGGCGTTGCTCTACCTACTGAGCTAGCGGCCCGCGGGGATTTACACTACTCAAAAGAGGCCCCGATGTCAACCCTCAGCCCTTCAGGGATATTTCATGCCATCCGCAAGAAAAGGCCGCCCGCGCGATGCGCGGGCGGCCTGCAAGAATTGCATCAAACTGAACTCAGGCTATTGTACGCTAAAGCCAACACCATCGGAAGGTGCTGATTCGAGCTTGTGGAGGTTGTCAACAAGATCTCCATCGGAAATGTAACCATCCTGATCCACGTCTACGACGACGCAGTAGCTTCCGACAGCCATTGGGCTTTCCGGGGATGCGCGCCAGATTGTCTGTTGAGCCGCTCCGTTCGTACATGCGTACTGAACTGGCATTGTCATTTTATAGGTGCCTGTAAAAGGAGTGATTGCCGTGCTTCCGGTGAGATCAACCGCCGCTGAGTCAACGATGTAGACATCTACATATTTGCCATAGTAGAACTCGCTATTGTCTACATTGGAATTGGGTACCTGGGGATCATGGCTCAGGTAAGGATTCCAGAGAGCCTTAACGCCATAACCGCCATACTGCCAATCCCAGCCGTACTGAGTCTGCGAACCATCGGCATTAAAGGTGTCACGATAATCGTAGTCCGGCCAGTTCTCAAACCAGAAATGACCCCAAGAGACGCCTCCAGAGGCGATATTCGCTGGGATATAGTCGACGTTCGCGATAGGAGGAGGAGGAGGATCCGACTTTACGATGAAACCAGCCACACCATTACCATCGATACCATCGAGATAGTAGTCAGTGGTTCCTTCTTTCTTTTCATCATAAATGCCATTCTCGTTCACGTCGACGATCACGCTGAAGGCATGTCCTTTCGCGCCTGTCGGGATTGTTGCCCAAGAAGCCCCGCCCACGTCAGGAAAACCAGCGGTGGAAGTCGCCGTAAACTGCACCCCAGCGACTAGTTCATCGATCGTCGCTTCCTGCTTGGCTACGATATTCGTAATAGGCTCTCCATCCTTATAATAACCTCCATCAAAAGGAACGAGGTAAATCATCACCTTGCCAGACTCGGGCGCTGGGGTAGGAAGGCTCTCAAGGTTGGCGGCTTGCACATAAAGACCATCACCGGCAGCGAAGGAATTCTCTACCACGAATATGGAATTATCCATCCTGCCCGCCATGACAATTGGCTGCGGCCTCGAGATGTTGGTGTTATAGACAACAAAGAAAGGCAGTTTAAAATCGGTAACCGTATCCGTAGCCTCGGCATCATGAACGCGAATGTTGAAGGCATCGAGCGTTAGCTCAGTTGTTGAAGGAAGGACGGCAACATACCGCCCCAAGCTGGCGCTATACACCTTTTTAAAGCCAACATCATACCAGATTGGGCTGGGGGCTATGATGCCGTTATCATCAGCGAGGGCGGTTAATGTGGTAATCACTTTGCCATCGGGGTCAAGACAATCCACCTGGTAGTATCCATTGGCCTTGAGTCCCTGAATTTGAACATACATCGTGTCATTAGGCTGAAAATATCTTGTTTCTTCATGATTCGAATTGAATACTTGGATGACGGCAATGTTTCTCGTCCTGCTGGCGATAAAATTGTTTATCATATCGCAGGATGTGAAGACGAGAACCGTAAGGAGAGCTAAAACAAATAGTGGTATAGCATGCTTTTTCATGGTGCCACCTCCTTATTTCTTCGCCGGGGCTTTCTTGCCCAGCCTGATATCTAAAGCCACCGTGGCCATATAATTGGCATTAGCTAGGTCGAGGATAGACGATGCGTATTGGTCAACCAGTGTCGCTCCTTCCCCCTTCACTAGCTTGATATTAAAGAGGCCTACTCCCACTGACAGGAATCCGAGCCGCAGTTTTGCGCCCGCGTTTATTACCTCGCTGTTAGTCGCGGCAGGATTAAAGCCCTGTATTTCCGCGAAACCATAGAGGAAATTAAAGAGATTGAGATCCGCGCCGCCCGAGAACTGGTAACTACCAAGGGCATTCTGGTTCATGATCGTTTCTGCCACAGCCGTCACAGAAAAAAGCATCTTGGTCGTGAAAATGGGAATAGTTGACGTGACAGCGAGATAAGGATTGAAAAGTATCGAATTGCGGTCGGTAAATTTGTTGTCCCTGAGAGAAACCGCGTTTATTCCCAGCGCAGCTTGGGGAATAAAATAATCTGTTAAATTCAGGAACCTTGCTTTCATATGAAAAGTATCCATTGAGAGGTTCGAGAAATAGAGATCTTCCCAAATCAGCTGACGTCGAGTGTAGCCAATTTCGACATCATCGGATGTGCCTGCCATTAAGGAAACGGAGGTCAGATAAAGGTCAAGGCCCTGCAAGGTCCCTGCCTTCTGGCCCATCGCTCCTGCGAAGAAATTAGCTCTGCCCAAAGTTGTCGCCTTGGGCACGGTCATGATCCCATTTTCGCCCCAGCGCATCACTGGCGCGATAGTCCTTTTAAAAAGGGCGAATTGTGTATCCTCCGTCTGCGCGACGGCGCTGCCTATGCACAGCAGTAGCGCAAGGGCGAGCAATAGAAGCCGCTTTTTCATGATTCCTCCTTCACTTTTGTGAAGCTGGCATCGTGTGAACTGCCAGGCCTCATAAGTGAAGTCTAAGCATGAAGGCGTATCTGTCAAGAAAAAAGAATACAAATGGTCAATTTAATGACCTAGTAAGTCAAAAAAAGCGGCTCCGCGATGGGAGCCGCTTTCAGCTTCGGTTTTAGGACCGACTAGAAGCGAATTGCCGCCTCTATCGCGATGCCGCTGCGTCCCGGACCGCTCGTCGCGTCGCTGGTTTTCTCGGAGAAAACCGCCGCGTCGATCTCGATGAGGGAAAGGTCGATGCCAGCGCCAAAGGACAGCAGTCCCTCGTTGAAGCCGGCGCGCAAGGCGATGAAATTGACGAATTTGAGCTCGGCCCCAGCGTGGAGCAGTTCGAGGGAGGTGTTGAAATCCGTTTTCGCCTGATTGATGAAGTTCATGGGGTCATCGGCCTCGATATAGAAGGAGGAAGCGACAGGACCACCGCGGCCGAAATTCAGGCCGAGCCCGGCGGTATACACCGGCACGAGGGCGTACGCATTGCTTCCATTGAGGGGAATGGCGCCCGAATCGACGATGTCGCCCACCGTGGCGCTTCCCATATAGAATTTATAGCCATAGTCCCTGATCATGACGCCGGCGGAAAGCGGGCCGAACGCGAGCGTCGCGCCCGTGTCCACCGAGAGGCCATAGCCGCCGTTCACCGTGAGGGCGGCCATATCGGCGGTATAGCCCTGACCGCTCAGGAGAGCGGATGCCAGATCGGCGAAGGGCCAGCCTGTCGCTGATTCGAGGCGATAGAAGGCGCGGAGATCGGCGCCAAAACTGAACTTGAAGGCTCCCAGCTCAAGCGGCCAGGCCATGCCGAATATGGCGTTCGCCTGATTCCGCACCGTGAGGGAGGCATCGGAATATGAGGTTCCCGTGGCAAGGGCGTCTGAAATCAGCGTGATACCAGCCCCTATGCCTTTGCCCGACCAGCCAAGCCCGACGCTCGCTCCTCCGCCGAATCCGTTGTCGGCGACGAGCCTGCCGAGCGTCGCCTCGGCGTCAGCTTGAGGCGTAGCGCCTTGGGCAATGTCAACCAAGGCTTTTATGTCGGAAGGATTGGGGCTGAAGTATCCCCAGGTAGCGACATCGGCGAGCGTGAGAGTACCTGGTCCGGCGAATCCCGCGGGATTTCCGAAAAAAGCCTGGTATCCCGTGGCAAAAACGCGAAAAGTCCCGCCCATGCCCATGGATCTCGCGTCTTTGGGGGAGAGTCCGGCGAGGCCGGTTTGGGCGAACGCGTTCGCCGCAAGGAAAGAGGCGCAGATCGCCGCCAGAAAAGCCCGCTTCATGAATACTCCCTCCCGAAACATTGGAATCGGCGATCGCCGAGAAAAAATCATGCCGCATTTTTATGACGACTATGTCAACTATTGATTATCGGAACCAATCCTTGAATAGATAACACACTCCAGGGTATTTCCGGAACAAAAAAGCGTCCACCCCGCGGGGCGGACGCTCGATTTTTCGATGAGCGGCGAACAATCGATATCGGCGCCGCTCGTTTTCAAGGCTGGATCAGAATCTGATCGCGACCTGGAGGGCGATTCCGGACCTGCCGAAGTCGCCGGGATTGGTCCCCATTTCCTCGGTGAACACAGCGGCATCCACATTGAGGAAGAGGAGATCGAGGCCAGCGCCCATGGACAGCCAGCCCTTGTTGAGGCCGGCGCGCAGGGCGATGAAATTGAGGAGTTTGACCTCGGCGCCCGCATGGACCTTGTTCCAGATGGTATAGAAGCCATCCTGCACTATTGAGATGGGGTCTTCGGTCTCGACGTAGAAGGAGGGGGCGAGGAAATTGCCGAAGTTCAGCTGCACGCCCGCGCCTGCCGATACGACGGGGGTCAACACGTACGCGGTCGTTCCATCGAGGGGAACGGTCATCGTATCCATGATGGTTCCGACTTTAGTGCCGCCCATGTTGAATTCGAGGCCATAATCCCTCACCATCGCGCCGAGGACAAAGGGACCAAGACCAACGGTGGCGCCGGCGTCAAAGGCGAATCCATAGCCGCCGATCACATCGAGGTCGCGGATGGCCGGCATCGGATCCCCGCTTGTGGCTTGCATCGCGATATTCGCGAAGGGCCAGCCGGAGGAGGGCGAAGACTCAAGAAGATAATAGGCACGGGCATCAGCGCCCAGCCTGAAGTTGACGGGACCGAGATTGATAGGGAAGGCGATGCCGGCAATGCCGGTGGCCTGGGTTCTGCTGGTCATGGTCGATCCCAGCAAGGAAGTGCCCGAGGCGATCTCGTCGGTGACGAGGGTGGCGCCGAGGCCAAAGCCCCTGCCCGCCCAGCCGAGGCCAAGGGCCGCGCCGGCGCCGAGGCCGTTGCTCACGACCCAGTCACCTATATAACTGATGGTTTCGGAATCGGTAGCCGTGCCGTCCATTATGGCTTTCGCCTTATCGATATTGGCCTGGGTGGGCTTGAAATAAGCCCAGGTAGCCAGATCGGCGATCGTGAGCGAGCCGGTCTTTGTGGCGAAGCCCGCGGGGTTGCCAAAGAAGGTGTCATAGCCGGTGCTGAACACGCGGAAGGTTCCGCCCATGCCCATGGCTTTCGCGTCCTTCGGGGTGACGCTCTGCGTGGCGATGGCGGTCTGGGCGAAAGCCATGCCGCCGACCGCTATGATCAACAATAAGCATATATATCTTTTCATCATAGTACCTCCATTACATAGCCGAGCGCTCAGGCGCTCAAGCGTTGAACATAGCGAGCAGGTCGTCCAGGCTCAGGCCAGCAGCGGTGAAAAGCGCCTGAAGATCGGCATTGTTTTGAATATTGGAGAGGAAGGTGTCGGGGTCCACCGATATATAGCTCGCGTAGTTCGCCGCGATATCGGGATCGTCAAGCAAAGCGGCGAGAGCGCCACCAATGCTTTCATAGGGCGCGACATAATTAATTTGCTGAAGGACTGCCACGATAATGCCAACCTGCGCAAGCCATCCCGCGTCGATGCCGGAAATGAGATACTGCTGATCCACGGTGAGAGTCCCTGCGAGACTGGACAAATTGCCGTTTACGCCGACGATCGCGTCAATGACTGCCGCTATATCGCCTTGGCTCCAGCCGGCGGGCAGCGTTTTGGCGCTTCTCGCGGGGAACAGGGCTGAAAGCAGGCTCGCCAGGTCCGAGGGGTTGCTCACGGGATTGAAATTGTTGAAATCGATGGTGCCGATGGCGGTGACGATATTGTCGATGAACTCCTTCCCGCCGGAAACTTCGAGCTGGATTTCGACGATGAGGGCCTCCGAGGCTTGGATAGTCTCATTGGTGGCTCCCGGAGCGTCGATGGCATCCTGAAGCGCGTTGACAACCGCGTCGGCCGTTTCCTGGTCAACCGTGGCGGCCGCAAGGAAACTGGGCGACACGCCCTCGCCAGAGTTGAGTCCCGACTCGGCGATTAGTGTGGTGACATCGCCGCTCGCGGCGGCGGCAACGAGGGAATCCTTGCTCACCTGTCCAAGTTTCCAGGTTTGGAATTGATTCGTGAAAAGGGAATCGCACGATCCCATGACCATGACGATCAGGACCGCACCCAGTAATAATGCAATTTGATTGCGTTTCATGTAGGCCTCCTTACTTTTAGAAGCTAGTTCCTTAAGCATACAGCAAAAAGGCCAAAAAGCAAGGCCTCAATACTATATCTGACTATCTGACTCAGGAATTCACGCTAAATGGGCGAAAGCATCGATGCCAAGGTCGCTTCCATGCCCGTCTATTATGGCATCGACGCGGATTCCCGCGGGCATCGAATCAGGAGCATCCTCAACGCGGACCTTAAGATAATTCGAAGATGTTCCCGCTCTTCCTTTTATTGGTGCAGGATCAGTGCTTAAAATCCTGCCTTCGATGGATACCTCATCATCAGCATCAAGGTTGCCACTTTTTTCCAGAATAACACCGATTCTTTTCCCGATCCAGCGCTCCACATAGCGCGATTTTCCCGACCGCGCGAGTTCCGAGAGCGCGGTCACTCGTTCGCCCGCCACCCGCTCGGGAACTTTTGGGCGCATTTCGTAGGCCTTCGTGCCAGGGCGAGCCGAAAAGGGAAACGCGTGTATCCAGGCAAAATCCAGATCGCGGCAGAGGGCGCAGGTCGCCTCGAACTCCGCTTCGGTCTCGCCGGGGAAGCCGGCGATCATGTCGACAGCGATGAAGGGATCGTCGCGCGTCGCCCTGAGGGCGGCGACCGCTTCGGCGACTCTATCAGCCGTATAGGGCCGCGCCATTCTTTTCAAGACAGAACTCGAGCCCGACTGCACGGCGAGGTGGACATGGGGCTGGACTCGAAGATGGGCGAAAGCCCTAAGGAAGGCTTCGTCGATGTATTCGGGTTCATAGCTGGAAATGCGGAAGCATATGCTTGCCGTGCCTTCGATGAGGTACTCCAGCAAATCCGGAAATCTCATGGCGCCGGATCGGTATTGGGCGAGATTTATGCCGGTGAGGACGATCTCAGCCTTGCCGGCGCGTTCGAGTTCCAGGACGCGTTCGAGGATGCGATCGGGGGCGAGGGAGATGGCCGGGCCCCGAGCGAGGCAGACACGGCAGTAGGCGCAGCGGTTGTCGCATCCGTCCTCGATCTTCAGCGATGGCCGCGAATGAAAGGCGAAGGTTTTGGGGCGATACGCGAAGGGATCGAGCGCGCTCGCGGCGCCAGCGGGCTTCGCTGGATGGGCGAGGCTTTCTTTCCATTCGACGACAGCGTCCTGAAGATCGCCATGGCCCTGCCAGTTGTCCTGAAGCCAGGCCGCGAGCGAAAGCAGGGCCGATTTTTCGTCACCGGGAAGGACAACGGAACGAGGGTGGACGAGCGAAAGGCCTTCGGGATCCATTTGGGCGTAGCAGCCTGTCACGAGAACAACGGCGTGGGGGTTCTGGGTCAAAGCCTGGCGCATTACCCGCCTCGCCTTTTGTTCGGCCTTGCTCGTCACCGTACAGGTATTCACGACATAGAGATCGGCCGGTTCGTCGAAGGCGCGGATGATGGCGCCGGCGCCGGAAAAGGCATCGGCCACCGATTCGGTTTCGAGCTGATTGAGTTTGCAGCCAAGCGTCCTGAAAGCGACTCTGAGAAGCGTCATCCCTTCATCCGGTCCTGTATGCGCTTTTTCCCTTCGATCGCGTCGACAAGATTCGGGTTCAGGGCGAGGGCTTTCTCGTACGCGCTGAGGGCCTGAAGAGGCTTGCGCGCGTTTTCGCGCGCCCAGCCAAGGCGTACCCACCATGAGGGATTGCCGGGATTGTGCTGAACGGCCGTGCTGAAAGCGATATCGGCGTGCATATAGCGCCCCATTCTCACGTAAAGCTCGCCGCACAGGTAAAAAGACAGTCCCGCGCGAGGTCCCTCCGGATACGAGGCGATATACTCCTGAAGCATCGCCAGAGCGATGTCGTTTTTCCCGAGATAATAAGAGGCTTCGCCGATCGCTTCGGCGAGGCGCGGATCCTTGCGGATGGCATAGCCCTTGAGTGCCCATGACTCGGCTTCCGTATATCGGCGGAGCGCGACAAGACTCCATGAGAGGCTCACGTAGGCATCAATATCGTCCTTGATTTCCGCGATCCGGGCGAGAGCCCTCGTTCTTGCCTCTTCATGTTTGCCTGCCGTTGTCAGCTTGAGAATTTCCGAGCCCGGCATAGCGGCGGCGGCGGAAACGGAGCTGAGCGAGGAGGTTTGCGCGTACCCAATGCCCATGGGGAAAAGAAGCGGCAATGCTATAAAAGCGAGAATGGGGCGGAGGAAGCGATGGGACTTACGCATCTTCCTGATTCCCGGTGATGGTAGCCGTGCCTTTGAAATGTTCCTCGTTTTCAATGACGATATCGGGAGCCTCGAGATTCGCCTCGACATCGCTTCCGGCCATGAGCTGAATGCTTTCGGACGCGATGATGGAGCCCTTGAGCACGCCTCTGACCGTCACTCTCCCGGCGCGGACATCGGCATCGACGGAGGCTCTCTCGGAAATGTAGAGGTCGTCGCCGCAGATGATGGCGCCGGAAATCTTTCCTTTGATAAGAAGAGACTTGGACGTTTCGAGCGTTCCGGAAAACTGTATATCGGCTTCGAGGACGGTATCGATCTCATCCTCGTCGATGACGCTTTTTTGAACGGTGGACATGGTCATATCATAAGGATTTGCATGCCAAGGGGCAAGGCGTGCGCCTGTCAGTCCGCGGAGGCTTTGAGGGCGAAATAGACCGACGCGAGCTGCTCGGGAACGAGGGCTTCGGCGCGAACATCGGCCACGATGCCGAGCGCCTCCAGCGTAGGGTCGAGGGCGGCCGCGAAATTCCTGTCCATGGCGATGAGGTTGTTTCGCAGTGTTTTCCTGCGGGAGGAAAAAGCGCTTCGCACGAAGCGGGAAAATCCCGCCCTGTCGTCGCCGGCTATGGGCACGGGACGAGGCTCCAAGGTTACCACCGAACTCGTCACCCTCGGCCGCGGCCAAAACGCCGAAGCTCCTATGTCGTAGAGAATTTTCGTTCTGCACACGGAAGCGCAAAGGACGGAAAAAGCGGCGTAATCCTTTGTCCCGGGGCCGGCGGCGATCCTGCGGGCCGCTTCCTTCTGGACCGTAAAGACCATTTTGCGGGGCACCCAATTGTTCTCGAGGAGATCGGCGATTATGACGAGGGCCACGTTGTAAGGAAGGTTGCCGAAAATGATGTCCGGCATGCCCCCAGCCTGTGAAGCCACGCCGTTTTCCCCGGCTATCCCCGCGAGGCCTCGTTCCCCTCTCCATGTCTTGAGAAAATCTCCCTCGATAAGGGTAAAGTTTGGATTGGCGCCGAAGAGATCGCGCAGGACTCTGGCGAATCCATGATCGATTTCAAAGGCGGTGACGCGGTGACCGCGCTCAAGGAGGAGGGCCGTCATGGCGCCTATGCCAGGCCCGATTTCCCAAATATGGAGTGGGGTTGATGCCTCCAGCGCCGAGTAGAGTTTTTCCCTCGCGTTCCGGTCGACGAGGAAGTTCTGGCCGAAGCGCTTGGACATCGCGAGGCCTTCGGCTTCGAGGAATGTTTTTATGGCGGTTGGGGAATCGTACGCTATGGCCATTCTTTTCCTGCGGAACGAAATTGGCGGCTCGGCGCGTCCGTACGATAGTGTGGAGCGCGTATTCGCCGTAGGGGTAAGCATACACGAAGAGGGATAGAGCGACAATCGCCGCGGAGGCGAAGGCTTTCTGTGACGCTTCCGCGATACTAAGGGGCGGCAGGATCGCGCCGAGCCTCATAACCGCGAGGAGGACCTCATGAACAAGCTCATGCCATCGCGAAAAGACCCCACCGAGAAATGGCACTGCGGCTCCCAGGGCCGAGGCGCCGAGAAGAGACCACATGAAGACAAGAACGACGGGACCCGAAATGGTCGCGGCGATCAAGCCGCCGGGGGGAAGGGAACCGAAGGCCGAGACGGACAGCGAAGCGGTGGCGCACAACGCGGCGAGGGAAGCGGAGAGCGGCTTCGACACGATGGGCGGAAGACGCCATAAAACGCATTCCCATCGCGGCGAAAGCAGGATAAGCCCCGCCATGGCGGCGTACGATAGCGTGAATGACAGAGAGCGTCCATCCTCAGGCTTCAGGCCGAGCCCCGCGCAGAACGCGAACGATAGAATCGTTATCCCCTGCTGAGGTCGGTCGGTTCTCTTCAGAAAAATTCCCGCGACTACCATCATCGTTGAGCGAAGCAGCGAAGGCCCCGCCCCGGCAAGCCATGTAAAAGCCCCGGCGAAAATGAGCGAAGCCACATCCGCGAGATCGCCGCGCTTCAAGAGTTTGGCGACGAGGAGCGTCATGAGCATGCACAGCACCGAAAGATGCTGGCCGGAAAGGGAGAGAATATGGGAACAGCCCGCATCCCGAAAGAGCCGCGACTCCTCGCCGTCGATCTCGTCCGTGACGCCGAGAAGGAGAGCTTGCGCCAGGGGAAAGGCTTTGCCTGATACTGCTTCGATTCGCGCGGAAAAGGCGTCCTTCACCCTGCTCCGAGAGCCGGCGATGGCGGAGACAAAAGGGCCGGCGGAGAAATTTTTCGCCGAAGCGTAGTACAAGGATTTTTCCGGATCGATAGCGGAAAGATCGCTGGCGCGGACTTTCCGCCCCGCGGCGAACTCCTCGGCGCTGTCGGTGACGAGAAGAACGAGGGGGCGGCCGCGCGGCCAGGCAAGCCGCGCGCGAAATCCCGGGTTCGCGACGGTGACAGTATCCAGCTGAAGGGTCATTATGGTGTTCCCCGAAGCCGTGCGGCGGCTGTCTTTGGCGACGATGCCTTCGCAGCTTTCAATGGCGAAGAGGGAAAGCTCCCGGGGCGGCGCCCGCGCGGTTTCCGCAAGGGCGGCGGCCGCCCCCCATGCCAAGCCCAGCGATAGGATGACGCCGACTCGCGCTAGCTCGCGCAAAAGCGTGGCGCCGCTCAACCGGAACGTTGTCGAAATGCCCGCTAAAACGATGGAGACGAAAAGGACAGCCCGCGGCCGCGGCGCGAATCCATAGAAAGCGATGACCGCCCCAAGGGCAACCCATAGAGGAGGAGCCTTCCTGCGGATCGCGTATAGGATGAGACGCGCTAGCCCGCGAACATAGTCCGCGACTGGCCACCTTGCGATCTTTTTCGATTCCATCACTCTCTATCGCCCGCGAGCGTCCGCCGCAATTCAACTGACAGCGAATAAAATTTGGTATAGAATCCCGGGAAGAACCATGGAACGACGCATTGCCGATAGAATTACGCCCATCCTCTTCCTGTTCGCGGTTTTCGGGATCGCGTGGATCGACCTCTTCCTGCCCCAAGCTCCCATCGCGCTTTTTTCTCCCCTTTGGTTCGCCATCTCGACGGCGAAAAGCCTCCTCCGCATCGGTTTCATCGCTTTCGTCATGAAACAGTGGCTGGGCATCAAGGCGTACGATCTTGGGCTTTCGAGTCGCGTCCCAAGGGCAAAGGATTTCGCCAACGGGACCATGATCGCCGCCGCCGCGGCCTTACTTGCCTTGGGCATGGCCGCACTCGGGTATATCGCGGGCGCTTCGAATCCTCTCCTCTACCCTCTCGCCGGCGGAAGGCTGTCAATACAGGCCATTCTTGTCATGGCCGCGTCGAGCCTTGGTATCGGCTACTCGGAAGAGCTTTTTTTCCGCTTTTTCGCGGTGACGACGCTCGAAAAGGCTGAATTTTCCTCAGCGGTCGCGATCTTTCTTTCAGCTGTCCTCTTCAGCGCCTCTCATGGATCGCAAGGCGTTTTCGGCATCATAGGGACGGGCCTTTTGGCCATTCTGTTCTCATTTTTCAGGGCGAGAGGAAAAGGCCTGCACGCTCTCGCTCTCGGACACGCGCTCTACGACTTCGTTGTCCTTCTAGCCGTCGTTTGAGCATCCGGATTAAGCCATTTTCAGAGTGAAAAGCGACACGACGGCGCTCTCTCCCTCATTCATGCGAATGCCTGTGGTGGATATCCGAGACATGGATGTGAGCATGCTGGGACGCTTCATGAACGTGCTCGTGGCTATGGCCGAAAAGCGCGGCCAAAAACGAAATCCTTGGATGCTGATGCAGATGGTGATTCTCATCATGCCGATGCCAATGTGTATGTTTCACTGATTCATGCATATGGCGATGTTCATGCCGCTCGGAAAACAGAAACGCGTAGGAGAGAGCCATGATGATCAGCGCCATCCCCTGCGCGAGCGAAAGCGATTCCCGAAGGACGAGTGCCGCCAGAAGAAGCCCGAACAGGGGTGATGAGGAAAAGAACAGCTGGGCGCGCGACGCTCCGAGTCCTTGCGCCGCGGAGATATAGAGCACGATGCTCAGCCCATAGGAAAACGCTCCTATCGCGAGCGAAGCGGCCAGAGAAGGCAGCGGAAGCGAAATGCCGCCGGCGACGGCGATTCCAATGGCACCATTGACCATTCCCGCCGCAACACCCTTGAGGAAGGTGCTCTCTTCAGCCTTAAGCCCATCGATCAAGGCGCTGAAATGGTTGTCGAATCCCCAGGCAAGGCATGCGGCTGCCACGAGGAGCCCTCCGACGATGCTTGTCGAGCCGCCTTCCCAGGAGAGAAGTACCGCGGCGCCCAGTATGCCGATGGCTGCCGCGGCGCTGGCCCGCGTGGCTCGATCCTTGAAAAGGAAGTGGCCAAGAAGCGTTGTGGCGACGAGTTCGAGATTCAGCCAGAGGGAGACCGACGCCGACTTTGCCATCTTCAGCCCAAGCAGCAAAAAAACCGGCCCAACGATTCCGCCGCAGATCATCGAACCTAGGATGTAGCGATAATTTTTCGCATTCAAAGTGCGTAACTTGCGGAATATGCCGCCATGGATCGCTTTGGGAGCCAGCGATATCCCTGCCCCCAGGTAAAGAAGCCCCGCGAGCATGAAAGGATTCATTGTTCCGAGCAGCATCTTGCTCAAAGGGGTTGCCGCGCCGAAAAGCGCCGCGGCAACGAGGGCAAGTACCATGGATATATACATGTTGAGTATCTTAGCATTTGCGAATGACCCGAGGCCAGTTGCCAGGCAGATGCCGATCAAGGGCCGCGGCGCTTTTGCCGATATTGTAGTGATGAAACCTTCCGAAAAAATGAGGAGCGACTTGCTCCGTTCACTTGCCGAAGCGGAAAAAGCTCAGGAAAAGGCGAGACCAGCCTTGCTCAAGGCCAGCGTGGAGCGGTATTTCGGCTACCTTCCCCCCTCGACCAGAGAAGCGATTTCCCTCAGCTTTGAGAACAAACGGAGGGAAAATACCGAAAGGGCTTCCGAATGGCTTGCCATAATGGGGGGGATCTTCCTCAAGGATTATGACGATAGCCCGCTCTCCGTCGACGAATGGCGGGAACTGCGGGATATATTGTCCATGGACGCTGGAGAACTCGATATGGACCTTCTTTCCTACGCGATGACCCTCGTCGTGGAGCATAAAGCGCTTTGAGCATGCCCGAATGGTTCGAGGACGAAGAATTCTGGATCGCCTACGCCCCTCTCATGTTTGACGAATCGCGCTGGGCAGAGGTGCCGGAGGTCGTGGATAACCTTTTGAAGCTTTCCTCGATAGCCGCGGGCGCGAGGGTGCTCGATCTCTGCTGTGGCGTCGGCAGGCATGCGGTGGAATTATCGAAGCGCGGATTTCAGGTGACGGGCGTGGACATAACGGCAGCGTATCTGGAAGCCGCCCGGGAGACGGCGGACGCCGCGGGCACTGCCCCTGAATTCGTGCGCGACGACGTGCGCCACTTCAGGCGGCCCGCTTCCTTCGATCTCTGCATTAATCTCTTCACGAGTTTCGGTTATTTCGCCACGAGGGAGGATGACATCCTGATGCTGGGCAACTGCGCTAAGAATCTCGCCCCCGGAGGCTGCCTCGTCGTGGAAACCATCGGCAAGGAGACGGCCGCCCGAGATTTCATCGCGAGGGAGGATTTTAGCCGCGCCGGATGGAACGTGAGGACGGAATATGGTATCGTCGGCGACTGGGAAGGGGAAATGAACCGCTGGATTCTGTGCAATGAAACAACCTGCATCGACCGATCCTTCGTCCTGCGCCTCTACTCTGGATATGAGATGAAGCAAGCGCTGAGGGAGGCTGGATTCGTTTCCGCCGAGGTATTCGGCGGCCTTGATGGCAGGCCGTACGATGAAAAGGCGGAAAGTCTCGTCGCGATAGCGCGAGTTTGAAAGTATGAGCGTATTCACTATTTCACGCCCTGCTGCGCCGAAGCGGCTTTTTTTTGCCGCTTCCCTCGCTCTTCTCCTTGCCATGGGAGGCAAGAGCCCGCAAGCCCAGGACATCGCTCCCGCCGAGGCGGCGCCGACCCAAGCCAATGAGATACCCGCCGCCGAGGCGGCGCCAGCGCAGCTTACAGCGCCAATTGTGGAGCCTGCGGCTGCCTTGCCGGCTCCTTTCGTGGCGGAACCCGATTTCAGGGCTTTGCCCCAGCCTGCCGAGGGAACAGGCGCCGAGGTCTGGTACTACGAAGCCAAGAAACTTGAGCAGTCGGCCGATGCCGATCCCACGGTCGCACAGTCGATCGACCTGATGTACGCGCTCGCTTTCCATTTCGGCGAAAAGGCCGCCGCGCGGGAAGCCGGCAAAGCTCTCCTGCAGCGATCGATCAAGGCCGCCGATTCGGCTTTGACAAAAACCATAGCGTATCAATGGCTCGATTATTTCGGCCCCGATTGGGATATATACAAGACGCTCATGGCGACCTTCATGGGGACGGGCGATTTCGACGGCGCGTTGAAGACGATCGCCGCCTTGAAAGCGGCCCTCCCTTCGACGGCTAAAGCCAAAGCGAATGAGCTGGCCTATTATGAATACTCATCGAAGGCATCGCTTGGCGATTTTTCATGGCTGAAAAATTCCCTTTCCTTTCTGAAGGCCTATTCCCTCGATTCCTGGGGCGCGAAAATCCTGAGGCTCGCGGTCACGGCGCCGGACATCGACGCTGATACGAAGGAATTATGCCTGATGAGGGCGGGGTATCAGGAAAAGAAATACGATGAAGCCGCGCTCCATGCTTTGGGAGCCTCGAAGTATCTTCACGACGCGGGGGTCGGGCGCTTCCTGATTTCCGAAGCGGGGAAATCCTTCATCAACGCGGCAGCATTCGATCAGGGCATAGCCTTTTTCATGGCCTACTTCCCCGAAGCGCAGGCGCCCGACGCGGCCGATCTCCCCGAAGCCGTCATCTCGTCGCTCAAGGCCAGGAATTCGGAAGAGAGGCTTTGGGTAGCCGCCTATTACCTCGCGAGGCTGTGGCTTTCAGCGGAGCGAGGGCGCGAGGCGGCGATTCTCTTCCTTGCCCTCACCGACAGCGCGCCCTCGGCGGCCGACGCTGATGGCGCTTTGTGGTATTGGCTCGATATAACGATGAAGCGCATCGCCGCCGAGGATATCGCCTCCTTCGATGTGGCGAGCGCGGCGGCCACGGATGCTCAGACGGCAGCCATGCCGGCGACTGCTCCGACCGCTCCGACTGCTCCGGCCGCGGCCGCCACATTGCCGGCGAATGACACAGCTCGACCAGGCGCCAGGCGGTCTCTGGAATTCGCGGCATTAGTCGAAGCCTCGATGCGATGGAAAAATCCGGCCTATTTCGATGATATCGTCGAGTCCTACGACAGGAATTTGCTCAAGGGCAAGGCATGGGATGATGTGCTTTCGCTCCTCATCCTAATAGGCGATAGAGTGTCGCCCGGAATGAAGACCCGACTGCTCTACCAGGGCGGAAGGCTCATCGAGGAGCGGCTCGCCCTGCGCAGAACGGAAGAAACCCAGGAAAGCGATCTTGCCGGCGACTACTTCAGGGCTATCGTGAGAAATCCGGATGCCGAGGAATATTACCGTACCTTGGCGGCATGGCGGCTCGGCCTCGATCCGCCCTATCTCGCTGTATTCCCTGAGCTGGCAGGCAAGGCTGCCGCGGTCAAGGTCGATGACGATGAACATGCGTCGCCGAGTCTCGATGCGGCCTACGCGGCTTACACCGCCGCCATGACAGCGGCGGCAACCGGGTCCGCGGGATCAAACGGCAATGGGCTTCAGTCGGCCCTCACACTCATACGAAATTACTTGAATTATGATCTCGACGAAATGGCCTCAGCGGTCGCGATGAATTACTTAGGGAGCCTCGACAAATCCCTGATCGCGGGGCTCGCCTTCGAGCTTTCCACCGAAGGGCAGCACTACGCGGCGCTCAGGCTTGCGCGCGACGCCGTAAATCGCGGGGCGGGGCTTCAATATCCAGAGCTCTACGGCCTCGTGTATCCCAAAGCCTGGAACGGAATCATCGCCGCGGGCGCCGCGATTCCAGGCATACCGGAAGCGCTTGCCTATGGCATCATAAGATCGGAGAGCGTCTTCGATCCGAAGGCGATGTCCTACGCCGGCGCCGTCGGGCTGACGCAATTGATGCCATCGACGGCCGCCGAAACAGCCCGCGGCCTGAAGATGCCGGGCTACTCCCTCACCGATCCGGCGGACAACGTGAGGATCGGGCTGACGTATTATTCGTATATGTTAGGCCGTTTCGGCGGCAAGCCGATGCGCGCGATGTTCGCCTACAACGCCGGGCCAAGCCGCATGATGGCCTGGGCGAAGGAATCGGGCGAGTTGCCCGACGACATCCTGCTCGAGACGCTCCATCTCGCCCAGCCAAGGCAATACGCGAAAAACATCATCCAGGCCAGCCTCGCCTACGGGAAGATTCATTATGGCATCAATCCAGACAAGCTGCTCGACTATCTCGTCCTTGGAAAGCCGCTGGAAACCGCCGTGACGACGCCCATCCCGAATCCCGCGACAGACGCGATCTTGACGCCAGCCGTGGTTTCGCCACCGGCGGCGGCAACCCTGGATGAGGAAGCGAACGCCGACATGGCGCAGCCGGCGAATGGGCATGGGCCTTCAATGTAATCTTCAGGGTTCGGGATTCAGTATGCCTACTTGAAGGAAGCCATAAAGAAGAAGAATGATGCAAAGACTCAAGACAAGGGGCGTGGGATCGATATTGTACGGAACAAACCCAAAATTATACGCCAGACTGCTGACCCAGGGCAAAGCGGAGCCTACCCAGTATATAATCGTCTGCTTGCGCGGTATCGGTGTTCCGCGAACGAGCCCGATCGTGAAGGTGATAAAGGTTGCGGCGATGTATATGCTTTGCATGATGGTGACCATATAAATCGCCCATCCCCTGTCGTACGCAAAAAGCGAGACTGTTTCGCCGGTGGCCATCCGCGGATTGGGGTGGAGAAGATTGAGCCCTCCCAAGGTTTGCGAGCAGGCAAGTCCAACCAAGGGGGGGAGAAACAGCAGCACGGCGATTAAGGGCGTGACATGCTTTCTTTTGCCCATCACGTTGAGCGCGAACATAAGCCAGAACGCTGGCAGCAGTTGAATGCCGATATGCTGAAAGCGGACCCAAAACATAATTTCCGAAAGTGTTTGGACATTGATTTCCATCGCATAGCCGAAATCGTAGATCGTGACGCAGATTCCGGTGAGCGCGAGGAAAACCGCGGGTGCCTTCGAGGTGGGACGCTTCTGTAACGCGAGGGCGCATACGAAAAGGAGAGCCATACAGGAACTTATAAGCAAAGCTGTAAAGGCTATTTTGATATCATTCATCACACTTCCATTGTTGACTTTGCGGCGGGGTTTGTCAATTCATATCCACCCGGCATAATCCGAGGGCTATTTTTTCGATGCTCGGTAAAGCCTGTCGTTGATCGCTCGGCCCAGGCCTTCGTCGGGAACTCGCTCCGCGCACATCGTCCCGAAACCTTCGGTATCGAGCTCGTGAAGAAGGGCGAAGAGGCGCGAGGCCGCTTCTCTCATGTCCCCGCGCTCGGAAAGCACGCAGACGCGCTCGAAAAGCCCCGTTGATTCGAAAACCCCGGCGCGTGCCGCGTCGAAGGCGATGGCGACGGCGCGGCCGGGCGGAATGCCCTTGACGGCGAGGCTCTGAATGGCGGCAGGCAGCGTCATCCAGTCGTACAGATAAAGTGTCGTATGCGGCGCGTAATGGCTTTTGAGCTGCCCCGGGCTTGCGACCTGGCCGCCTTTCCTTTTTGGCATCAGCACTTCGCCGATAATCTCGCGGATGCGCTCCACCGGCATCCCGCCCGGCCGTAGCAAGGCCGGCGGATCATAGGTCATATCGATGACCGTCGACTCGACGCCGACGGAGCAAGGGCCACCGTCGACGATAAAATCGACCCGGTCGCCCAATGTCTTTGCCACATGTTTCGCGGTTGTCGGAGATATATAGCCGAAGGGATTCGCGCTCGGCGCCGCCACCACCGTGCCGGAGTATTCGATAATCTTCCGCGCGACCGGATGGACGGGAAAGCGAACGGCCACCGTATCCAAGCCCGAGGTGACGATGTCGGGCACTTCATTCCGCTTGGGAAGGATCATCGTGAGGGGACCCGGCCACAGCGCCTCGGCCAAAAGCCGCGCCTTGGGGGGAAAGGCCATCGCTATGCGGTCGATGTCGGCGAGTTTGGAAATGTGGACGATGAGAGGATCGAAGGCGGGCCTCGCCTTGGCTTCGAAAACGCGCGCCACCGCATCGGGGTTGAACGCGTCGGCGCCGAGTCCGTAGACCGTCTCGGTGGGTATGACGACAAGTTTTCCTTCCGCGATGGCGTCTCCCGCCCGCTTGAGGTTCTCGTCGCTCGAATCCAGCAATTCCATAGGCCAGGATGGTATCGAGATGTCTTGTCCATGACAATACGGACAAGCCCATCATCATAATTGGGATGCTTGTTCATTTTTTTTAATTTTTCATCTACCAATTTGAATCGCCATACCTATACTTCAATACTGATGAATTGCATCAAAGTTCGGATACTAAAAACAAAGGAAGGCACACTGTGAAAAAATCGATCATGATTCTGGCGACGCTTCTGCTATGTCTGACGATGTTCACTTCCTGCGATTTGATCATTGGGCTATTCAGCAAGACAGGTTTCGTGACCGGCTATGTCTACGACGCGGGTACCACGAACGGAGTTAGCGGTGTGGTAGTGACTGCCAGTGGCACGAGCGAAAGTACGACAACCAACGCCAGCGGCTACTTCACGATCGAATTGCCCGAAGGCAGCCAGACCCTGCATTTCTCGAAAACCGGCTATACTTTCTACGATATCGTCATTGCTGTCGTGGCGGACGATACGGTGGACCTATCCGAAGATGTTGTAGGATACACGCCGCTGGCATCGGGAGAGATCAGAATCGTGCTGACCTGGAATGAGAATCCTAGTGACCTTGATTCTCATTTATATGTTCCCGTTATCGCTGATGAAGTCTATTATAGTCATAAGACTGCTTCAGATGGATCAGCAAATCTCGATTGGGACGATACGACGAGCTACGGCCCAGAGACGATCACCATTTCGTCGCAAAAATCGGCTGGCAATACATACTATTATTCCGTTTATCATTATTCGGGATCGGGGACTATAGGAGCGTCGGGCGCTGTAGTCAAAGTATACAATTCGTCAGGCCTGTGGAAAACCTACAACGTTTCTGGAGCTAGCGGTGATGGTTCGAAGCTATGGTGGAGAGTGTTCTCGCTGAACGGATCGACAATCACCGACCTCAACGCATTCAGCGATTCCAAGTGGTGAGCAGCTATGAGGCGATAAAGAGTCGTGGGGAACCGCGGCTCTTTTCGTCTTCTGAATTCAAGCTGTGAAAATCCCCCAATCCAAGCTTTCGGAGGCTTCGGCAAGATAAGCAGCGAGCTGGGCGCAGGCGGATTCGAGATCCCTTCCCTCACGCCCCGCTGGAGCGTAGATGATGGCGACAATATCCGCGGCGCCGGGGAATATTTTAGTGGCCATGGAATCCCTGACGGGGTTGGCCGTCGGAATGAAGCCTTCGGCTGTTTTCCTGCAGACGCAAAGGAGATCGCTCAGGTCGATGCTCTGGCCGCCGGCGTTGAACACATAGCTTTCCCCTTCCCGTCCGCGCCGCAAAAGCAGTTCCGCGCCCGCTTTTCCGCGATCGATGATGCTTATCGGGTAGCCTGATCCGAGGCTGACGATATTGGCGGCGTCGACAAAAAAATTCACCGATGGAAACTCGTCTTCGAGGGCTGCTTGGAGGAGATATTCGTTTGAGGGCTTGCCGCGGCCGGCGGGTTTGTAGGCGCCGTAACGCAACATGCTTCGCACCGCTGTCTTGCGGGACGGCTGGATAAGGGCCTCCCCGAGACGTTTCGCTTCCGCGATGATCGCGGCGAAAGACCCGCCGGCCGCCGGAGCCGACCAGTTGATTCCCCTTGCCTCAACCAAGCCAATTCGCAGCCCTCCAAGGCTGGAGTCTTCGTCGAATGCCATTTCGGTTTCCAAGGCTTCCCCCGATTTTCAGTTTGCAAATTGCCAGAGGCTATACTACTCTATTCCGCAGGAGGAACTCCACCGTGGTCAAATTCCTCAAGCAGCCAATGATGCGAAGAGTGTTGTACGCTCTCGCGCCCATCTACCTCTACTCGATCTGGATGTACGG
>Ga0172379_10004163_pt1 | contig 21769 bp, 15 predicted proteins | sample GrowelOW334metaG_FD_119756 | JGI IMG/M metagenome (GOLD analysis project Ga0172379, IMG submission 119756) | Groundwater microbial communities from an aquifer near a municipal landfill in Southern Ontario, Canada - Groundwater well OW334 metaG | ecosystem: Environmental > Aquatic > Deep... | reverse complement strand
CTGAAGCAGAGGTCGCGCCTCTATCCACAACCATGGGTGCACCTGCACCCATGCCGGAAGACGACGACTGCCCTACAGTTGAACATATTCATCTAACCCAAGGAGGTATGGAGAACATCCTGGCCGGGACGGGGTCGAGCGAAGGACTGAGCGGATTCATGACGCCAGAGGCGGTAGCTGCCTGCCTCGGCGTCAGGAAGAACACCCTCTACCACTGGCTCCGGAAAGGCCTCATCAAGCACCATCGGATGAGCCGGACAATCCGGATTCACCAGTCCGATCTCCTCGAGTTCGTGAAGGGTTGCGAGCGCACGGGTCACGGTCCGATATCGGTCCAATCGGATGAGCAGATGTCTGTCTCATGACGTTGCGTAACGATTCGCGACCTTGTCGCTGCCGTAGTGCGCTGTACACGACCGCGTGTTAGGATGGCTTCGACAGTAACCAGTCAATGTGTATGGCACATGGCGAAGGAACGGGTGAGCCACCGGCGAGGCCAACCGAGTCGTCGGTCGAAAAAGTGCCCGAACAGGGGGAGCGGAAAGTAGTCGACCTTGGCGAAGCTCGAGAGAAGGTCCGTTGGGCCCAGGAGTGGATGCGGGAATCCGAAGAGAGTTTCTTCTGGAATGGGTCGGCCCTCGAACAGGCCTTGAAGGCTGTGAGGGAAACCGGGCCGGAGGGCGAGGAAATGGCAGCAGCGATCCAGATAGCCGTGAAGAAGGGTTACAGGAAGCTCAGCCACCTGTTCCGCGAACGCGCCGGAATCGACGACAAATACTGGAATCACGCGGTGGAGAACCTGGAGAGGACTCGATGAACCAGACCGCGACAGACACGTCCTGGTGGAGAAATGCGACTTGGTCCGACCTGCTGAACAAAGCGGTCTCAAGGGATCCGGACGAACGTGAGCACGCAGTATTGGAATCGCGACGGCGGGTGGAGGAGGCGCTCGCAACATGCGGCGCGGACACGAGAGATCTCGGTCGACTCGTCCAGCGCATCTGTGACGAGATGCGTTATGACAACGACAGGAAGCGCGGGGTCTTCACCGCGATCGCGATCAGGAATCGGGCGGTTCACGGCAAGAGCGATTCCAAGGTGCCATCACCTAACGAATGCCTGTCCGCCGTGACCGAATACCAACTGTTCCTGCACGTCATAGCGACCAGGATGCTGGGCTTGGCGGGCGCGTCCGCACCCGCTCAAACCGGCCGAGTCGCTTCGAAAGGCTTGCGTCTGCACCCGAAGGTACAGGCGGTCGTAAATCGCTACGTGCTAGCGACAGACGACGAGGACGCACTGCTGGATTCGACCTACACGCTGGGCGAAGTGGAATTTGAGGGCTTCCGCTCGGCGATTTGGGGATTAGCCACGGCCAATGTCTTCGAGGAGGCATCCACCCAGGCGCAACAGCTCCATGCTCTGTTGTTCTTTGAGCAAGCGGACTACATTCGGAAGCCGCAGAGACAGCCGAGGTTTGCCGAGCTAAAACGACAGTACGGCGAACGAAGAGGTTTGCCAGTGGCTCGTTCTTCCTCCAAATGACGCGACGAGGGCATCAAGAGTTCGAATCGTTTCTACTCTCGATGCCTCCCGCCGCTAAGGACTGGACAGCGGCCTATGAAACTACCGCCCGAGCTACGCGCTTCGCTCAAGAAGGCGATGACGGAGTCGTACGGAGAGAGGTTCACAGACGACGAGATCGAGCTGATCGGTGTCGAGCTGGTCGAGTGTTTTACGATGGCCATCGGCACCATCGTCGCGGCAAAGCAGCAGAATAAGTTCGACTCCCATCAGCCCTCGACCCGAAGATAAGCGACTCTACGCAATTGGCCACCGGGTGGATTGGCTCAACGTTGCTAAATAAAATACAACACTCCAGTTCAAGGAGTGCTGTATTTTGGAGCACCAGAATCCGCGATGTCAGAACTCCGATCCCTTGTCAGCCTGGCCGTGCGAGTCTGCCGAGCCTTCTACGAATCGCGCGCAGGTCTGAAACGGAGCCCAACTTCCCCATGGCCCAAGTATAGATGGATAGAAAGTCGAGGTCATTACCGTTCGTGTGCTTTCGGCAACAGCGTGTCCATCCGCTTTCCCTGTCGTTTATTCGCGCGCGCGTGAGCGGGCGGGTTCCGACGGTGGGAGCCACTGCGAGCCACGTCGCGTCGATTGCTCGGGCGCGTAGCTGCGCACGAGGGCGCGTGAGGGGGCGGGTTGTTGGGGCACGGCTGCGGCAACCATGCGAGCAGGGCACACGGCGGCTGTCCGCGGGGGCACGGCACGTCTGACAGGGGCGCCCGCGGCGTCAGGCTACGCGGCAAGCATCTGGGATTCGGCGGCGAGGCGCGCCAGGGCGGCCTCGTAGTTCCACGGCAGCCAGTCGTGCGGCGCTGCCTCGACGTGCTTGTCGTGCATGAAGAGCGAAGTCAGGTAGCGCAACGCGTTTCCGCCATGCAGCAGCGTTGTGCAGATGAGCGCCTGGAATACGTCACCGGCGAGCGCACCCCTGGTCGTCGCGTAGAATAGCGATGCTCGCCGGAGCCGGATTGCCATCTTCAAGCTTCGTTCGGTCAAATTGTTGTCCAGAGGCGCGTCGGGTACCCGCAGGAAGAGGGTGAGCTTGTCCCAGCGCTCGGTCATGTACGAGAGCGCCCCGCCGAGGTCCGAGTTGGGCTCGTCGGTCAGCAAAGCCCTGGGCAGGTCGCGCTTCTGGAATGCCTGGCTGAGGCCGTGAATCAGATTCTCGGTGTTCTCCTCCAGGTACCACTGCAGGTGGCAGGCGAGTCGCGAGTGATCGTCGAGAATGCCGAGCAGCCACGGGTTCAGCCACCGGCCGGCGCTCAGCAGCACGCGCCTGCTGCCCTGGTGGAAGTCCAGATGCCAAAGCTGATTGGGGAATTGCACCTCCCAAGAGCGCTTCTCACGAGGCTCGAGAGCCACCTTGGGCTTCTTGCGCTTCTTCTGCTTGAGCATCCCCCGGTCCTTCATGTATCGGGAGACGGTTGCGTAGGACGGCACCAGACCGAGCTCGGACTGCTCGGCCGCCAGCGCCAGCAGGTTGTCGTGGTGCAGCTTGTACTGCCAGCTGGGATGATCCCGGAACTGCTCCGCGATGGCCACGCCGAGCTCGACACTAATCGTCGGGTGCTTTCCGGCGTCCATTCGCGTCTTGCGCGCCAGCTTGCCGAAGGGATCCGGCTCGTCGCCTCTCGTCTTGTAGAACCACCTCTCGAGCGTGGAGAACGAGAAGCGCGTCATCTCCCCGGTCGTCGGGTGCTCCCACTCCTGGTCGGCCAGTTCCTGGATCCGTTCCTGCAGCTCTCCCTTATCGGGCGGGCTGGCCAGCAGGGATCCGATGATCATGAATCGCGTACGTGCCCATCGCGCACGCATCGGTGCGCCGTCGCCGTCGCTCATGACGGCCTCCTTCCAGGCGCCGGGGTCAGGTCGTTTTCGGCGGCGCCTGAGCCCTTCGTATCAGATCTCGCAGATTCGAGTCGATTGGCATCTTGTGCGCGAGTCGCGGCTCGATCGAGCGTCCGTCGCTATCCGTGCGCACCGCCGTTCCGGTGGTGATGGGACTCAAGGCACGCAGTGCATTCATGATCCCCTCCCGGGACTGCGTCCCCGCTGGGCACTCGCAGCGTTCCAGCAGCGACGCCGGCAACCGCGAGGTCTCCACCGCCGGCACCAAGTGAGCGCGCAACACGGTCCAGTACGTCAGCGCGGGAAGCTCTCCAGTCCACCAAACCAGCCATCGTCCCAGCGTCCGGCTCGCGGCCCCGCACACCAGCGCGTGCATCGTCGCCAGCATCACGACCACCCCTGCGTACACGCGCCGTCCGAGGAACCGCACAGACGGCGGCATGCACCGGCTACGGCAGTGCCCGCAGCAGGTGTTGAAGCGCTGTGACCACGCGCCCTCGACGCCCGGCGGCAAGCCTCGCGGCTTGCGGGGGTGGTTCGCCACGTGCAGCGGCCCCCCGCACAAGGGGCATCCCTTGGCGATCAAGTCCAGCTGCAACTGGCGGTCAATGTCGGTGAGGGTCGACCAAAAGCTGGCCACCGCCACGAGGCTGGCGTACATGAGAGCTCCTTTCCAAGCGTCAACAACTCGGAAGGGAGCCCTCTCGGAGAATTTGATCAAGTTCTCTGCGGGGGCTTTTTGCTGCGTCCCTCAGCAAGCGTGCTCAGATCCGGGGGGCAGGCCATCAGCTTGCACGGTCGTGCTCAGCTCCACACACCAATTCGAACTCCCGTTTCGTGCTACCGCTTGAAGGGCAGACCTGCTCAGGGCACAGCTCGAGGAGGGCATCATGATCGGTAACGATTGTCTTGAATGCGTGAGCGCGGCTAGGCTTGTCACGGCCGGTTACTGACGCCGGGTAGTAGTCGTCGATGGCGCCCTTCTCCCAAACGAAGACGCTGTCTTCGCGGAGGGCGAACAGCAAACGTCTCTTTGCGTCGAGAAGGCCGTCGCCTTCCGCCAGACGAATGGCGTCCTTCCTGCTATCCTGCCTCTCGAAAGCGAAGAAGGACTCCACTGCATCGTTCATGGCCTGAAACTTGGAGGCATCGGACACAAACGCAGCATATGCACACTTCGCTCCACTCCAGAGCGACTTCAGATCACGTGACGCGTGCGCGTCGCGTAGTTCTGCCGAGCCCAAAGTGGCGGCGTCAGCCTGCTTTGCGACCTCGGCGTCGGCGCACGCGAGGAGCTTGCTGCGAAGCGTTTTGACTTCCGGTGTGGGGTCCAGCGCCTCGAAGCCATGCACAAGAATATCAAGGTCCGCGACCACGTACACTGGTACGTCGAATCGATTGAAGAATTTACGGTATCGACCGATGCTTCCTTTCCCACCAACCCTCACCACAGCAACGCCGTGATGTGCGCAGTCCCACTCGCGGTTCACGAGTGATGCCATGTGCGGCAACACGATCGCATCACTGTCACCTTCAACGAGGACGACCTTCTTCGCGAAGAATGCGGCGTTGTTATTCTCGTAGCAAATGAGCTGGAACTCGTCGCGAGGTTCCATCTCGGACAGGTCAATAACCACCGGTCTAGTGGACGGCTTGGGAATCCCCTCGCTTCGCGTTCTCGAGAACCGGACAAACGTTGCGGTCGTGTCCGGCCCGAGGAATAGCGGTGAGTGCGTGGTCACTACTACATGGTGCTGCCTCGCGAAAACGCCGAGCGCGTCAAACAGCATCTTCTGGGCACCGGGGTGAAGAAAGAGCTCTGGCTCCTCAAATAGAAGGAGATAACCGCGTATTGGCGCCGTGCCGCTCGGTTGGCCGTTCTGACGGCGAGCAATTTCTACATAGGCGCGCAGGACCGAAAACACGACCGCGCGGCGTAGGCCGTCTCCTTTGGTCTCCAGGGGACCTTCCATGCCGTCGTCGGCGAGAATTCGTGCCGTAGACAGGATGGTGCGGAGTTCCGGCGGCGGAATTTCCAGCTTTATGCCGACATCACTGAAGCTCTCCCGCACGAAGCCCTGGATTAGCGACTCGCTGTCGCGTATCTCTTGGAGGCGAACATCCTGTGGCTGCCCGTCTGGACCTGTTGTGCGGGTCAACTTCTCAGACAGGCTGCGGAAGATGTCTCGCTGGTCAGCCAGCTTGGACTCGATGCTTTGCATCAGTATGCCGAGGATCTTCCCGAAGGTGCTTGACTCGGCGGTCTTGGTGTCGTCAGCTAGATTTTTGACGGCCGGAATGTATATGTGTTCGGGGAGCATCGGAAGGATGCTCTTGTCGACCCCAGTCGGCAGCGGCCGGAACCGCAATTCTTTCTGGTCATCTGGGAGTTGCGATGACAGCTCGTCGATCATCTTTCGTGCCGTAGCTTGGGTGATCGACGAAGTGAGGGTAGTGGCCAGCTCGGAGAACTCGGTTGCGACGGCGTCTCGGAGATCCTTCGCCTTCTTGCCCTTCAACAGGGCATCCACCCGGTCGGGCGCGAATCTGGGATCCTTCGGAGTGAGCCCGATGTACCCGAGTTGACTCTTGCCGTCCAGACCGTAGCGCCGTACTAGGGTAAACGCCCCGTCTCGAACAATCTCAGCGATCCGGTCGCGATGCTCGAGCGCGAGCAGGCTCAGGTCCGCGTCGCTGACATCCTCGAATGTAACAGTCAGGGTCACTTCCTGAGAAGGGTCGAAGAAGTCGGTCGTCCGGATGCTATTGCCGGAAAGAAACAGCGAGAGCCCCTGAAGCATGCTCGACTTACCCGCATTGTTCTCGCCAGTGATACATACGAACCGCGACAAGGGAACGCGCACGTCGCGAAGCGCGCGGTAGTTCTTCACATGAACGCTGGATAGTCTCATACACCCTCACTCCGATGCAGGTTCTCAATTACGCGGTATGATGGGGTACTTGCCCCAGCAAGCCTATGCATGACAATTCCGCCTGTGCAATCTACGCCCGCCGTTCCTCGGACTCCGAGGACAAGCAGGCATTGTCCATATCATCCCAAATCGAGGAGTTGCGCAAGCTCGCCGTGGAGCGTGGGATCGAGATCGAGTCCGCGTACCAGGAGGACGCCTCGGCCAGGGAGCCGGGACGCCCAGTCTTCGGCGAGCTTATCAAGCGCATCGAGGCCGGCGAGGTCAGTGGCATCCTCTGCTGGCGCCTCGATCGCCTGGCCCGGAACATGGTCGACGGCGGGGAGATCATCTACCTGCTGAGCAAGGGCAGGTTGAAGGAGATCGTCACGCCGGAGGCCACCTACACCGGCACCCCGGACTCCAAGTTCATGCTGGCACTGCTTTTCGGCGCCGCAGCCAAGTACACCGACGACCTGTCCTCGGCGGTCAAGCGCGGCAACCGCGCCGTGTACGAGGAGGGCCGGATCACCGGCCGCGCTCCCATCGGATACCTCAAGGTCCGGGAGAGTGCGGGCCGACGCGGGGCGAGCCCGATAGATAAGGACCCGGAGCGGTTCGACCTTGTCCGAGGAATCTGGGACGCGGTCCTCTCCGGCGAGTCGCCATCCTCGGCCTGGCGACGGGCGCGCTACGCCGGGCTCACGATCCCAGGGACCGACCGGACGCTCGCCCACCCAATCTCCCTGGCCTCGGTGTACCACCTGCTCCGCAACCCCTTCTATGCCGGGCGCATCATCCGCGACGGCCAGAGCTACCCCGGGGAGCACGAGGCCATGGTCACCGGGGAGGAGTTCGAGCGCGCCCAGGATCTCCTGGGCCGGGACGACGCTCCGATGATCGCGGGTGTGGCACCCCACCGGCACTCGTTCGTCTACGAGGGGCTTCTGCACTGCGGGCACTGCACCCGGGTCCTGTGTGGCGAGTACCACACGAACCGGCAGGGCCACGATTACGTCTACTATCGCTGCAGCCGCCGTCGGCAGGGCTACCCCGAGTGCCACGCCCCGGCGCCCCGGGAGGAGCAGGTCACCGAGGACATCCTGGCGGCGCTCCGGCGGGTCACGATCGATGGCCACTTCCTCGAATGGGCCAAGGAGGCCCTGGACTGGTGGGCGATGCGGGAGCCCAGGACCCCGGTCGGGGCGGTCCACCTGGCCGAGCAGGCCTTGAAGAAGGCCGAGCGCGAGCTCGAGACCCTTACGGACCTCGTGGTCGACGGCCGGATCGAGGTCAACGAATACACCGAGCGCCGGACCCGGCAAATGCGGAAGATCGACGAACTGCGCCAGGCCCTTTCCCAGTCGGCCGAGAACATCGAGTCCTGGGGTCTGGCCAAGGCCGAGGTCACGGACTTCAGCGGCGTGCTCGTTCAGACCTTCACCTCCGGAGACGTGGGCGAGAAGCGCGATCTGTTGAAGCGCCTGTGCAGCGATCTCATCGTGACCCGGAGGCGCACCCAACCACTCCTCCGAGTACCCTTCACTTTACGCGATAATTGATGTCGCGAACCCGACCGAAGTCGTAATCGGCAATAGAATCAGGGCAATCTGGGCACGAGGATGGTAGTTTCTAACTCGGTGTCCTCCAACACGAACAGGGGTGACGAGTACTTCTCTACGCTGTGTTGAGCCAAAAAGCAGGCCTGGGAGGCCTGCTTTCTTCGAACGTGGTGCGGGTAGAGGGACTCGAACCCCCAAGCCTTGCGGCACATGGTCCTAAGCCATGCGTGTCTACCAATTCCACCATACCCGCCGATTCGGACGTTTTTGGCCCGAACCTTCATTATATATAGGCCACCGGTCCCGGCAAGACCGGATGTAACCGGATCGCCACTTCGTCGACAATTGACATCCGTCGATTTTTGATATATCATCACTTTCTCGTTCGGCGATGTGCCGTGCGAGGACACGCAGAGGAGCGAGACGGAATGTTGATCCAAAAAAATGTCTTGGTGGCTGCGACCGCGATGACGGTGTGGGGTAAGCGCGGCGCAGTCGAGAAGGCCATCGTGGTCGGCAACCAGAGGAACTGGGGGGTTCCATCGACGACGAATCGGATTGTCGCCGTCCCCCATTTCACCGACTCGATCAACGCGGCCCTCAAAGCCGCGGAGTCGTCGACCGTGTTCGATCTCGTGATAGCCGAAGCCGACATCCGTTTCGAGAACGACGGAGTCGCGCTTCTGAACGAGCTGTTCGAGCGGGACCGCAAGACTCCACAGATCCTGATCGGCGGCGTCAATGAACGCGCCTTCGAGCATGTCGAAGGGTGGACGCTCGATCAGCCGTCGTTCATCGTCGTGCATCAGGGTCGGGACATGGTCGAGCGCATCCTCCAAGCGCTCACCGAAACCTTCGCCCCCACCGAGCGACCGTCATGTCCGATCAGTCCGGAGCGACGGTACGAATCGGTCGCTCCGTAGCGACTTAGCGGCGTGGTATCGTCGAGATCAAGCGTCGAGTTCGACACCCAGGCGACAAGCCTCGGACCCGGTCGAATCTCGACGCTCTTTTTTATGTCCGGACCCTTGACAAACTCGGACGGCTGATACAAGCGATCGGGTCGTGTAGATTGGAAAGTGGATAACGATTCACACCGCGCCGGAGAGGGGCGCGCGCATCTATGCGTATCTTCCCCGCTCCGTTTTTTGTTGCCGCGTTCGTCGCCACTCTTCCGCTCGGGGCATCGGCAAGCGGTCCATACATCTCCAAGATCAGCACCGCCGGCACCGCTGTCCACGAATGGGTCGAGGTCTCGAACGATGACGAGACCGCAGTCGACCTGACCGGCTGGAAGTTCTGGGAAGCGAACACGAATCATGGACTCAAGACGGTACAAGGCGACATGTCACTGACTCCCGGCGGACGCGTCATCATCGCGAACGACGCCACGACCTTTCTCGCGGAACATCCGACTTCGACGCTCGTGGTCCTCGACTCGAGTTGGGGCACGCTCACGGACGATGGCGAGGAAATCGGTCTGCGCGATCCGTCGGGGACGCTCGTCGAGTCATTCGTCTATCCCGCGACCGGCGGCAAGACGATCATCCGAGACGGGAGCGAGGCGACGCTCGATTGGTGTCAGGCTCCGGAAACGGACGTGGCGGGTCTCGAGTATCTCTGCTCTCCCCCGCCGCCACCGACGCCGGTCATCATCGTGACCCCTGAACCGGAAATCACGCCGGACGCGACGAGTACGCCCCCGACACCGGACTTGCCGACAGTAGACGTACCGACGACTACCTCGACCCCGATCGCGCTCGTCCTCTCCGAGATATTTCCGGCGCCTAGCTCTGGCGGGAAAGAATGGATCGAGCTGTGGAACGACGGTGCGGCTGATGTTCCAGGTGAAGCCTGCACGCTCTCGGACAGCGCCAGCAAGATAGCGGACATCGCGAATCCGATACCCGCGAGGACCTTCGCCGTAGTCGAACTCTCTTCATCGAAACTGAACAACGACGGCGACACGGTCAAATTGTATTGCGGTGGTGAGCTACTCGATTCCGTCACCTATGGATCCGACGCCACACCTGCCCCCGACTCCGGACAATCGCTCGCGCGCGCGAGTCTGCCAGGCGGCGCTTGGCAGGTGACCGTCTCGCCGACTCCCGGATCCGCGAACAGCATTTCGGAGCCCGAAACGGCCGTGCCGGTCCGCAAGACGACTGACGCCGTCTTACGAAAATATCCGGTCGGTCGGGTGCTCGTGAACGAGATATTCCCGGGATCGCAAGACCAGGCTTGGATCGAGCTCGTGAATCCGGAATCCAAATCCATCAGTCTCGACGGCTGGAAACTCGTCGTAGACACTAGCGCGCCGATCCAGCTCGCAGGGACGCTGGCCGCCGATTCACGTCTCGTCATCGACCGTCTGACGTCGCCGCTCGACGGCGCCCGCGGGATCGTCTTCTTGATCGATCCGCAAGGTTATACCTCGGAGCAGGTCGTGTGGGGCGACGGTACGCCGACGGACAACGCACCTGGTACGACCGTGGCAGGGACGTCCATCGCGCGACAGACCGACGGGTTGGACACCGGTCGACCGGACACGGACTTCGTCGTGACCGCGACTCCGACTCCAGGCAAGCCGAACGTCACGAGGACGACGGACGATGCTTCGGACACGGTCCGCATTTCCGAACTGCTACCTGACCCCGAAGGCACGGACGCCGATGGCGAATTCGTCGAGCTGGAAAATTTCGGCGCCACGACCGTCCACCTCTCTGGTTGGACGATCTCGATCGGCGGCCATGCGCCCAAACGGCTCCCGGAAATCGAGCTCGCTCCGCTGTCATTCCGATCGTTCTCGAGGACGGAACTCAAGCAAGCCCTACCGAACTCCGGTTCGACCATCGACCTGTTCGCTCCGAACGGAGCGCTGACGGACGAGACGGTCTATTCGAAACCCGAACCAGGCTCCGCCTATGCCAGGAACGGTTCCGATGGCTGGTCCTGGACTACGGACCCGACGGCAGGCGCGTCGAACTCGATCGTCGTCCTGAACCACGAACCGGAAGCGACGATAGACGTCATCGCCCCCGAGACCGGCGACGAGTACGTCTTCGACGCCAGCGACTCGAACGACGAGGATGGTCCGCTCGCCGCCATCGTCTGGAATTTCGGCGACGGCGGGACCTCGGACGCGACCACGACTTCACATTCGTTCCTGACTTCAGGCAGACACACCGTCACTCTAACCGTGCTGGATCCGGCTGGAGCGTCTTCGACCACGAAGAAGAATATCCAAGTGCCGACGAGATCCGTCTCGGCCACGGTCATGGAAAGTCCGACGACGCCGCGGAGCACGAAGGTCGTTCCTAAAGCGAAGGCGACCGTCGCGAGCAAGAAAAAGACGACCGTCGCCAAGAAGACGACCGTCAAAGCGACCATCCTCGAAGTCTCGGGTATCGCCTTGTCGAAACCTGGCGTACTGGGCAGCAGGTTGGTGCCGATCGCGACCGTCTCCGGCAACGAATTGATCGAACTGCCGAAGACGACGGACCGCATCCTCGCCGGAGACCTCGTGACCACGGAGGGCACCGTAGGCACGAGAAACGGGATCCGCATCATCAAGGTCAAGACCTACTCGGCGTCAGCGGGTACGATACCCGATCCCGCGATCGCGACCGAGCTGGATAACGTTTCGGATCTGCCCGAATACGGTCTCGCGACGGCGACCGGGATGATTGTCGAAGCCAACGGACGAACGTTGACTCTTTCGCGAGACGGCGAGCTCCGGGTCCTGCTACCGACGACCGGAAAACGCGCCGCATTCGTACCTGGTACGGAGATCGCCGTCACGGGACTCATCCGGACCACAAAGGATGACAGCCGCGAGTTGGTCGTGCGAGAGATCTCCGACGTCACGCTCACCAAGACCGCTCCGCTCGACGAAAAAAACGTCTCGCGTCGCACGCCCATCTCGCCGGTCGGCGCCGGCGCGGCCGGAACGGCTTCTGGCGTGCTCGCGACGGTCGGCTGGGGCGCCACCGGCGGAATCAGGAAAAGGATCATGGAGTCTATCGCCGCCTTGCGTCCGATCAGGACGTCCTGACCGGCGCGACACGGTAAGGAGGTGGGCCCATGGAACATAGACGTCCCGAGGGGCGTAAGGAGAAGAGACCATGTCTATCGTATCGATAAGCGCGAAACTGCTACTCTTGACGCTGACCGCGGCCGCGGCGATGGGAGGATGCCTCTACGCCGACGGCGACGGAGAGCGGTCGGACGCTGGTCGCAAACCTACACCCGAGCTCCAGATCCGACGGCAGGTGTTCAAGACGACGCAATCACCTTCGACGATCGGCACCGCTTACAGATCGTTCAATCCGCCGCCGGACGCCGATACTGCCGATGAAGAAGTCGAGTTCGCGACGGGAATATCGCTCTATACCTGCGACTACGACCCGCCGCGCCTCACCCTGCCTCGCGGTCACTTCGGCCGGAACTGCGAGATGACCGCTGTCGCCACCGCTTACCGCGATGACGGCGGCGACGTCTACGACGTCTCGATCCCGCTCGTCTGGTCTTCTGACGCGCCGTGGGCGACGATCGAACCGTTCGCTGGCAATCACCACGGCACCCTGGTCTACGGTCGAAGCTCGATCGATCTGTTCGATCTGGGAATCGCGACCGAACCGGAGGCGACGGTCGAGGTCTGCGCGAAGAACGATTGCCCGGACGCCGCGGCCGATTGCCGATCCGAGGTCTGTCGCGAGATCAAGGCCTATGCGGTCGTGAATCTCGAGGGCGACTGGTGCATGAGCGGAGCGACGTTCTACGAAGCCTGTTCCGAACACTCCTTCGTCCAGGACGGCAGGCACCTCACGGTTCGCGACGTCTACGGCTATCAGATCGGTTATGGCGGCATCATGCAGACGGTCGTGAGCTGGGATGAGAGCGACGTGCTCTACGTCGGGACGATCGACCCGAGCCGAGACCTGATCCGCGGCCAGGCGTACTGGCAGATGTCCGACGAGTACGCCGGTGAGTGGCAAGCGACTCGCCTCCCCGGTCAGGAACACTGAACGACGCAGGACGCGACGTCATGACGGAACGGGACGATACCGCAGTGGATGTTTGGGTTCGCCAAACTGAAACTGCGGTCTTTTTTTGGATTACTGCAGTCGTCACTCGGAGCGTCTCTCCCGTCCTGCAATCAAGGACGTTTCCCTTTGCGCTTCGAATTTTTGACTCCGTCTTCATGATCTTCGTATTCTTCCGCCCATCGGTTTTCGATTTCGAACTGCCCTTTCGGTGCGTGTCTGAAATAAAATGGTCTGTCCCGCAGCAATCCCCCCAAATACTCCGCCGCATCCTCGATTCCGGTGATATCCTGTGGAATTTGCCCATGTTCTCTCAGTCGCTGGACAAAACTCTTAGCGGCTCCTGTGCTCACTTCGCAAGCCTTATCGAGCTGAAGGGCTAACCAAAACGGTGAAATGAAGTACTCCTCGAATTTTCCTCCTCCCATGTCGGCGATTTCGGCCTCCCCATATCGGTGGATGCTTTCTGAGTACAAACGAAGGATTTTGGCGAGCATCTTAGGTCCGGACAGTGCGCCCTCCACGTCCCATCTTTCATAATCAGTCAATCTGATAATCCTTCTGACGGTGTCCAGGATACATTGCTTCGTGGCGATCACTTCCTGATCGGTAGCCATGACTTCGTTGATCGTCAAATCGCGGGTCGCAAAATACGAATCGTAGTCAGTGAGTATTTCTACGCCATGGCCGTGCTCGAAATCCTCAGGCGCGAAATCCATGGCTACCTTCGCATCCATCCCGGGAGCGGGTTCTGACCCGGGAAGACGCACGACATCGATATCCCTCGGTATTGCCGAGGTATCTATATCGATATTCCTCATCAGCAGCGCTCGCGCAGCGCTTCCTTCATAGGCATAACCATCGGGTAGCCGCCGATCGCCGAAATGATTCGATACCTTCACCGAGAAACGTCCGTTTTCCAGGGTCGAGATGTCGATTTTTCTGATATCGATCCCGAATTCCTCCAAGACACGCAAGATTTCTTTGTGGTCGACGCTGTCTTCCCTTTTTTCGATTCTCTCTTTTTCCCGCTCTCTCTGTTCGACCGTCTCTTGAAAAGTCTCGGAGTACAACCTCTTCCATTCCGCTAGAATCTGTTCCGAAAAACCCAAACGTTTTTCGGTTTCGACCTCTGGAGAGTATCGCTCCCTGTAACCCATAAGAATTCCCTCAAATATCGACTTGCTGTATGTTATCAAATGCGCTCCTTGCGGGATATACTCCCCCAACCTCTCGTTCTCCTCTGGTGATTGAGCGATAAAAAACACCGCGCGATTCATGATCATGCGCGGCGCATCGTTTCGTCGTCCGTTCGAAATCGGCCCGACTTCAATCCTAGGGGATGAAGTTGAAGGTCATCGCATCGACGTCCAAAGACAGGCAGAAAAGCGTTCCCTGCACGAATGTCGACTATCCCTCGGTGGTTCCGTATTTGAAGTTGCCGTAGCCGAAGCCGTAGGACAATCGCCGGACCGCCGTCTCGACCGGCGCCGCGTTGCTCGCACCAAAGACACGTAAGCTGATGCTGGTCAGGAACATCGCCTCGAGATCGCTAGCCCGGCCGACCGAGGACGAATCGTTGTCGGACTTGTCGGTCGAGCCGATAATCGAAAGTCCTGTATACCTATCGGCTACGAACCACCGAGAGATATCTCTCCGGTCCAAGCGACGGAAGCCTCTTCTTCCAAGGAAAAACGCCCCTTTGGAGGAGCGTTTTTCCTTGGAGCGGGTAGGGGGAGTCGAACCGGGCCGAGTCTGACGATCAAGATGTGGTTGGCGATCCGGATTACACAGAACGTGGCTCCGTTGACCCGCAAACGCCCGTATTCTTGTCCTGTTCGTTCGTTCGGGTATCGTTCGGTATTGCAGCGTCGGGCCACCAAAGCGGCCACCAAGTCCGTCTGTGTCCCCCACCGAGGCACCACCTAATTCCGCGAGGGCGGCGGTGGGTCGTGGGCTAGCTCGTACCACGCCCCAGTGCCTCCTCATCTTCACACTTACGTTCACGGTCCGCCTCCTTCCGGAAGGTGCGCGCCGTTTCAAGCGCCCAATCACGAAACCGGGCGTGAACGGTCGCAAGTGCAGACGCCTCAAGCTTGACGGCAAGATTACTGAAACGTTCCGCGCTTGAACCGAACCACGACCCTGACCAGAACGCACTACGAAATGCCGACCGAACAGCATCGTTGCCCCCGAACTCCTGCAGAACTTGGACCACCAACGCGTCGTCGTGCAATTCTTTCGAGGCCAGATTGGCCATGATGCAACTGCGCTCCACGGGGTCTTCGCGAATCCATGTCATGACGTCAGTACGTGGCAACTGATCGACAATTCCCCTGGGGATCCCGACGACGAAGAATGGTGCTACGTTGGAGTCCTCAAGGTATCGTGTCAATTCAGCCCAAACACCGTCTGGATCCGTCCGCACACAGACTTGTAGCACCTCGGCTGCTTCGCTGTATTCGAGGAACCAGTGCTGTTTACCAGTCTCTGCTTGCGCATCGAAAATAGCCCTTGTGACACTCCGCGCGCTACTAGGGGCGACGCATTCCGCTACCTGAGACCAATGGTGGCTAGTCATCTGTCCGGCGCGGATGAGAGAGCTGTCACGGGCTAGCTGGGTCGCCAAGTCCGCAGCAGCGGGAAGACGTTCAGGAACAGCCCTGAGCCAATCATCGAGTAGGTTCACCGCTGTGCCGCGGTGTTCTGGACGAGCCACCAGCTCGCGTACGAGATCGAGAAAGCGTTGCTCCGAGACATCCTTCAGCCACGACCCATATACCAGGACATCGAGCCCTCCAGCCGGAAGGTTGCCGTGCTTCAGTAGGCGCAGGGCACGATCCGCGGCACGGTCGCCCCGCGACACGCGCCATGTGAGATCCACGAGCAACGACAGATCATTAGGGTTCGAGGACTCGTAATCATCAATTATCGTCTCAATTGCATCTTGTCCTACCTCGGACGCACGGGCGGTTAGGTAGGCGGAGATGACACGTGCGTCCACACCGCGCTTCTCGGCCCTCACCAATGACGGCATTAGAGACCCAGTCTCATCTGCCTCTCCGAGTGCCAGTCCGAGTGCCCACGCCCCGGCCGCTTCGCCACTTGTAAGCCAGGCCCAGGTATTCCACAGTGCTCGCGAATCCGCGACCAACCTCAGTGCAAGACTCCGAAGCTCGGCGGATGGTAAGTTTTCGCCCCACTCAGCGCAGCGGCTAAGTCGTCGAATCTCCCCTTCAACCGAGTCATCCCGAAGCTGAAGAAGTGTCACCCGGGCATTCGCCAGAACCTCTGTATCGATGTCATGACGGCCGTATTTCTCACGACGATCCACGAAACCGCTAACCTCGGACTCGATTGATTCGCGGAGCCCTGGTAGAGCCCTCCTGAGCGCAATCAGGAGGTCGGCGAATGCCGGTTGGGTAGGCTTCTCAAGAAGCAGCCACGAACATGTTCGGACAGTCTCAAGGAGCGCATCGGCAATATCTCCCACATCACGGTCCACGAGACGTCTCAAGCGGTCTATCGAAGCCAAGACCGCGTCGAGCTGATCTCGACCACTAGGATGCCATTCTGGTTCAGTGACTCTCGCGTCCGATAATCCGGGGTCGGCGCGAGATACATGTTGTTGACCAACCACGGACAGCGCTCGGACTGCGAGAGAACGGTATCCTGGCTCCTGGCGTTCGAGTAGTTGATCCAGAACGGCTAGTCGATCGACATATGGCTTACCTGTCCCGCCGAGCACCGGCGAAAAGCGCGCGATGAACTCGCCCGTCGCGTTATTCGACCATGTCTCGGTCTCCGCCTCTGCGAGCTCAGCAAGTGCAAGAGCGGCATCCTCGAAGGTTGCGGAAGGCCACGCCGCACGCACAAGGGCCCAAACCATCTCACGCCGTGCGCCTGGCGGAAACGCAATACGCTCATCGTGAGATGCACGCTGCAGCGTTTCGTGCAGAAGGCGTACCGCTCGTTCGGGGTCCGAGGCGCTCATTGCCTCCCAACGACGGACGTCGTATCGCGACGCAAAGTCGCTCAGGGAAAAAAAGCGGTCCAGTTCCTCTCGGCAGAACTCCGCCACAGCGCCGGTCGTCGCAAGCGACCTGAGGCGAGCGTAGAACTTGTCCCTCGCCTCCTTCGGGAGCTTCTCCGGTAGGGTTCGCAACCGGTCCTTCCAAGACTCCCACGCCTCACGAGCGAGAAAGAGTCCAAGCGGCGCGGGCGAGATGTACCGATAGTCACCGCCACGAGGAGCAACACCGAAATCCTCGTGGAACCTGCGAACATCGGCCTGAACCGTCGCCCAATTTAGGCCGACATGTTCTGTGATTGAACTGCCCTCGTTTGCATGGTCGCCGGTCCAGCCCACCGATTCGAGTACTGCGAGGACCAGGAGGGAAGTGTAGTCGCGCCCACCTAGCATTTCCTTCATCAGACGACGCGAGCCCTCGAGAGACAGCAAGTCGACGGTGGACAACTCAGGATTATTTTGAACGGCGTCCGCCATCAATCGGGCCAACCTCACGTAGCCACCCGAGACTCGCGCGACGAAACGGCAGTGTTCGACCGGCATCGCGGGGTGGAGTCCACTGATGAACTTGACCGTTGCGTCGCGATCCAGTGGGTCGACGCGGACCTCCTTCACGCGTTCGCTGTCTCTTGCGTGTGTATGCCCGATCGTCACGAGTCGAACGCGTCCATCGGCCCGTTCCACCGCTTCGGAGAGCGCCGACAGGTCGTGTTCTGAAACCTCGTCGGCTACGACAACGGATCGCACCGCTGGGTTGTCGGACGCAATGTCTACCAGCGCACGCGCGTCAAGCCGGGGCGCCTGCGGGATGTACACCACCTCCTCTTGCCAGCCAGCGCCTCGGCATGTCTCGAGCACGAATCTGGTCTTTCCGACGCCCGGTGGCCCTGAAACGTGAACATGCCATGGTGGCTCGGCGCCAGCGTCTAAAGCCAGCCGTACATCTGTCATCGCGCCGGTCAAGCTCGCAGTTGGCACGTAAGGACCCTGATGACACCGAGTTCCGGCCCAGGTCGTGAACGGTAGTAGTCCTTCGGGGACCCCGAGGAGCCCAATCGCAATCGATGGGTGCTCGTTAATCCACGTGACTAGTTGCTCCCCACCGGTCATGACCTCAATGCGATCCGTCGGCAACCCAGCACTCCGTGCTTCGTCGCGAAGCACCTTGAGCCGCGCCGCACGCCCCGTCTCCCCATTGCTAACGTCCGCTGCTACGAGAACGTAGCGCCCGCCATTCGCGAGGATGTCACTCGGCAGGTCCTTGGTAATTTCCCCCCTGAGCGCTGCTGCCTCACCAGCACTTCCTGCCTTGAATTGCCAGCAGGTTTCGACGTCACCGAGCCACGGCGACGGACGTGCAGGTGCCGGCGTGTAGGCATCTTGTCCTCCGTCCCGCGCCTTGATCTCGGCGTTCACGACGACCGCGTGCTGGTCAGCGCCGCACTTGTAGGCTTCGGCGATGAGCAACCGCTCCATGACGTTACGAAGGCCCTGGTCATCCAGACACCGAACGTGGTCCGGGGCAACCTGGACCAACGAGCGGATGGAGACTTCTCCTTGCCGTCGTACCATATGCTGGCATCTTGCCCAGAATCATTTACCCCGGTCAACATCAGTACTCTACCCACTAATTCGTTGACGGGTAGGACCCGCGGGTGCTTGACCGGTTATCCTGGCCGGCTTGCAGGCTGACCCTACGCTCGGCCAAGAACCGATCCAAATCGACACGTTTGAACCGGAGCAGTCGGCCAATCCGGTAATGCGGCAGCTCGCCGCGCCTCACCCAACCATAGACCGAGGACTTGGCGACCCGAAGGAGCTTGGCGACGTCCTCGGGAGAGACGTATTCAGGTAGGTCGGGTTGGAGACCGTGGAGGGTGAACATACACGGGGGTGTAGCAATCGTCGGCATCTTGCGACCGGAGACCGGAAAAGGCAAACACCCTCTCGTACATTTGGCGCATCTAGAACATCTAGTGCTGCAGCGTTTGGTCACCAAAAGCGGCCACCAAGTTCGCTAGAGGCTATCGTCGTGCCGCCGCGAGGACCTGGTCCTAACGTCGACCGGAGCGGTAGGAGGCCAGCACTCCCCCTTACCTTGGTGTCCATTCCTGCATATTTGCAATCTGTCTACAGGGCGACGCTCAAAGATACGAAACGCAACCTAAAAAGCACTCTACGTGCGTAGAATGCTTTTTAGTTGGAGCGGGTAGGGGGAGTCGAACTGGGGGAATCTTGGTCACCAAGATGGACGCCACGATCCGGAATCCACATAACGTGGCCCAACACAGCGACAAACGCCCCGATTCTCGTCGTGTTCGTGCGTTCGGGTTTCGTTCGGTATTGTAGCGTCGGGCCACCAAAGCGGCCACCAAGTCCGTCTGTGTCCCCCACCGAGGCACCACCTAATTCCGCGAGAGCGGCGGTGGGGACGGACGGACCGTTCGATGCTCGATGGCAACCACGATGCTTGATTTCGAGTTCGCCAAAGGATAATCTACAGGCATATGCAAATACTAGCATCTCTGTCTTCGAAGGCAGGAAGTGTGGTCGTGTCGCGCGCGGTGATACTTGCAGTCACTTTCAGCACCTTGCTACTCGGAGCAGGTTGCTCAACAGCCACGCGTGATAACACCAAAACAAACGCAGACCGAACGGTCGCTGGCCGCCCGCCCTGGGCGTACCCCGCCGGGACGCCCGAACGCCAGATCGTCGCCGACATGCGGAGCCACCTCCACACACTGGCAACCAGTGATCCTAACGCAGAAATCCTGGCTCAAGTATTCTTCACGACACCAGCTTCCACACAGTCTGTCGCGGCTCTTCTATCCCGCTACGGAACGACTGGTGGAGAATCGGCGTTCCTAGCCTTCCTGCATGAACCCGCCCAGAGCGTAATGACGACGGACTTCCCGTCAGACGTCAGCACGTCCGAAGAACTGCAGTCCCGGGCTGCCGGAAAACTCGCCACCCTGACCCCGTCACCGGACGAGCCTACGTACGCGACTTGGCAGAAGCCAGGCGCGCCGGTGAATGTCGGCGCATTCTCCGCTTGGGGCACCGCTGCAACATTCGACCGGATGTGGCAAGACAACGAAAGCGCAATTCGTGGGATAGGTGTCATTGGCCTAAGGGGCACTGCCAAAGCCCTGCTTGGCACATGGCGGCCGCTCATGCCGGGGGATCCACTTCGATGAGACCGATCCGCCGATGTTGTGCAATCCTTCCTTCGCTCCTAGCCATTGCGGCGAGCGTATCAGCGGCACGCGCCACGGACTGCCCACCAAGCTATTCTTCAGACAAGGACGGCGACCTACCGGCCCATGCATGGCTACAGGTCACGGACTCCTGGATCAAGCTCTGGTTTCGCTGGGATACGCCCCCCAGGGCCATTTTCGGCCGAGCGCTTGAATTTTCTGTAACCATTGCAGAAGATGACGAGTATCTGAAGCCGGCAAGCGGTGGCGACGCCGACATCTACGGAGATATCGCGACTGACTTGCCCTGCGCATACCGAGACCCATACAATCACTCAACCCCAGACTTCGTGACTCTACAGGCTCTACTTGCTACTACCTGCCCTCACATTCCTATAGAAATCGCGCCTGGATTGACCCTGGCCATTGCCGCAAACGCGGACAAGGCCTCCCAATTTGCCATCGGCTCCCAGTGCCCCGACAAGATAAAGGGCGACTGGATTTACCACGCGTTTTACGAGGTGAAGAAGATAGAAGGGAGGCGGAGCTTCGGCTATGCATGGGTTCAACAAGACGGCGTACTGAATTTCCTGTGTCCCTACGTCAATGGCGATGTCCCCGATGCGATTGGGAAGCTGTTGGGCATTCCTGCCGGAGATCCGACGCCGCCGATTTGGCTTAATCGTGTATGTGTACCAACCGGAATCATCGACTTCGTTCCGCGATCCGACAACACTTGTCGTCAAGATGCAAGATGTGACGACTGCGACGGGGACGGATACGCTCGTATCCAGCCAGTGAGAATGTTCGGGACTCAAGTCGGCGATTGCGACGATGGAACCGACTGTAAGCCACTGCCCGGCTCCGGAAGCATCAACAACGGTTACTATGATGTCGGTCGCAATGCCTGTTGCTGGCCCCACGAAGTAACCTGTTCGGATGATGACGACACAGACTGCGATGGGTTGGCCGGCTGTGCCGACCCCGATTGTGACCTGGCACCGATTTGTGCACCGGATCCCGCATGCCTCAACGTCTTCTGCCTCGACGACAACAACCTCTGCAACGGCCCGGAGTCCTGCTCGAACGGGGCGTGTGTATCCGGACCACCTCTCCAATGCGCCCCCGCCGAGCAATGTTACCCCACGACCGGCTGCGGATGCACGAACGGAACGACCACGACCTGTTACTCAGGCCCGCCAGGAACGGCGGGCCTTGGTGTTTGTAAGGCCGGCACGCGGGCGTGTTCGGCGGGAAGCTGGGGACCGTGCCTGGGCGAAGTCACCCCGTCCCCCGAAAACTGCCAGGACGCGTCCGACAATGACTGCGACGGCATACCGAACGACGGATGCGCGTGCGTTCCTGGAGCGAAACAGACCTGCTACTCCGGGCCAGCAGGAACGGCTAATGTCGGATGGTGTGTGTCCGGCTTCACGCAATGCGACGCCCAGGACGGTGGCACCGTGAGCTGGTCCCCTTGCTATGGGGAAAGGCTTCCCGCTCCCGAGAACTGTCTCGACGGTTTCGACAGCGATTGTGATGGCTTCACCGACTGCGCCGATTCGGACTGTGCATCCATGTCATGGTGCACCGATGCCGG
>Ga0172379_10004162_pt1 | contig 21776 bp, 14 predicted proteins | sample GrowelOW334metaG_FD_119756 | JGI IMG/M metagenome (GOLD analysis project Ga0172379, IMG submission 119756) | Groundwater microbial communities from an aquifer near a municipal landfill in Southern Ontario, Canada - Groundwater well OW334 metaG | ecosystem: Environmental > Aquatic > Deep... | reverse complement strand
TTGAATGGTATGGTTTCACCATTCATAGCCCGTTCGGTAAATGCGTTGCGGATTACCCGGCCGGGCAATCCGACCGGACTGTTTATAATAGCAATATCATCCTTTGTGGCGGTAATATAAGACTGTTTGAAATCATCATGAACATCACATTCGTCGGTGCAAACAAAACGGGTCGCCATCTGGACGCCCGAAGCTCCTAACTTTAGGAACTTCGCTATATCCTTTCCGTCCCAGATCCCGCCGGCCGCGATAACCGGAATGGTTTCTTCAACGCCGGCGATATAATCCACCAATTCTTTCACCAATTCTTCAAGCGGACGGGCCGTTCCGTTCCGAACTTCATCATAGGAGAAACCTAGATGTCCGCCTGCCAGCGGTCCTTCCAGAACAACAGCATCCGGAACACGGTTATAGTTCTGTTTCCATTTACGGTAGATGATATTGAATGCCCTGGCCGAGGAGACAATGGGAATCAGCTTGATATCCGATCCGGCAGTCAGTTTGGGAAGATCCATCGGGAGTCCGGAACCGCAAATAATCATATCCACCTTTTCTTCCACGCAAACCCGGACCAGATCTTCGTAATTGGAGAGGACAACCATTACATTAACCCCAATGATACCTTTGGACAGGGACCGGGCTTTCCGGATTTGCGACCGAAGTGCATCATTATTGATCTCCACAAATTTTGAAGCCGAGACATCCTCATAAGCACCAAGACCAACACTGGCAATAATGCCCGCACAACCTTCATTGGCTACTGCCGAAGCCAATCGGAAGCCGGATACCCGCACCCCCATTCCTCCCTGAATGATCGGAGGATTTATCTCCAGATTTCCGATTTTCAGGGATGGTATTTTTTTTGAAATCATAGTCACCTGATATATTTACGGATCACCTTCACAGTAAAAAAGCTGCGAAGTTTAATCCTTGTATTTAACAATTAACACTTGCCAATTCCTGTCAAAATAAGCGATAAGTTTTTAAATTATAACTTTGCCTCTATCACATTAAATTGATTATCACTATGGCATCAGAGATATTGGGCATCGGCTCCAGGGTTAAACATCCGCAAATGGGTAAAGGCGTAATCGTTCAGGTACGGTCCGATGCTTATGAAATCGGTTTTATAGAATACGGGGTAAAACTGATCAAAAGGGATTACGAAGGGCTGGAAGTGATTGAAGCGGTGGAAACCCCGGACGATCTGGTTTCCTATGAGGATATGGAGAAAACCCTGATCCGGGTATTGAACCGTTTCAGTGATATCCAGCAGACGGTGGCACTCGGTCAGAAATGGACAGGCGGCAAGATGATCCTCTTTCCGGGGGACAAATCCCTGAAAGAGAAAGAAATTCCGATTGAAACTTTTTTTCATAAGATCGTTATGATCCGCGACCGGGTACGGGTGATGGAGCAGCGGATCAATGCAAGCGAACTGACTGATGAGGAAAAGGTTGATCTTGAACAGTATATCACCCGGATTTACGGGAGTCTCACCACCTTTAACGTGCTGTTTAAGAATAAGGAGGACCAGTTTACCGGGGAGAAAAGTTGAAAGAGGTAAGAATTCGGGGATTCGAAGACCAGTTTTGAGTTTTGAGTTTAAAGGATGAGGGATCCGTTAGCTTATTTCTATAGAATCATATACCTTTAGTAAGGCAAATGTAAAAAGGGTACAACAGTTTTTCTCACAATACCGTAAACAATGGAAGAATAGCAGTCAGCAAAATAATGATTGCATTCACAAGGAGGTTTACCATGGGTAATAAAAGAAAAGATGTCCAGTTGGGATTTACCGAAGAACCCTTCCCTGCACATTGCCATGTTTGTTTGATTTATGATAGTCAGGAACAGCGTCAAAAAATCGTATCTGAATATATGGCGGCCGGCCTCAGGAAAGGGGAACTGGTGCGTTATCTTACTGACACCACTGCAACTGAACAAGTCCATTCGTGGCTCTTGGAAATGGGGGTAGAAATCCCAGCGGCTGAAGCAAGCGGAGCTTTCACCATTATCAGAGCAGAAGACGGCTATTGCCCGGGCGGACGATTCGAGCCCCGGGAAATGATCGACAAGATGGTACCTCGCTTCGAAATGGCAAAAAAGGCTGGTTTTAGCGGCACCCGAAGCTGTGGTGAAATGTCTTGGGCGCTTAGGGGTATTCCCGGTTCCAACCGCCTTTTGGAATATGAAGCTTTACTTAATTCCGTTACAGATCCTTATCCTCACACCGGAATGTGCCAGTACGATGCCCATCTTTTTGATGGTGCCACTCTCCTCAAAGTTCTCAAGGTACACCCTTATATGATTGCAAAGGGGCAAATTGTCAGAAACCCGTTTTACCTAAGGACAGAGGAATTTCTCGAAAGATTAGACCCGGAGAAACAGATTTGAGGTTGCCATGGAAGAAGCGAACCTGGAGCGGAAAAACCAAAAGCAGGATTGGCAGAGGGTGGATGCTCGAGTTCTCGGGCAAATACTGGCCTTCCAAAACGTCTTGTTTGTTTTACCCGATCAGGCTCAGATAGCTGAGTTTTTTTCTGAAGCGCTTAAAGGATTGCCAGGCGTGACCGACTGCTTTGTTTGCCTGGAAGATCTGACGGCGCCAGTCGGAATCACTCACGAAATCTGTAACGAATGCCTTTACCTGCGAATGGAGAGCGGGGTGAAGTCACCATTGCCCTTCAACTACCCTTGCAAATTAGCCGCTTTGCAAAACTTATTGGCGATCAGGTTGGGAACTCTTGATCATACCTTCGGCTTTTTCATTCTTCGAACCGACTCCAATGGTACTTCTGAACCATATTTGCCTTTTCTGCATAATCTGGCTGGTTATGTTGCGCTTTCCTTGGAAAACAGAATTCAAAAACTGTTGTTGGAGAATGTCCGCAATGATTTGGAATTTAAAGTGGAGGAACGCACCGGGGAACTCATGGCCCTGAACGCCCAGCTTGAGGAAGAGATTCAGGAGCGAAGATCCACCGAGGAAACACTTTCCGACAAACAACAAGTGTTTCGCACGTTAGTCGAGAACTCACCTGACATCATCGCTCGCTATGATCGCGATTGTAAACGCACCTATGTCAATCCCACCTATCTGAGAGTAGCCGGGATCTCGCAGCAGGATCTGCTCAATACTTCACCCGTACAGTGTTCCCCTTTACCGGCGAACGAGGCGACTGTTCTGGAAAACCTCCTGCACAAAGTGCTCAAAAGCGGTGTCGCAGAAGCCGTCGATATTTTTTGGCCAATGGCAGGCAACCCGGATCGCTGGTTCAACATTTACGCCTCTCCGGAGTTTGACCGAGAGGGACAGGTCATCAGCGTGATGACCGTGTCACGCGACATCACTCAGCGCATGCACGCTTATAAGCTTCTTCGGAAAGATGCCGAGCGCGGAAATTTACTTCTGGAACTGTACAAAAAGGCTCCTCAGTTATCGGAGAAGCAGCTCTATGATTATGCACTTGAGCATGCCGTACAGCTTACCGACAGTAAGATCGGCTTTTTTCATCTGATCTCCGATGATCAGCAAGGTGTGATTCTCACGACATGGAATAGCGAGGCACTAAAGAATTGCACTGCAGTATACCATAACCACTATCCAATTGAAAATGCAGGTAATTGGGTCGACTGTGTCCGTTTAAAGCGTCCGGTGATCTATAATGATTTTGCTAATTCACCCAACCAGAAAGGATTACCCGAAGGACATTCACCTGTATTGCGGTTTATGAGCATTCCGGTGATGGATGGTGACAAAGTCAGGATCATTTTTGGTGTGGGGAACAAAGCTGAAGATTACAACGAATTCGATATGCTTCATCTACAGCTTATTGCCAATGAACTGCATAAGATAATTGTACAACGTCGCGCCGAAGAAGCATTGCAGGAAAGTGAAGCCCGATATCGGACTCTGTTTCATGGTGCAGCCGAAGGCATACTGGTCGCCGATATTGGGACAAAAAAGTTTTTATATGCAAATCCCGCACAATGCAGGATGTTGGGATATGCAAAAGAAGAGTTGGAACAAATGACCATCGAATCAATTCATCCTGAAAAGGATTTAAATTGGATATTAAATGAGTTCATGGCCCAGGCGCGAGGCGAAAAAACGGTTGCCCTGGATATACCGTGTCTCTGCAAAAACGGCACTATTCTATATGCAGACATTCTTACCACCCCGATGGTTATTAATGGGCTAACTTGCAATGTGGGTTTCTTTAGTGACAATACTGAGCGCCATAAAGCAAAAGAGGAAATCAGAAAATTAAATCTGGAACTGGAGAAACGGGTCGTGGAGCGCACGTCACAATTGGAAGCCGCAAATAAAGAACTTGAAACCTTTGCCTATTCTGTGTCTCATGACCTTCGGGCACCCTTGCGCGCCATTGACGGGTTCAGTCATGCCCTGCTTGAAGATTATCAGGACAAGATAGATACACAGGGAAAGAATTATCTGCAACGTGTAAGGTTGGCCGCTCAACGCATGGCACAGCTCATTGATGATCTGTTAAGTCTCTCTCGTCTTAACCGAAGCGAAATGAACATTCAGCAGGTAAACCTTAGCAAAATGTTCAGGGAGATTGCTGATGATCTTCATAGATCCCAGCCTGGGCGCAAGGTTAGGTTCATGATTGAAGAAGGAATTATAGTACTGGGAGATGGTCGGCTCTTACGGGTGGTTTTGGAGAACCTCATTGGGAATGCATGGAAATTTACATCAAAGCATCCTGTTGCGGCCATAGAGTTTGGATTAATGCAGCAAACCGAGGGACCAGTTTATTTCATCAGGGATGATGGTGCAGGTTTCGACATGAATTATGCGAACAAATTGTTTGGAGCATTTCAACGACTGCATTCTGAAAGTGAATTTCAAGGAACAGGAATCGGATTGGCAACTGTTCAGCGTATCATACATCGGCATGGTGGCAAAGTATGGGCAGAAGGAGAAGTTGAAAAAGGCACAAGAATATATTTCACAATACCATAAAAAATACAATCATGGATAACAAAACAATTCTATTGGTAGAGGATAACCTGGATGATGTCGAGTTGACCCTTCGCGCATTAAAAAGGAACAATATAAAAAATGATGTTACCGTGGTAAATAATGGTGCAGAGGCGTTAGACTTTCTTTTTGGAACAGGAAATTACACCGGTCGCGATCTCAGGATCATGCCAACAGTAATTTTGCTCGATCTCAAACTTCCTAAAATTGATGGACTGGAAGTTTTGCGCAGAATCCGTGCAAACGAATTGACTAAATTCCTCCCGGTGGTTATCCTTACCTCTTCAAAAGAGGAGCAAGACATTGTGAGTGGGTATAGGCTGGGTGTAAACAGCTACGTGCGAAAGCCGGTGGATTTCAATCAATTTGCCGATGCGGTCAGCCATCTCGGATTATATTGGTTGCTGCTTAATGAATCGCCACCATTTTAAAACGGGAACAATAACCATGAAAACAACGCTGCGGATATTATTGGTGGAAGATTCGGAAGACGATGCTCTTTTGGTGATGCATCAAATTAACAAAGGCGGCTACGAAATCAAGTATGAACGGGTGGATACAGCCGAAATGTTTAAAGCTGCACTCAAAGAAAAAGCATGGGACATCATTCTTTCGGATTACAAAATGCCTCATTTCGATGGCTTTGAAGCGTTAGCGCTCCTTAAAGAATCCGGTATTGATTTACCTTTCATTATTGTATCGGGCACCATTGGCGAGGAAGTTGCAGTGGACGCCATGAAAGCCGGGGCTCATGATTACCTGATGAAGAATAACCTGCAGCGTTTGCTTCCGGCAATCGCAAGGGAATTGCGTGAATCAGACAGCCGGGCGAAACGAAAACTTCTGGAAGAAGATCAGAAACGGACAGAATTGTTGCGCCTGTCTCATCTACAGTTTATTGAAAGCATGGATCTGGTCAATCAGGTGATACTGAGGACAAATGATCTGGAGCAGATGATGAGCGGTGTCCTTGGCACGGTGCTCTCGATCTTTGATTGTGACCGGGTTTGGCTCCTCAATCCATGCGACCCGGATGCATTATCGTTTCGCGTACCCATGGAAATCACCAAGCCTGAATATCCGGGCGCCAAGATGTTGAATGTGGACATACCAATGTCTGCCGGTGAAGCCCGGAATATGAGGGAAGCTCTGGAGTCGGATGGCCCGGTGACTTACACCGCCGGAACCGACAGGCCGATTTCGACTGCGAAGCAATTTGGTGTTCAGTCGCAGATGTTTGTTCCCATCCATCCCAAATTGGGTAAGCCCTGGGTGTTTGGTTTGCACCAATGCTCTTACCCGCGAATCTGGACACCGGAAGAGAAGAGACTGTTTCAGGAGATCGCCAGACGATTGAGCGATGCGCTGACCAGTTTTTTAATACTGCATGACCTTCGGGAGAGCGAAGAACGATTCCGCCTGATTGCTGAAAACACGGCCGATACCATATCAGTGCTGGATTTGAATTTAAAGTTGACCTATACCAGTCCTTCTGTGCTAAAAATGCGTGGATATACGGCTGTGGAGTCAATGGCCCAATCTTTGGATCAGGTTTTTACGCCTGAATCTGTGGAAAAAATCAATAAGCTGTTTGCTCATCAAATGGCTGTGGAAGCAAGCGGTGAGGCTAACTTATCCAGACCTGAATCCATTGAATTAGAGGAATATTGTAAAGACGGTTCCACTATTTGGGTCGACATAACATTGTCATTTATCCGGGATGCCAATCTCAAACCCATTCGAATACTGGCAGTTGCAAGAGATATCACAGCCCGCAAAAGGATCGAAGCGGTACAGGCCGCCATCTATCGCATTTCCGAATCTGCACAAACTGCCCCCAGTCTCGACATACTCTTTAGTTCAATCCATGCCATCATTGCCGGACTGATGCCAGCAGAGAATTTCTATATTGCACTTTACAGCGCCGCAACCGAAACGTTCAACTTTTCCTATCATGCTGACGAGTTCGATACTGCACCACCGCCCCGCAAAGTGGGAAGAGGCCTGACCGATTATGTCCTGCGTACCGGCAAATCTCTACTGGCGACACCAGAGGTATTTGAACAACTCGTTCAGTCCGGTCAGGTTGAATCAATTGGTACACCGTCCATGGATTGGCTGGGAGTTCCGCTCAATACCCAGCAGGGTGAAACGATCGGTGTAATGGCTGTTCAAACCTACTCGGAAGATCTTCGGTTGAGCGCGAACAGCAAGAATATACTTGAGTTTGTTTCTACCCAGGTCGCCATGGCCGTTGAGCATAAAAGGGTGGAAGAAGCCCTGCAATATTCCGAAGAGAAATATCGCACTTTGGTTGAAAACCTGAACGAGGTGATATTCACCGTGGATATGCAAGGTTGTTTTACTTATATCAGCCCAGCCATTGAACAATATACCGGTTTTTACACCGATCAAATCATTGGTCAAACATTCACCCGTTTCATCCATCCCGATGATTTGCCTGCCCTAATGGCCAGTTTTGAACACACGTTGGCTGGCCGACTGGAGCCTTTCGAATTCCGGGTGTTAAACAAAGACGGCACTATTCGTCACGTGCATACTTCGAGTCGGACGTTGGTTGAAGATGGAAAGGTGGCTGGGCTGACCGGTGTCATGTCGGATATCACGGAACGTAAACAGGCCGAAGAAAAATTGAGAATTCTTTCCCGAGCTGTTGAACAGAGTCCGGCAGCGATTGTGATCACGGATACAGCAGGTAAAATCGAATATACCAATTCCAAATTTGCAGAAATTACCGGATATACACATGATGAAATCATTCAACAAAATCCACGGGTTTTGAAATCAGGAGATATGTCTCCGGAATACTATAAACAGTTGTGGCAGACCATCACTTCGGGTAAAGAATGGCACGGTGAATTCCACAACAGGAAGAAAAACGGTGAATTGTATTGGGAACTTGCTTCCATTTCTCCAATTCTCAATGCATCCGGCACCATTACGCATTTTTTGGCAATTAAAGAAGATATTACTGACCTGAAAAAAACCGAATTAGAGCTGTTAAAAGCCAAGGAAAAAGCAGAAGCCAGCAATCGGTTAAAAACGGAGTTTTTACACAATATGTCGCATGAAGTCAGGACTCCGATGAACGGGATCATTGGATTTTCCCAATTACTTGACGACCCTGATTTATCAACTGAAAAACAAAAACAATTCGCAAAAATAATTATTAATAACAGCGAACAATTATTACGAATTATTGATGATATTTTAGAGATATCTCAACTGGAAACTAAACAGATAAAGGCAGTTGATCAGAAGGTATGCCTAAACGTCCTGTTGTTGGAATTATTCTCGGTTTTTGATTGTAAAGCAAAAGAAAAAAGAATTCCATTATATATAAAAAAGGGATTGCCTGACAATGAAAGCAATATTTTAACTGATAAATCCAGGCTCAGAAAAATATTAACCAACCTGTTGGAAAATTCGCTGAAATTTACGTTTAATGGGTTCATTGAAATGGGTTATCAGCTGATTCATAACAAGATTGAGATATATGTTAAGGATACAGGCATAGGTATTAATCAGGAAAAACAAGAAATCATATTTGATCGCTTTTCAAAAGAAGATAAAGGCAGATCGAAATTATATGGCGGCTTAGGATTAGGGTTATCAATTGCCAAAGAAAATGCCGAATTACTTGATGGGGAAATCACCCTGAAATCAGAAACAGGAAAAGGATCAACATTTTATGTCACAATTCCTTATAGGCCTGTGCCACTTAATAATGAAACCAAGGAGCCGGGTATCATTTCGAAAATCAAAAGAAAAAAGAATGATCCTATAACAATACTGGTAGCTGAAGATGAAGAGGTGAATTATTTATTTATTGAAACACTTCTCGATAAAACCACTTTGAATATTAAGACTTTACATGCAAAAAACGGACAAGAAGCCGTTGAAATTTGTAAAAACAATAAGGAAATCAATCTTGTACTAATGGATATTAAAATGCCGGGGATGAACGGTTATGAAGCAACCATTCAAATAAAAAAAAATCGTCCGGATTTACCTGTCATTGCTCAAACGGCTTATTCCACTGAAGAAGACCGAAACAGCTCAAAATTAGCTGGTTGTGATGATTATATATCAAAACCCATAAGCGAGAAAACACTGAATTCAATAATATCCCGACACCTTTCAATCTAATAATTCCCATTTGCCTGACCCCTTGGTAGAGACAGATAATTATCTGTCTCTACAACGTGGCCCTGGCGTAGGTTGGGGCACCGCCCACAATCGGCATAACAATAGATGTACCATCCACATCGACTGTAAGTTCCGTACCGGGTTCAGGCCAAAGAGTGAAATCCCGGTCGCTGGAGAAGATCATCAGTCCGATCTGTTTGCCGGCCGGGATGATCTGATCATCAGGCTCCAGGTTGAAGGTCATATCATGGAATTTGCCCGGTTTCAGGGGTTGGCTTTCCCGTATTGACTTCCAGTTCTGCGGGTCGGCCCAGCCGCGGGTGATGATATTATCCGTCGATTTCACGTTCCTGCCATTGGTCCAGGGAAGTGCAACCATCCATACCGACAGGTTGGCTGACGGTTTGCTGCAGGCAAGGCGGATCGTAACAGTTGTTGTTCCTGACAGGTGAACAGCTTCTTTCAGGACCGGTGAGAGGTACAGCAGCCGGTGGTTCGTCCATTCAGCCTGCGCCAAAATGGTACCGCTGAACGAAACATTGTCGACCAGTGTTTCTTTACCCTGTTTGGGTAATTTTTCTGTAACAAGTCCGCCGGTTTTAGGGACTCCGGCCTTCAGGTACAGAGTTACCGGACGAGCTTCGGGATTCGGATAATCAGCATAAGGTGTCGGTTTTCCGTTATCATCGCCTTCACGAACGATCCATGCCCTCGGTCCTTCAGGTACACCATTCTGAACTCCATACAAGTAATGGGCGAACCACTTATTCATCATCTCGAAGGGAGGTTCTCCGCCATGTCCGCCCTGGGTGTAATAGATCTGACAGGGCAAACCCTTTGCCCTGACTGCATCGTAAATGCGAAAGCTGTGTTCCGGAACCACATTCCAGTCATTGAAACCATGCGCCATCAGCATGGCACACTTCATCGGACCCAAATCATTAAGATAATCCCGTCCTGCCCACCAATCGTTATAATCGCCTTTTACGCGGTCATGGTTGGCGAGCATCTGCCCAACCTTAACCACCGAATCGCAATAGTCGCAATGTTGAGGCTGGCTGTGAATAAAATCATACAGTACATCGATATCCTCACCGAGCCAGCCGCCCGGGTGCCGGATCAGCCCGTTGGTGCGATAGTAGTGATAATAGGATGTATTGGGAGCAATCGGGATGATTACCTCCAGCCCGTCGACCCCCGTCGTAGCCGCAGCCAATGGAAGAGTACCGTCATAGGAAGTTCCGGTCATGCCCACTTTACCGGTGGTCCAATAGGCCATGACCTGCTCGTTTCCATCAGGAGTGGTATAACCCTTTGCGCGTCCGTTCAACCAATCAATGACAGCCTTGGGTGCCAGGGATTCATTGTCGCCGCCAACGGTGGGGCATCCCTGGGAGAGTCCTGTTCCGGGGGATGAAGAGTGCACGACGATATAACCCTGCGGGAGCCATCGGCTAACCTGTGCCTTAGAGATAACGGGCCGGTCGTTTCGGGTCACCCGTGGCGGAAAGTTCTTTCGCGGGGCTGGAACGGTGTTCAGCTCCTGCCGGGGGTTCCAGTAATACTGAAGGTCGCTGGTACCGGTACCCGCAAAATAAGGGCTCGATTCATAAATGACCGGAAGCTTCAATCCTTCGGTTTCTGTTTGTTTGGGCCGGGTCACATCCACATGCATCCGGTCCAATTTGCCGTCGCCATCTGTATCAAAAGTCGTTTCCACCCATAAATCATGAATGATCCAGTCGGCCGGGTTATTAAATTCGGGAACAACCTGTGTCATTCCGTCGGCAAAAACAGGTCCCGACTTTTTTTGACCATGGGCATCGGGTATGAGCAGCAACCAAGCAGACACAAAAACCCCCAATACAAAGCATGTTTTTTTCATTGGTGCAATTTTACCGTTTGATGAATAATTTATAGGTCTCGATGGCCTGGTGGCCAATTTGAAGATTTACTGACTGGCCGGATACCGGTATCGGTTTTCCCTGTTCTTCAATGATATTCGTATGCTCACCACTGCCGAGCGGGAAGAAACTATCAAACCTGACCTGACTGTCTTTACCTCCGATATCATAGATACGGGTTACGACACTATTATCGTCTTCGCATTTCTTAACCGCGCTGATCACGGTATTGTCGCCCGTCACAGAAAAAAAGCTCTTTTCACCGGGCAATGACCCTGCAAGTGCGGGCTTATCCTGAACGACTGCCCGCAAAGGATTATTGGCCTGGATTCCGAACCGGTATCCATTTTTCCAACCTGATTTGTGTGATAAAATGGAAAATGAATAGTGATGATCTCCCGGCTGGAGATACCAGTTACCTTCCCAATGGCAACTCTTCCGGGAAGCCAGGAGGATTGGCTGAAGAACGGGATTGCCAACCGGGTTTGAAGTCGGATCGACCCAATCGCAAACGGCAACACTCGAGCTCATGGTTACTCCAAAATGACTATCGCTGGCCGATATGAAATTCAGCACCTCACGGGGACGCGTCTCCGTGCATTTCTGTGAATAATCGAGCGATCCGTATCCGCCACCGGCTGACCCGGCAATTTCGCTGATACCCACCTCTGAAACGCCCATAGGGACTTCATAGGCAATGCCGGCCTTATCCATATTGATTGGCAGGGCCATACGGAATTCACGGTATTTTGTTCCATCCCAGTTTAAAAGCGAGATCTCGCAATCAATGCGCTTCAACTCATTATAAACGATTAGTTTTTGGCTGACTGTGCAATTTCCCAGTTTCTGTTCCATGGTGAAAACCGTTCTCACCGGACCCGATAATTGCTTGTCCACAAACCATTGCGGGGAGTGGTTACTCAATTTATCGAAGCCTTCCATGGTGGGTTGCTGAACCTCACTGAACTCTCCTGCCCCATTACCCACCGACTGCATGGTGAAAACTTCTCCGCCGAGGAATTTTCCGGTCGAAAGGATCACCTGTCCGAGTTGTCTGTCGACCAGGCTTCTGATTCAGCCATTCGATAATTCAATGGAATAAAACTGGTTCTCATAATGAATATCCGAAACCTTTACATCGGATTTCACCGGATCTGCACGGTTACCTTTTTTAATGTAGAAGGTTTTATACCCGAGTGAAGGAACATCACGGGCGATAAAGCTGATATCCAGGGAATCACCGCTTCCGGTTCCGGAAGATTGAACCGTAATGACCTGACCTTTGGCATCTTCCAAACGAAATTCGGAAAAGGGCACTTTCACCCTGATATTTACCGGATCGCTTCGCATCCACGAAAGAGCGTTAAAGACCACCACCGGAATCGCTTCATTTGGCTCGGTTTTTACACGTGCCGCGATATTTTGAATCGACCTGTTCAGAAGTTCCTTGCCTTTATCCCGGGCAAACTCCAGTTTTACTTTGAACACTTCATCCGTCACCTCCCCGTTCTTACCACCCCAGCCATGATCATCATAAATGGAAGCCTGCCAGGCAACACCTAATTCGTATGACGGGTAGTTGTTGAAACTCCCGGTGAGTATAGCGTCGACAGCCGCAAAAGTCTCGGCAGCAGGCAATAAAACCCCGGCTTCGCGTTTGGCCGAAATTGCCAGGTGGTGCGTTGGACCATGGATATATAGCCACAGGTCGGGGCGTTCACCGGTAATGGATTCCAGCGATGTGGAATTCACAGATACGGCATCGAAAAATTCTGCCGGGGAGGAATATTTAAGTTTCGGCGGATTGAATTCCTTCGATAATCCCAATCCTGATATTTCTGCCCGGTTGCTTTCCCATTCTGCAATCTGTTTGTCATAATTTGCCGGCGGGATGTAATCCGCGGAATGCAGAAAGGCAAAATGAGCTGGAGTCTTACGCATAGCATAATCAGCGGCCCAGGCATCGGTATGTTTTTTTACCCTGGTACTGTTTTCCTCCAAGTTACCGCCAAGCACCCCTTCAGAAATCATGTTGCCATAATGACTCATCGACCAGGCGAGGACACTGGTGCCATCCGGGCTTTTCCAGTTAAAAATTCCTTCCTTATGGCGGCTGATCAGGAGATAAGGGATCCCTGCCTTGGCTAATATCTGCGGCATTTGCATGGCTCTCCCAGGTACATCGGGATTATAGGCGACCTTGGCAGAGGCTCCGGGAATCATTTTACTGATGAGCTTTTTACCGTAGTAAACTTCACGAACCAGCTGTTCTCCCGAAAGTAGTCCTTCATACGGCTGATTGTATGTTGCTCCCCAGTCAAACTGTCCGTTCGTCGTCAGCCGGTTTATTTCCTCCCTTTTTTCAGGGTGGCGGTCGAGATATTCCAGCAGATAAAGCACATCCTCCATGCAAAAAGAGATATCCCGCCTATCTTCCATTTTTTTCAGGGCCGGTGTGATACAGGCATGGTCTCGCCGGGCAATGGTTTCGGCCGGGGTATCGAACCAGGCGATATCGTTATGGCTTGAAGCGATGACATGTATGATGCCGCCGGCAAAATAGCCCCAATTCAAGGGCATCGGGGTTTGGATGAGCCGGTTGGTTAACGTTTTCCTGCCTGTCGACAGGGTAAGATTTACCGGATCAGCCGAAGCCGGAATCCACACCTCCTGTTGACCGCCGGATTTCCATCCCTCCAGCTTGATCCGGGTTCCGGAGCCGATCATCAACTCATCCGGCATCTTCGTACCCTCAGGCAGCAGAACTTCAATCAAGGATTGGGTCTCCAGCAATCCACCAACCTTCCTGAATTTGTGACTGGGAAAATTAATCGCACAAAGTGGTGACACTATGCCATCCGGTTCCGAATAAACCTCCACCTCAAAAATCCGGGCATATTCATTATTGTCAGGGGCCCCTTTATCAATGAGTAACCGGATATAGCGGGACTTTACCGGTTCAAAATTATGAACCGTGATACTGTCGGTATTTCCTTTCACCGGCGGCACCAGGTCGATCCAGGGACCCTGACCGGTATTCCCTTTCTGAACCCGGAAATCAGCGGTATTGTATTGATCCCCATCTCCGTATACCCCTTCATGCCGAATCAAAATGCGGTCGATCACCCTTTCAGCACCCAAATCGATGAGCAGCCAATGCGGTACTTTTCCTGAGGCTGAATTCCATTTGTCTGTTTCACGTGAGGACCAGCGTCCATCCAGAACATTGGAAGCCTCATAACCGGGTCCGTATATACTGCTTGCCGTAGCTGTGGCTCCCCATTTTGAAAGGGCAACATTGACCTCCGGTTTCCCCGGCTGTGCATTCGTCTGTGCCCAACCGAACTGTACCGACGAGAATAAAATCGCACTAAAAAGGATCGAACCTGTCAGATATTTCATTTTCTATTTTTTATTCACCAAATTTTCTCAAGACCCGATATTCCGCTTCACGCTTCACGCCTCACGATTTTGCAGACAGGCCATGGCCTGTCTCTACATGTCACAATATCTCTTAAACGCCTCCGCAATTCCTGCGGACTTGGTATCCCCGTTATGGACCAGAACCCGGTAACGCAAATTAATTGAATCTCCTTTTTTCAATACGGTTCCTGTCTTTTCATCGGCGGGCCAGTACATGGGAGTTGGAGAGAAAAATCCGTAATCCCGGGTAAACCACGGAGATGGGTACCAGGGGTTCGAAGGGTGCTGCAGGATGGCCATTCCTTCGGTTTTGCCATTCCGGGTTCCATAGCAGTCCATCCAGGGTGATTTTTTCCCGAATGTGCCTTTTTCCCCCGCTTCGCCAAGGTTGCCTTCTGCATTGACCATCGTACCTCCCTGGGCGACAGACAGGTCCGGAGCCATCCGGCCGCTGAAAAAAGAGTGGTTGGTTTTCTCGATTTTCACGTCCATGAGCATATCAAGGCGAATTTCAAAATCGATTTGAAAAAGATCTTTGGAAGGTGCGGTAATCGTAATCTTCCGTACATCCCTGACGGGCGATTCCGCACCGGGACGGCTCCAGATGCACTCATTGGCAATTACCACCGAATCCTTTCCGTTCTTGAGAATTTCTGCCCTAAGGGTCATGATCTGTCCCCGGTCGAGCCCTTCCTGCCAATAATTGCCGCCGTTTACCCGGTCGCAGCCGAAAAAGAGCGAACTGTGGTGTGGATACAGGCTGTTCCGCATGGAGGTCACGGAAAAGCCCGATGGCCCGTTAACAGGGAAAAAGAACGGATATTTCTCGTCATCGGAAAACTGGTATTGGGTAAAGAGATTCCCGTTTATGCTGACATCGATATGATTGCCAACTTTAACGGCAGTCACCTGTGCTCTGACTGTAAAGCTGGTAAGCAACAGGAGACAGGCAAGGAATACGGATTTCTTGTAATTCATTTGCAGAGATTTAAATCAGTGAGGCCAGCCAATCGTGAATGGTTTATTGAGACAAATATAATCAATCATCGGTACGGGTTGAACCGGAACTACCGTGATTAGCTTGAAAAAACCGAGTAAAACCGCTACTTTTTCTGGAAATATTTACACGTTCACCGAACAAATGGGTTTGTCCGGTTGTTTGTTTTTTATTATCATTAAAACAATCATCATGGCACGAGTTAGTACATACCTCAATTTTCACCGCAACACCGAGGAAGTTTTCAATTTTTACAAATCGGTCTTCGGCGGTGAATTCGGCGGACAAGGCATTGCACGTTTCGGAGAGATTCCGCCGGCTCCAGGTGCTCCGGCGCTTTCGGATGCTGATAAAAATCTTGTTATGCATATAGAACTTCCGATTATGGGAGGTCACGTTCTCATGGGCACCGATGCCCCTGATTCCATGGGGTTTAAAGTCATCAACGGCAACAATGTCTATATTATGTTGGAACCAGATACCCGGACTGAAACAAAACGGCTTTATGACAAGCTGGCGGCCGGCGGTCAGGTTACCCAGGAACTTCAGGAGATGTTCTGGGGTGATTATTATGGCAGTTGTACAGATAAATATGGAGTGCAATGGATGTTTAACTGTTCTGAAAAGAAATCAGTTAATTAAAAAATAAACAAATGGAAACAACAAATAAAACTCCGATTACGGTAAAGGCACAGATCAATGCTAATGTTGAAAAAGTTTGGAAAAAATGGACCAACCCGGATGACATCATTCACTGGAATCATGCATCGGATGACTGGATCAGTCCGCGTGCCGAAAACGACCTGCGCAGAGGAGGTCAATTCAATATCCGCATGGAGGCCAAAGATGGGAGCACAGGCTTCGACTTCAGCGGTGTTTATGAAAAAGTGATGCTCCACAAAGAAATCGATTACGTGCTAGGTGACGGGAGGAAAGTGAGGATTATCTTCTCACCCGTGAAAAACAAAACGGAGGTTATTGAAACTTTTGATGCAGAAAATACCAATCCGGTAGAATTACAGCGTCAGGGCTGGCAATCCATCCTCGACAGTTTTAAAAAATACACGGAAGCTCATTAATCCATGTAGCCTATGATTACGAACAAAACCGCACCAAAGAATATCGATGAATATATTGCCGGTTTTCCGCCAGATGTTCAGGTCATTCTGGAGAAAGTTCGATCCATTATCCGGGAGATAGTGCCGGAAGCATCGGAAGCCATAAGTTATCAGATGCCGACTTTTAAGCTGCATGGAAATCTGGTCCATTTTGCGGCTTTTAAAAACCACATCGGCTTTTACCCGATGCCACACGGGATCGATGTATTCAAGGAAGAACTATCCAAATATGCCAGTGGAAAGGGTTCGGTACAATTTCCTCTGAATCAGCCGATTCCTTATGATATCATTGCCAAGATCGTGAAATTCCGGGTTGCGGAAAATCTTAGAAAGGCCAAGGTATGAAGAGGGAGGACCCGTTGGTCCTCCCCTACGACAACACCGATGATGGGAAAATGCCGTCGACCCATGGGTCGACTGTGTTCATGAAAAGGATTTTTTGTAGGGGAGGAGCCGAGGCTCCTCCCTTCCTAACCACCCTAAACTCCTTCCTCATATCATCGAGCTCAAATACCCCTAATTTTTTACCACCTTCACCCAATAACAAACTCCCGCTGTATCCACCAGCCGTATAAAGTATATCCCTGATTTGCAAGCACCAAGATCAATCAGTTGACCTTTGGAACCTGTACTGAATTCCCCATGGCCGATCACCTGTCCCTGAGTTGAAAGAGTGGTATAAGTATAATCCTTATCTGCCGGAACATCTACCCTGACCAATCCGTTGGTTGGCACCGGATAAGCATTGATCCGGGTATCCAGGGCAGGAACTTCAGAACCTGAAGTATTGCCATTACAGCCCACGATCGAAAATTCTGCAGCCGAAGCCCATATTCCGCCGTTGACTTCTGAAAGGGCGACCAGTTTCCAGTACTGGCCCGATTTGGTCTGTGCCAGTTTGACAGTTTTGGGGGCTGCGGAATTCTCCCATTCTCCCGTGGCCACCGGTGGTCCGTAATTATCATAATCGTCGCTGACGTATAGTTCAAATTGCTTGATCCGGCCATTGACCCCTTCCTGGCGGGGAAGGTAGATAAACTGGTGAACACTGTACTTTGAACCCATATCCACTTCAAATTTATGCGGATAGGAGGTCGGGTTAGTGCTCCAGCGGGTATGCCAGATAGTAGCAGGATTACCATCAATGGCATTCGAACCCGGAGAACCTGACTCCTGGCTATCGACATTTGAAAGCCAGCCGGCTTTTGGAACCTCTGCCGGATTGGTACAGTCGCTGACTGAAGGGCAGGTGGTTGCAGTCACCATACCGGTTATTGTCTTCGAAAAGGTTTGGCCGCCCTTTGTTATGGTGAGGGTGACATCGTAGGTTCCCGGGGTGCCCAGCACAACTTTGGGATTCCGGATATCCGGACTGCTGATATATGCGGGAGCGGGAGTGATGGTCCAGTTCCAGGTGACCCCCTCTTGATTAATCATCGAATGATCATCGAAATTCAGGGTGTCGAGATAACAATTGAAATGCTGCCGTTCCACCCATGGCGTGATGATCGGTGTAAAATCGGGTTCCTGTAAGGGAGATTCCCATATACTTCCAATGCCCGCCACCCTGAGTTTACTGTCCCTGAAAAAAGACAGTGCCAGGTTGACATGCATACCAGCCGGATAATCTTGATTGAACAAGGTCCAGTCGGTTTCTCCATCCCGTCTGAAATAGACGCGGGCCGGTTTGCCGGTGATGGTATTGGTGAACAGGTACACCAGGTCCTTCCCGCTTTGAGTAGGCTGGATAACCAGGCACTTGGTGGCTTCGGAGACGGTGCCTGACCAGTTGGTCCAGGTATCTCCGCCATTCTCGGATTTGTATATCCTTCCCAAATCCGACGACCAGGTTCCGTTTTGCAGACAGGCATAAATGGTGTTTCCCTGATAGGGCGATATGGCAAAAAAGAGTTTTCCTTTCCAGTAGGAAGTTCCGTTGGGACTTTTTGTAATGGAAGTCTTTGCAATCCAGGTGTATCCCCCATCCGCACTTTTATACAATCCGCGATCCACGACATCGGCATACAAAAAATCGGGCTGACTATAGCTGATCTGTAAATACATGACTTTTGATGGGAATGTATAAATCCTTTCCCAACTCACTCCCATATCTGAACTCTTCCAGATACTGTTTCCTTCACCCAGGTAGAGAATCCCGTAATAGTTGGGATGCGCAACCAGATTGCTCCGGCGGCCGCCGTATTCTTCCATATTCGGAAACTTGCTGAAAATGAACCGGCCTTCGGGTTTGCCTGAGGCCACTTTCGGAAGTATCCAGCCATTCCCAAGATCATTGAAAGCCACCTGGCGGCTGCGGCCCTGAAGGACCCATCCCGTAGGGGACTCGGCTCCACCCATACGCAAGGCCTTGTTATTATAGAAATCAGCCATAGCGGTATTCCCGTTATGGTACCTGCCGCCGACAATGATATCCTCGTTCCAGCCCTGGTCGAAGCCCCACATGTCAGACCCCACGATCCCGTCGATCCGTGCAAAATATTTTGAGGTGGAAGTATAATTATCATCGGTAATGGTCATCCCCCCATCGGTTGACAACCAAGTCTTTCCGCTCGGAAGCATCCTAATATCCTGAATATCCGGATGAATGGAAAAAGCTCCGGAGTAACCTCCGATGGCGGTAAAACGGTCACCTCCGTTGGCCGATTTAAACAGGGTGGTAGTTCCGGCGAAGATCAGGTTTTCATCGATGGGTGAAACAGCGAGTACCAGATCGAAATATCCCTGCCCGTTATTCATTGGAAAGTTATCGGTTTGCCCTGTTCCCAGAAGAGTCCACGACCAGGTACCGCCGTTGATGGTTCCTTTATACAGGTACGGAGTATTACTGGCACTCAGCATGACCACAAACAAGAGGCTGGGATTGTCAGGGGTAACCGCCAGGAGTCCGCCGCTTGACTCGACAATGGTATTGGGGAATGAAGCTTCCACGGCAAAAGTAGCCCCTGAATCTATTGAAATGACCACTTCAAATTTCCCGGTTGCATTTTTCGATAAGGAATAAATTACGTTAGCGTCATCAGGCTTAATTTCCACGTCATAAGATGCCCTGGTCCATTTTTTTGTCCACGTAACTCCTGCGTCTGCACTGATATAAATCCCGGTTGGGGCAGCGGCAACAAGCTTATCGGACTGACTCTGGTCGATGATCAGGCGATCGGCCGCAAAGATATTCGGGGAGGCAAGCATCGGTTTCCAGGTCAGTCCGCCGTCGGAAGTTTTATGGATCTGCGATCCGGCTGACACATAGGCCAAATCAGGATTTTGCGGGTGTACGGCTATTGCTGTCACCCCACCTCCAAAAGGATATCCTTGTCCGGTAATATGCCAGGTCACCCCGTTATCGATTGATTTATTGACAAATCCGGTTTCTGTGCCAACATAGAGGATGTTATTATTTGAAGCTGATACATCGAAGGAGTAAACATTGACCTGCCAGGGGCAAGCCAAAGGAATCGTGTTTGAACCGGATTCATTCAGCCAGAAAGTTTGTTTAGGTCCGAGGAAGGTCCAGTTTGAATTATCTCCCGCACCGGTCTTTAAATTCAGGCTTGCCCCTTTTTGACTGGAAAGCAGGTTTTCACGATATTGAGCCAAATCGGGGATCACAATTGATCCATCCTCCTGGATATAAGGTTCAACTGCACGCCGCCAGATCTTGTAATACCTGATGACCGGGCTTTTCTCACCGGGATGAGTGGTCATGTATTCCTGGAAACCTTTGTCCATTTCCCTGGCATTAGTGGAATTTTGATAAAGCATTTTTGCCCAACCGGGAAAGGAGTCGCTGTAGGCGGGTTTATAGCTTTTAATGATACCGGGGATGTCATCGTAGGGCGTAAATTCAGATTGCGCTTGAACGAAAAGGCTGCATATCCCAGTCATCAAGATCGTTACAAAGAACCGTAAAGAAAAAAAACTTGTCATAATCAACATGGTTTGGAACCTGCAAAATACGGCAAAAAGATTTAACCCTTTGTGAAAATCTCGAAGCCACCTGTTAACACTTGGATTTGATACGCTTTTTTACCTTCTTGGCGCCAAATCCGAAACATGAAAAAGCTTTATCTGCTGATATCGGCCGGTTGTTTACTTTCAACCCAGCCAGCTCCTCCTCAGGAGTACCCTGATCGCCGGCCGATGGCAACATTGAGGATGGATGCCAAGGATGCCGGTATCGTACTTCGATACGGCGACGGACCTGGTCGTTGCGATATCCTGGGCGCGCGCGATGTTTGGGTTTATGAAGCCGGCGGCACTTATTACATGCATTATGACGGTGCCGGGGAAAAAGGGTGGCTATGCTGCCTGGCTACCGGCAAGGATCTGGTCAGCTGGGAGAAAAAAGGGCCGATCCTCGATTTCGGCGATCCGGGCGAAGACGATTCGAAGTCAGCCTCTTATGGGGTAACCTATTTTGATGGAGAGCAATGGCACCTGTTTTACCTGGGAACACCGAACACGAGCAATCCTCCTGACCTGATTCCCGCCTTCCCGTATCTGACCATGAAAGCCAGGGGAGCCGGACCGGCGGGGCCCTGGATCAAACAAAAAGCGGTGATTCCTTTCCGGACTAAACCAGGAACTTATTATTCCATGACGGCGAGTCCCGGACAGGTGATTAGGAGTGGGGTTGAATATATCCAGTTCTTCAGTTCAACTACCATAAAAGAGAGGAATCCATGCGTCCAGCGTACGCTGAGCATTGCCCGGACCAAAGATCTTGACGGTCCTTGGTCTATTGATCCCGAACCTATTGTACCGATTGAGGAGCAAGTTGAAAACTCATCTCTCTATTTTGAGAAAAACAATAATACCTGGTTTTTATTCACCAATCACATCGGCCTGGATGGGGGTGAATACACCGATGCCATTTGGGTTTACTGGAGTCAGGACCTGAACCGTTGGGATCCTGCAAACAAAGCCATTGTGCTCGATGGAAAGAACTGTACCTGGTCATCGAGATGCGTCGGCTTGCCATCGGTTGTATCGGTCGGCAACCGGCTGGCTATATTCTATGATGCGCCCGGCGGAAAGAGCACCAGTCATATGAAACGAAACGTTGCCCTGGCTTGGCTGGATTTGCCTCTCGAGGCTCCTGAAAAGAAGTAGAAATCTTGTATCCTGAGGTTTAC
>Ga0172379_10004161_pt1 | contig 21781 bp, 16 predicted proteins | sample GrowelOW334metaG_FD_119756 | JGI IMG/M metagenome (GOLD analysis project Ga0172379, IMG submission 119756) | Groundwater microbial communities from an aquifer near a municipal landfill in Southern Ontario, Canada - Groundwater well OW334 metaG | ecosystem: Environmental > Aquatic > Deep... | reverse complement strand
TGAATGCACTTACGTTTCCAGCTTGCCCTGCCATAAATCCCGCTAACAACGCAGTAACTCCTAGTCCAACAAGACCGGAAGGATAATAACGAGCGATGAGTAACGGAAGAGCCGAATCATAATTTACATGACCACCGTCGTGCAGCAAGGTGAATCCACTTTTAGGGTCTATTGAGAGAGCTATTGCAATCAAGCCAGCAACGATGACTATGAAAGGAAGAGCCATTTTAAAAAATGATGCAAGTATCGGTGTCATTCTAGCTGAGCGAAGATCTTTTGCCGAGAAGGCTCGCTGAATGACCAGGAAGTCGGTTGTCCAGTATCCAAATGAAAGGACAAAACCCAACCCAAGAACAATACCTCCCCAGTGAATGAACATCCCATTCTGCATTGGATTTGATGAGGTGGACCAGAGTGTTGTAAAAGACGTCTGGGCGCTGTATTGATTTATCCGTGCAATAATTTCACTAAGACTCCCGATCTCAATTATTCCAAGAATAGAAATGAGAAACAAACCAAACCAGATAAGAAAGAACTGGATTATTTCTGTAAATATAGCCGACATTAATCCGCTTAATCCAACATACACTGCTACAGTAATTGCAGATGCCCACATACTAACATCCCAATTCCATCCTAAAAATGTATGAAGAACCAGCGCCATTGCGTAGAGATTAATTCCAGAGACAAGCAGCGTCATTAAAGCGAAAGCAATTCCATTCAATACACGGGTCTTTTCGTCAAAGCGGAGTTTCAGATATCCCGGTACGGAATTGATTTTACTGCTATAATAAAAGGGCATCATATAGATACCAAGAAAAAGCATCGCGGGAATTGCCCCGATCCAATAAAAATGGGCAACATACATTCCATACTTAAACGTATTCCCGGTCATCCCAAGAAGTTCAAGCGCACCAAGATTTGCGGATAAAAAAGCTAGACCAGCTACCCAAGCGGAATTTTTTCTTCCGGCAAGAAAAAAATCTTCCTGACTTGTGGTAAATCGCCTCAGGTACCATCCTATCCCTATAACAAACGCAAAGTAGACTAAAATTATAATCCAATCAATAAATGAGAGCCCGATTGCCTGCATCTTTTCCTCACGAAAGGTTAGTTATTATTTCTGCTATTATTTATCGTACATGTAAAAAAGTTTTTATGCTAACAAATTCCGTTTATTCGCCGGAAACCAATCACTATATATTCATGCAAACCTTGCCGCAAACGTTTGCGGACTTGCCGAAAAATTTTTTCCGATCCTCTAAGTTGAACTTCTTACTATTAACTTAGCATCCAGCACTACTGTTTTCACCTTCAAAGGCGGACTTTCACTTTCAATCATTTCAACCAGGATTTCCGCCGCTCTTTTCCCCATCTCGAACGAAGGTTGATCAACAGTAGTTATAGGAGGATCAACAAGAGCGGTGATCTTGTTATTTGAAAAGCCTACAATTCCAATATCGGAAGGGATTTTTAAACCGGCTTCTTTAATTCTTTGAAAAGCTCCTACGGCAACCGGGTCATTTACAGCAAAGATGGCATCGGGAATAATGTTCTTGTTCAATAAATTATCCATGGAATTGTAACCGTCGGTCTCGTGAAGTCCACCGTAGCAAATAAGTTCTTCCTGATAAGGGATATTCGCCTTTGTTAAAGCCTCTGAATATCCTTTCAACCGTAATTTACATATTTCAAGTTCTTTCGGACCGGCAAAATGCGCTATCTTTTTGTATCCTTTTTCCGTTAAATGTGAGACTGCATCAAATGCGCTTTTTGCATCATCAATTATAACTTTACTTACCTCAATGTCGCTACAGGCGCGGTCAAAAAATACAAGCGGGATCCCTCTATCGAGCACACCCTGGAAATGATCGCTGTTTTTAGTGTTCTGGGAGATGGATGCTACAATTCCGGCAACTCTTTGCTGAATAAGGACGTTCGTATTAATCACTTCCCTCTCAAAATTTTCATTTGACTGACAGACAATAATAGTATAGCCGGAATGATACGCTACTTCCTCAATTCCGCTAATTGCCGAAGAAAAAAAGTCATGCTGAATCTCCGGAACAATAACACCGATAATAGTTGTCCGGTTGTTTTTCAGGCTTTGCGCAATTGAATTTGGTTTGTAGTAGTATTCTTTTGCTAATTTTTTTACGAGCTTCTTAGTCTCTGCTTTAATATCGGGGTGGTCGCTCAGAGCGCGGGAAACCGTGGAAGCGGAGATTCCTAATTTTTTTGCGATATCTGTTAATGTTGTATGTTTCATTTATTTCCGCAAACGTTTGCGATAACGTTTGCAAAATAAAAAATCGAAAGGAACTTGTCAAGAAGTTTTTTAAGTAATTTCTATAAGTGAATGAACCTCAGCAAACTTAAAAGGATTCTAATATGGGGGGGAAAAAATCGAAAAAATCCATTGCCACAGATATAATTTCACTCCCTCTTTTATGAAAAATGGGCGCTTCACATTATTCCCCCTTATTACAGAAATTTATTTTAGAAGGGTCATCTCTTTTACCTGGTTGATGATTCCATTTGCAATTGATATAAGTAAACACCCTGTGAATATTTTATGGTCATGAATTTATAATTATCTCCCCCCAAAATTGGAGTCAACTTATTTAGTGAGGATGGAATTTTTACTTTACTAGCTATTTCCAAAAAATTTACTTTTTTCGTTTATGACCTTGAATCAAGATTCAGTTAATTTTTTTAGTAATTCACTGAGATTTACTTTTGCAATGCTGCTTGCATGATCGGACATAGCGTATGGAATTATAAGATCATCTCCATGTATTGCTCCACCGCAGCTATAAACCACATTAGGGACATAGCCTTCTCTTTCATTTTCATTAGGGGTCAATAGTGGTTCTTCTAAACGGCCGATAACTTTTGATGGATCATCTTTATCTAGCAAAAATGCTCCGATCGAGTATTCACGCATAGCTCCAACGCCATGGCTTAATACCAACCAACCCGCCTCTGTCTCAATTGGTGAACCGCAATTACCAAGCTGCACAAATTCCCAGGGATACGTCGGTTTTAGAATTAATTGTTTTGTGTACCAGAAATGAAGATGCTCGGAATACATTAAAAAAATGTTTTCGTTATCCTGCCTGGAGATCATAGCATAGAGTCCATTAATTTTTCTTGGGAAAAGCGCCATCCCTTTATTCTCAACTTCAGGCCCATTTAAGGTGCTTATTTTAAAATGCAGAAAGTCTTTGGTTTCAAGAAGCTGTGGAAATATTACTTTACCATCGTATGCTGTATAAGTAGCATAATAAGTCCGTTCTCCGTTTTCGTCGGTAAAATCAACGAAACGGGCATCTTCAATTCCATTCATTTCCGAAGGGGAATGCGGAAAAATTATTCTCTCCGAAAGTCTTTGATCTGGTGAATATTGAATTTCATAATTTGAAAGTGCGAGCGATAAAATTCCATTTGCAGTTAACTCATTTTCTCCACCTTTCTTTCTGAAAGGACGCATCAATATTTTTATGCAATCTTCAAGATCAGCAAAGGTAAAATTATCTTCGAGACCGTTTAATACTGTTTTAGTAAAATCACTCAACAAATCAAGTTCCATGAGCTTCCGCTCAAAAAGTTTCTTTTCATAAACAGGATTTGTAATATCTTCTGAAGTTGTCACATAGCGCGTTGGAGTACTAATAGTAATTCCGTTATCCTTATCAATTACTCCTGATCTGAAAGTAATAGATGAAAGATGCCCCTCACCTGTAGCCCGCAAGCTTAAAATAAAACGGTGGCTTCCTTCGGGCAGATCTGATTGATCAGGATGCCACACCATCGAAGGATTAAAGAGAGCGGCTGATTCCATCGAATATTCTTGCGTAAAATAAGCTCCGATTAATAATTTTCTCTCCTCACTTAACTCTTGATCCGTTAATAGATGCGTTTTCATTTGTTCAAATCGGTTGAGAAAAAAATTACGCAGCCTTTGATGCCGTACTTCAAATTCTGTAATCACCTGCCTAAGTTCTTTTTTAACTTCCTTTTCAGAAAGACTTAGAATTCTCCCAAGGATCTTTATAATTCTTTCTTCAGACATAATTGTAAAGGGTCTGTATACAACTCTTTTGTAATCGGGTTTAATAACTATTCTTGTTCTAATTGCTTTCATTTTTTTCAATTAATTGTTTTTCAATCATTTAAGATACTATCTTTTTATCCTTTTATTTCTGTTAATCTTCAAATTGTTTTTCAATTATGTCACGAAAATGTTGTGGATAATAATAGGGATTTAATAGTGTGGGCTAAGAAAGACTTGAACCGCCGACCCGCTGATTATGAGGGGACACCCCGGTATTATTTTGAAAAACACACGCTCATAATTCATTGAATAATAAAGAGTTACGAGATCGCATATTTTGTTTTTAAGACGGAAGTAGTTTTTGAAGTAGTTGAGCTGCCTCCAAAACATTTTTTACAAAAAAAAATCCCCCATTACTGGGGGATTTTTTCTGTCTACTGAAAACTGATTACTGAAAACTATTTCAAGATTACCATCTTCTTCGTTTGTATAAACGCTCCCGATTGTAAGCGATAGAAATAAGTTCCGCTCGAAAGGTTTGCTGACGAGAACTCGACTGTATATGTACCGGGTTCTTTCTTCTCATTCACCAATACTGCCACTTCCTTACCAATTACATTAAATACTTTTAACGTAACATTCTGTGAACCGGTAACTGAATACTGAATACTTGTACTTGGATTAAACGGGTTAGGATAATTCTGTGCTAAACTAAAGTCGAGCGGAGCCGAGACTCCAACTTCTACTTCTTTGCTGTATTTGTATTGCCCGTCGTTGTCTAATTGTTTTAGGCGATAGAGATACTTACCTGCAATTGCAGACTTATCAGTAAAGCTATATTCTTTAGGTGAGTTGCTATTACCTGCACCATTAACAAAACCTACTTTCAACCATTCTGTATTCTTACTTCTGGCTTCTGACTTCTGAATTTCAAAACCGTAATTATTTACCTCTGTTGCTGTCTGCCAGGTAAGGCTAACGGTTTTATTTTGTGCTGATGCTGAAAATGAAGTTAGCTCGACAGGAAGAGGTAAGGCTGATGAAACGGAGGTTGAAGAACTATAGTTATACGCTTTGTCATAAGTATAAATTACGTAATAATATGTATTACCGATCATTAATGATGCATCAGTAAAAGAAGTAGCTGTTCCAATATATGCAACGGTTCCATCTCCAATTATATTAGTAACAGCATAAATGCCATTAACATTTGGTGTACTGGTTGGAGCAGCCCCATCTCTTCTTAAAACTAAATAGCCTCCATTGTCAGTACCTGTACCTGGTGCAGTCCAGGATACATTTATTTCTCCATCCGCGCTTCCTGAAGCAACTAATGGATTAGTCGCTGGATCAGGGGCAAGATTATCAACAGCACCAGCATAAATACACATATCGTCGATAAACAAATCCCCCCCTATTCCAATTTGTTTGTGCATAATAACCCCAGCAATATCAGTAAAAGTCCTCGAATTCGGATTATAAGTTTGTTTTTCCCAAGTATTTGCAATTGGTGTATCATAGGTTCCTTGTAAATCCTCAATTCCAGATCTATTAACTCCTTCTTGGTTACTTTGTGAATTTGCGGCATCGGCAACACGCCTATAGTATTGAATTGTGACATTGGTAGTCTGAGAACTAACACTAATCAGTGGGGAAAAAACACGTCGCCCCGTAGTCGTTGTATTATTTACCTTGAGTGAATGTGCTCCACTCCTTACAGTAACGGTCTCGTCGGCAATTGATTGATTTGCACTGTATTTACTCCATTTATTAGCTTGTGCAGTAGTTTGTGTATTTGTGTTATCAATAGTAGCACTACCTTCAAAACCACCATCAAGACCTAGGTAAGATTGCCCCCACCCCACCCGGCCAAAAACAATAAGCACAAAGAATCCAAAGAAAAGTAGTTGATTTTTCACAATGAACCTCATATAGTTTTTATGTAATAAAGATATTTATTCCCAAAACAACAGCAGAGTTAAAAGCTCAAAACTAATTCATTGCAAAACTACTAAAAAAATTATTCACCACAAACAATGTTGCGTTAAGAAAAGGTTAAATCAGTTATCAATTTTCAGTTGGCAGTTTTCAGATGAACGCTGACCATTTCATAAGCCGTTCTGCGGGAATTTCTAATTCCTAATTCTCGCTGCGTTCGCCTCAGGCGAAATTCCTAATTCTTTACAGCCCATACTGCACCGAAACACCAAACGCATGATTCACTCCAAGCTGCCAGGCAGGCGTTCTTGTAATATCTTCCTCGGTAACGTAAGAATATTGATAATAGATTTTACCAAACAGATCATGCAAGTATTCATAACTAACTTCTAATCCGATGTTCGTTTCATTTCGCCTTAAGCCGTAGAGAAAAGCCTCGCCGGGTAATTCATATTGATTAGCGATGGCGCTCATCCCACCGCGACGGATATGTTCACCCCAGAATTTAGTTTCCAATCCTCTTCTAAACCGGTAATCCAATTGCAAATAAATCTGGTCTGCATTCTGCCCGATATAATGTCCGAGTAAATAATTTGCGTTTTCGTAAGTTTGAGTCGGTATCCAATTTGAATAGACCCACGGAAGTATCTTTGTATATTCCAATCTTGTCATCAAACCGGGTAAGCCTAAATTGTACATTGCACCGCCAATAGTATACCCGAATTGATTTCTATCTGCTTCCCCTTTTAGAAATCTGGTTAAAGAAAATTCATCTAGAAAAGCAGAACCGTAAAGTTTAAATCCTAACGGATGATAATAATTCCAGTCAATAAAAATGGAACCATTATTCCCGCTTTCCGCACCGCCATAAGTAATAGCATGATCTACCGAACGGTAAAATAAAAACGGGATGAAGTACCCTAAATAAGGAGACTTATCGCTGTACATCATCGTCTCTCCAACCGTGAAAGAAAAATTTTCAACCGGTTTAATTTGAAGCGCATGCATTACAAAATATTTTTCCCGCTCTATCGTTCTGGGATTATCATTGAAATTTGTTCTATAAGTAGCAAGACTATCAGTTACTCTCGAGAGCAGCCATCCATGCATAAAATAATAAGTAAACCACTTCGCGGGAGTTAATCTAAAATATAGCGAAGGAAATGAAGGAGCTTTTGCTGATAAAACTAATTGGGAGCGGTAACCGCTTCCTAAAGTAAAAAATTCTTTTGTTAAACCTGTTGTAATCCAGCTATTTCCATAGAGAATAGAGCCTGTAGTTTCGCTGAATTCAATACTGTTGTTCTCACTCTGACTTAAAACAGCGCCGGTTTCATTCGTTAATTGTTTTTTAACATCTACGGTTTTTCCTTTTTCGAGATTCTCTAAAAAGCCGAGACTGAAACCAAAATTTTTATTGATCTCCCCATACATCTTAAATCCCCACGAACGTTTAAAATAACTTTCACCGGCTTTGCTCCCCGATGTAACAAGTAGCGATGGAGAAAAGGAATAGGTAAACAATGTATCCCGGTAATAAAAAGGTCTTACTCTTCTTTCAATTGATGAGTTTATTAACCCGTCTTTCAAATCGCTTACATAATTTTCATTCACCGGATTCATTTCATCATAATATTCTTTTTTATACCACTCCAACTCCTCCTTTTCCAGCTCCGTCAAATTCTTACCACTGCCAACTGCTAACTGCCGGCTGTCAACTGCCGACTGCCGACTGCTCTCTGCCGACTGCCGACTGCTCTCTGCCGACTGCCCACTGCTCTCTACCGACTGCCCACTGCCGACTGCCGACTGCCCACTGACTTCTGACTTCTGACTTCTGACTACTTCCTCCAGATACTCCCCAATCTCCTTCCTAGTCAACGGCTTTTGAAATTCATTGCTAGTAATTATTCTCTTCAGACTCATCCTCTCAAGGAATTCATAAACTCCATCCGATGTTCCCGGTTCAAAAACAGCTTGCCCAAACGATGGAACTTGCAATAGAAAAATAACAAGCGCTAAGATTACATTTTTTTTCATATCATTTTTTCTTTTTTTTTATGAAGCAAATATAGTATTAAGTCACCTTATGCAAAAAGATGGAACCGTAAGGCGATTCTCTGAATCGCCTACGTGTTTTATGTTATTTCGTTCATTTATCTGTCGAAACAGAGTTTCGACCTACGAATTTGCGTAACGTGAGTTATTAAAATAGTATCCAAAGATTAAAACCAAATTACAATAAACAAAAAATCCCACTTTCGTGGGAAATCTATTTTTCTTCATTCCTAATTCCACATTCCTAATTCGTAATTATTTTAGTAGGCATTCTCATCCCCTTTAATCATATTCCAGATAGTTAATGTGATAATCTGAAGATCCAATAAGAACGACCAATGCTCTATGTACCAAAGGTCATGCTCAACTCTCTTTTGCATTTTCCAATGTTCCTTGGTTTCACCTCTATATCCATTAATTTGTGCCCAACCCGTAACACCCGGCTTTACCAAATGCCTAAGCTGGTAGTAGCGTATCTTATCTTTTGACTCAAGATTTAATGGAGTAGGGTGCGGTCTGGGACCAACAACCGACATATCACTCATAAGAACATTCCAGAACTGGGGTAGTTCGTCAAAATTTGTTTTTCTTAAAAAGGCGCCAAATTTAGTTATTCTCTCGTCGTTCTTCGTAGCTTGTTTATATTTTCCTGTTGCATCAACTTCTTCGCTCTCCATCACCATCGACCTGAATTTATAGGTGATAAACCGCCTGTTATTTCTTCCCCATCTTTCATGCTTAAAGAAAATAGGACCTTTAGAAGTCAGTTTTATCCCAATTGCGATTAAGGGAAACAACCATGAGAAGATTAAAACAAACAAATAAAAAGCAAAAACAAAATCAAAACCACGCTTCAACATTCTCCAGCTAAATTCATTTATCTTATCGGTTCTAACAGTTATAAGAGGAAATTTATCAAAAATTGTAACTTCAAAACGTTCCGATAAATACTTAAAATAATCGGGAATGATCCTCACCTTCGCAGTACTGTTCTCACAAACCGAAATAACCCAATCCAATTTCTCGGTGGCGTAATTTGGCAGCGCTATTATTACATCATTTACAGGTTTTGTATTTAAGACGTGCTCAAGCTGATCTATCTTGCCAAGGTATTTGCCGTTTAATAAAACTTTAATGTTATCATCCAAAAAACCGACTAACTTATATCCGAAATGGGGATTTGTGCGGATTGAATTGTAGAAATTTTGTCCTACTTCGCCGGCACCTACAATTAAAATGGTCCTAAGATTTCTTCCTTTTCTTCTTAAATAGTTAAAGTATTTTCTGACTATGAATTTATTTAGGGATAAGGTAAACATTAATAAAAACGCGTAATAAAAAACAAAACTCCTTTTTATATAAATTTCTTTAATTACAAATAAAAGAACTATTGAAATAATTAATTGTACTAAAGTTGATTTTATAATGGTTATTAATTCATAACTAAAATTCCTTGACCGGAATTCATCGTAGACCCCCAATGAATTGGCAGTTACAAACCACGTCCCCAGAAGTAAAAAGAACAGAAAGTTTTCATTAAGAGTAAAGGAGGGTTCTTCAACAATTTGTGAAAAGTACAAACTGATAAAAAAAGAAATCGTTACACAGAAAAAATCAGTTGTATATCTTAAAAACCGTATTGAATTTCGTTGTATTTGCATTATTTGTTTTTGTATACGTCACTTTTAATAGATAAAATCTCTTTCGATTTCCCGAAATAATTTCCCTTGCATATCTTTTAAGGAAACAATTGGTGAATTAACATTCCATGAAATATTCAAATCCGGATCATTATACCGAATTGAACGTTCACTTGGCTTATGATAAGGAGAGCTACATTTATAAGAAAAAAGCGCAGTGTCTGATAACACTGCAAATCCGTGAGCAAACCCCGGTGGTATCCACAATTGTGCATGGTTTTCTTCAGAAAGTTCTATTGCGACATATTTACCAAATGAAGAATACCCAAAGCGAATATCTACCGCAACATCTAATACTTTTCCATGGGGTACCTGACAAAGCTTTCCTTGGGCAAACTCTCCAACTTGATAATGTAGCCCGCGGACTGTTCCTTTTTCTGAAAAAGAAATATTATCTTGAAAAAATGAAACTTCACCCAATATCTCTTTATATTTTTCGGCTTGAAACGATTCAAAGAAATAGCCTCTCTCATCGTTATACACATTAGGATAAAGTATTTTCACTTCCTCAATTGAGGTTTTTTCAATTTTCATTTTTCTAAATTATTACTGTATATTATTTGTCATTTGGTACAATTACATTTCAATATTGTAACACAATTTTTCCCCAAGCTTGATTTTCTAAGATCCGCTGTCCGGTTTTATTATCCAACTCCTTTCTATTGCTTTAATAATTTGTCTGGACTATCGGTCATAGCTTTTCATTCACCATATTATCATTATTCTTGTTGCTGATTCTATAAGGACTATACATATACAATTAGGTGTGTCCACTCTTAAAAAATAAATAGCCCGAGTGTTTAATAAAAAATCTTAGAATACTTTTAATATGATGCATTTTTAAAACAGAAAATAGTTTCTTTGCACTTTCACGTTTATATTTATGAGTTATAGAGATAGTGGGAACATATAGAGTTTTATAACCATTTTTCAATAAACGTAAACACAAATCTGCATCTTCATAGTACATAAAATATTTTTCATCGAAATAATTAAATTTCATCAACAAATCTTTTTTTATCAAAATAAAAGCGCCAATCACCCAATCGACTTCTCGCACGTGATTCTCATTACTATCCAAAAGTAAAAATTTTTTATAAAATTTATATTTGACAAAGTATTTTTCAAGGTTAAACCCTCTAATAATTATTCCCAATGGACTTGGAAAATTTCTTGCTGATTCTTGTGTCAACCCATTTTCATAAATCAATTTTGGGGCGGCAATTGCTGCATTTACATTTCTGTCTAACTTATTTATTAAAATATTTAGATCGGTTTTTATTTTAAATATTATATCTGGATTTAATATGAGTATATAATTCCCATGGCATTTTTTAAAAGCAATATTATTAGCTTTTGCAAATCCTACATTGTGTTTATTTTTTATTATTGTAATTAGAGTATTCTTAAAATTGGCTAATAACTCTAATGTATTATCACTGGAATTATTATCAACTATTATAATTTCGTATTCTATATTAACTAAATTATTTATTATAGAACGAAGAGTCTCTGCAATTATATCAGCTGAATTATAAGTTACGATTACTATTGATAATTCCATTTTAGTATACAATAAATTTTAAGAATTTATAAATTTATGAAAATTAAAAAGGACTAAATCTCAATTCAAAATCGAATAATCCACAGCATCTTTAAAAGCTTTTATCATTTGAGATGAATTACATCTATTTTGAGCCGTCTCAAATGCTGCGTTCGACATTTCCATTAATTGACTTTTATTAATAATTAATTTTCCAACCTCGTAAGCAAAATTATCAATTGTTGGATGGTTTACTAAAATCCCATTATATCCATTCATCAGATATTCAATTTCTGGACCATGGTTTGTTGCTTTACCTGTTATAAAAGGAATATTCGCAATAAATGAATGCACTATTGCAAGTCCTACATGCTGTGGTAGGAACATTAAATGAGCTAACTTTAAGTAACAAGCTAATTCCAATCCACTTTTTTCACCAACAATATGTATATCTGTTATGTTATTGTCATTAGTGTATTTTTTACACCATGTTATTAGCGGCCCATCACCAATAATAATTCCGCTCACTGAATAATTATTTTGTAATTTTTTAATAACATCGATAAATAGTTTTATATTTTTTTGAGGAGTTAATCGTCCTAAAAAGCAAATAACAAATTTATCCTCTATGTCCAAAGCTTTAGTGAGTTTTTCTGTATCCGTATTGCTTACATTCCTCAGCTCTGTTACCAATAATTCGGTATCTAAAGTATTTGAAGCAGTGAAAATCTTCTCTTGGCATATTTTTTTTTGTCCTACCAAATAATCGTTCACTTTTGATGTATAAGCAATAATTGCCGTACTTTTTCTTAAAAAGAAACTTCTTAGCAGTTCCGTAACTTTTGAAACAATCCCCTTCTGCGATGTAAACTCCCCATTATTTAGACCATGTGTATAGTAAATTATTTTAAAGTCAAGGAAAAAAGATAATATATAGATGAATACATTACTTATAATCTTAATGTTATCAAGAATAACAATAATATCCGGCTTTAATCTATATATTTGGCCCATATTCATTTGAAAACAGATTGGAATTCCTTTCAAATTTAGATAATAATTTTTAACTATGATATTATTAAAAGACGTTATATGCCCAACATCTTTAGGGAAAGTTTGATTCATTTCCCTACCATGAATTGCTATAAAGTCCCAACTAGGAATTAAATTTAATTTTTTATATAACCAAACTCTGTATGAAGGAATTATAGGGGTAATAAATAAAATCTTTTTCAATTATCTACTAGCATTTTTATCAAAATTAAAACTTCCCATTATCCACTCAATTGGATATCCAAAAATTCTACGTGATAACCCAATGATCAAAAATTGTATTAAAAATTTTTTAGGACAGTTTTTAAAAGCATAGATAATAAATCTCTTGATGTTTCCACTGCCTTTAATAGCAAACAAATGAGTCAAATAATTCTTAAGGTTCTTATTTTGCCGAAGTATAACAGAGGCGCTTTCTTCAGAGTACATTTTTAATTTCGCAGAATAATTGCAGTAGATTTTGAATCCATACCTGGCAGCTCTTAAAGTAAAGTCGTAATCTGCAATCGCTTGTGGAAAATTCACTTCATCAAAGAAACCTATCTTTGAAAAGACCTCTGAAGGGATTAGTAAACCTCTGCCTGGAAAGTGAGTTACCTCATGTAATCCTTTTCTCTTTTCTTCAGGTAGCGACAAGAGCAATGATAAATAACTATCTGATTGCCATCTAACTATCTCACCGCCATAGCTAATTTTTCCGGTTCCAATAGAATAAGCTACAGCTCCTAATAATGCGTGAGGTTTAATATTATGCCAATACATCATTTTTTCGACAAAATCATTTTCTACCATAGTATCATTGTTGAGGGTTAATATTATTTTTGCATTTTGATTTAAGGCGTATTTAACGCCCATATTAACTGAACCTGCCCACCATAAATTCCCATCCCCTTGCAAAACATAAACTTCCGGAAATTCAACTTCTAAAAGTTCATGCGTACCATCAGTTGAACCATCGTCAATAATAATAGTTATAAATTTTTGATAAGTCTGCTGCCTCAGAGAAATTAGGCAACTGTAAGTGTAATCTTTCCGATTATAAACTGGAATTATGATGTAAAGCATATTGATCTGTCAGTGCTTAGATTTATTTCACTTTGTGATACGAACTCACTACTGTCTCGTTAAGAAAATATTTGAGTTAAAATGTTCGATTTTCTTGAGAATTCAAGGATTATTTTTAAAGATGATTTCAAATCGATTTTCATGAAAATAGCAGTAACTGTAACAGATTAAATAAATTAAAAAGGGGAAATGTTTTTTAACAGTATATTCCTGATACGAACTAATTAAAACAAATGCTGCAAATAGTAATAACCTAGTATTTATGACGTTGAGTGTATATCTAAACTAGTGGCGATTGAATACCCAAGTATTATCAGGATATAATATACTGGAGTGTATGTAATAAAAAAAACATGCATAATTATGATAGTAATTATTCCTATGACAGCAGCTACTTTATTGTAATTGTTTTTTATAATTTTAATGACATAGATTTGAAAAAAATAAATAGTACAGCGATAGATAAAAACAAGATACAAAAACAATCCTATTACACCAATCCTTGAAAGTGATTGCATGTAAAAGCTGTGTGGGGTTGCAGTAATATTTTGATTTATTTCTGGTACATATATATTCCACCATCCACCAAATCCAGAACCAGTCCAAGGTTTTTTTAGAATATCCACCATCAAAACAGTCCATAGCTCTAAACGCCATTTCGATGTCTCATCATTTTCTGGTTGAGTATAGGCTTGGATCCTCGATATAAAATCGTATTGATAATTGAACCCGATCAATGATAACACATAAACCCCAACTGCTGTTAGAACCAAAATAGCAGCTATCATTCGAAATGAGATTTTGACCTTTCCCAATAATATATAAATGAAAAATCCGATGACCACCGAGATCATTACTGAACGATGGCTATCAATAAGCATTATTATGACTATAAAAACCAAACTAAAAATATAAAATATATTGAATTCTATTGTTTTCAAATACTTCTGTCTAACTAATAATAACAATATTCCTAATGGATATCCAATTTCAATAGCTGCAGTATAAAAGCGATCTTGTGAACCAAATTGAAAACCTTTAAGTGAACCAACTATTGGAAATACTAAAATAGGCAAGAAAAAAATATAAAATTTTATTAACCCAAGAAGTCGCTTCTGGATTGATTCATCTTTGAAATAAAGTGCAACATATATTGGCATGACAAGCATTAAATACTCATACCGGAATTCGCCAAATGAAGAAAGACCATATTGCGGAATATTGCGTATAATCTCAAAGAAAAGCCAGCCAAGAAAAAAGAAGAAAGAATCGAACAATCTCCTTACTTTTACCCCCATTCTGTGACGTTCTTTCCACCACCTCGGAATCATGACAATCATCATCGCTAAAAGAATTACATCATAGACATAGAAGCCCCTTGTTATCTGGGCATATTCTTCATTCCAAAACGGTGTTGTAGCAAAAGCTATATTAGGCATTACAGCCGTTATCATGAAAAAAAATACCAGCCAAAACGGTTTGAATTGTGCCATCCCAAGACTTATCAAAATAATAACAATCAATAATAAAAATGACATTTTAAGCAATGCTCATAAAAATTTCCAGTAAAATTTAGTTCTCTAGTTATTTATTGAAACTATTTCCAATGAACTAATATTCACATACTTGATATTAAATTCATCTATCAATAGAATTAGTTTTTTATGCATTGATTCAACATCTTCACTCGAATTTTTATATGCCAAAAAACCTAACTGCCCGGGCACTCTCTCTTCTCCATATGAATACCGAAAAATAATCCATGAGCTGAATTGAGCTGTTAACAGAATCTCATTTATCGTATAGACATCAAAGAGTGATTTATGAAGGTTCTCAAACCACCAAGATGGTGTGGACTCCGGACCTCCGTGAGTAAATCTATAAACTTGTGAAAGGTCAAATATTTTTGTAGTAATTCCTGGTTCTTTATTCAAATAAGCTTTAGCAACGCGTTCAAAATCGGGAATCCCAAGGAAAAGTGCAAATCCATTTTCCTTTAGTACCCTTTGACATTCTTCTATAACATGTAGCCGGTTATTTAAGAAGACATGCTCCCAAAATGCATTAGAAAACACACCCTCAAAATGGTTACTGGGAAATATTTCTAATGATGTGCAATTATATCTAATATCGGTAGCCGATGTTGAGCGCGCATCAACATTAATGGCTCCAATGATTCTTGTATCCCCACAACCCAAATGAATATAGGGTTGCTTTTTTAACAAAGTTTGCCATCTAATAACTCTATTGAAACTGCACCTACTGAAATTAAGTATTTGCAATAATTTTTTAATGAACTTGATGGGGACTAAGAAAACAAACCGAGATTGTTGAATTTTTATTACAAAGTTCTGAAAATATATTTTTATTCTCATTATGTAAACCTTTTGTATTTTGAAACCAACCAACTCAAAGGCTGCGTTAAATCAAATCTTTCTTCTGCTACTGTTCTTGCTTCAACTGATTTTTTTTTCCTCATATTTTGATCGTTTGCAAGTAAATGAATAGGGACATCCAATTCTACATCATTTGGTTTGACCCAGAAACCACCTTTATTCATTTTCTCGAAATTGAGATCTCTCGTACCTTCAACATCATATAAAACAACTGGCAGACCGCAGGACATAGCTTCCATAGTAACATTACCCAGACCTTCGTACAGCGAGGTCAAAACAAAAATATCAGAGGCCCAATAAACGTCACGGATATTTTCTATATAACCAACAAAATGGACTCTATCTTTGAGAGATAATTCCTCGGCATTTTGAATTTCGAATTCCGTATCCGGACCTGTACCTCGATGGAGTAAAATCAGATCAGGATTTTTATCTTTTAATCTATTAACAGCATTTAATATTGCAATATGATTCTTTTTGGGATTACAGGTGCCAACTGTCGAAATAACAAAAGATTTTTCGTCTAACCCAATCTTTTTTCTAATTTCAATTTTCTCCTCTAAATTTGGGGGTCTATAAAAATCAGTGTCGATCCAATCTAACAAAATTTCAGTAGGATTTTTAAATCTTTCTTTTTCACATTCATATACTGAAGGCCCAATTGAGATACTAACAATATTTAAAATTGTTCTTGCCATAAACCTTTCAATGATTCTCCTCCATCGTTTATGTCCATTTAATAAATATACGTCAACATAAGATCTAACTATAACACAGTGTGGATTACTAATTCTGGCAAATAGTATATGCAAAAAAGAACCCTTTTCAACATAAATATGAACGGCATCAAATTTTTCCTTAAAATAAAAACGCATCATCAAATAAATATTTTTCATTCTGAGCGCTAAGACGATATGGGCCAACTTATATCCTTTCCTCCTCAGATTCCCTGCAAATGGCCCCAAATTGGGCCCAGTGGCTAAAACAGAGAGCTCAATGCCTTTATCTGTAAAAAAGGAACCCGCACTCTCAAGCATAGTCTCGGCTCCTGAATATCTTAGTTCATATAGAACATTTAGAAGTTTCATATAATATTAAATATCCTTTTTATAGTTTTAATATAATCCGCGACAACCTTTTCCTCACTAAAAACATGAGCACGTTCGAGACCCTTATTAGAATAGATTTCTAATAATTTTTGGTTGTCAAGCAAGTTTTTCATAGTTTTTATAATTTCGTCTGTATTTCTAACATCGCATAACACTCCAGTTTTTCCATAATCAAGCAGCCATGGAATTGCACCACTTTCTTTTCCCCCAACAACAGGAACTCCTCTTGCCATAGCTTCCAAGGGAGCTAATCCAAAACCTTCAATAAGGGAAGTATGAAGAAAAATTGTACTTTCGTCAAGCACTGTAGAAACTTTGGTTTGATCGATTAGACCGTAGAACTTAATATTCTTTGCCTTAGCGTTTTCTATTACCCAATGATGTGCCTTACCACCTTCCTCAAAATCTTGGCCGTACATATGAAGTTGAAATTCTGGATAAAAGGCAAGTAATTCGTTAAACGCTAACATTGCACGTTCAGTATTTTTCCAAGGTGAAAATCCATTATTAAGCATAGTGATTTTTTTTAATCGAGAAGGAGCATTTGCTCGCAATTGTGTTTCTGATAATATTTTTTCATCTAGTATAAAATTTGGTAAAACTATAACGCTTCGTTTAATTCTCTTTTCAATTACTTCAGCTAAGTCAGGAGAATTTGCACTAAGATATTTAGCTTTTTTGCATACATACCAATCAGTGAAAAGACGAAATAATCTAAAGATATTAGGCGTAGCAAAAAATATTTTATGCGCATCATCTCTTACTGTAACCAGATTCGGATAACCTGAGAGAATCGCTGCAGCTCCATATTCGTATGTCCAATGTGCATGAACGAATTCAGGTTTCAGAAGTTTAATATTATCTACTAAGCACTTTATATCGCGGAACATTCTAATACTTCTAATCTTTACCGATTGAGGGACGTAAATTACTTTTAAAAATTTCCCATTTGCTTCAACAACGGTGTCAGTATCCGAAGAATAGGTTAAAACAGTTACCTGAATACTTTTCCTAATCAATGCAATGACAAGACTGACCACAGAATACCCACCATCACCTCTTGGTAAATTATTTGATGAATTATCTAAATATTTTTTGACCATTTCTGTGCTTAATGGTCCAACTATAGTAATTTTCACTTCAACTTTTTGACAAAAACGTGAGAATTGTATTTGCTACGATATCTACTTCTTCTTCTGTAATGTCAAAAAAAGTCGGCAAATTCAAACCACGCGATGAGACTTGATCTGAAACCGAGCAATTGTGTGACTTATACATAGGTAATGAAGATAAAGGATAAAAATATGGCCGTGAGTCTATATCTGCTTTCTTCAAATATTCAATTAACTCATCGCGAACACCCGAGAACTCATTTAGTAGCTCTATACAGATTAACCAGTAGCAATTTATGTAGCCTTTTTTTGTCCTATTGAGTGTGATATTCGGATTTTTTGCAAGTCGCAGTGAATACCACTCAAATATTTGCCTTCTCTTTAGTAATATTTCCTCAATCCTTTCAAGTTGGGCTACACCCAATGCGGCCTGAATATTCGTCATTCGGTAATTATAACCAACTGATTCGTGCCAATATCTTTTAGTTTTACTCATAGCATGATCCCTTAACAGACGCGCCCGATCATTCAAAAGGTCGTCATTCAAAACCAACATACCACCTTCACCGGTAGTTATAATCTTGTTCCCATAGAAACTGAAAACTCCAATATTTCCAAAACTCCCCACATTTTTGCCTCCAATTGTAGCACCAAGAGCCTCTGCTGCATCTTCGATAATAACAAGTCCATACTTATCAGCAATGAACCTAATAGCCTCCATATTTGCAGGATGACCATATAAATGAACTGGCATAATAGCCTTTGTATCTTTTGTTATAGCGCTTTCAATTTTATTCACATCAATGCACAGCGTTTCTGATTCAATATCTACTAAAATTGGAGTTGCACCAGTGTAGCGTACTGCATTTGCTGTAGCAACAAACGTTAGATCAGGCACAATAACTTCATCCCCGGCTCCAATATCATAACTCATCAAAGCCAAATGCAGACCCACTGTTCCATTTGCCACAGTAATAGCATGTTTACATCCACAATACTGTGCAAACATAGTTTCGAACTCTTCAACAAAGGGACCTAGTGAAGATACCCATCCGCTTGTTACCGCATCTTCGACATAATTAATTTCTTTTTCGGTTATGCTTGGTTTGGAAATTGGGATCATATTATCCTTCCTAAATTATTGTTACGCAGATTAATAAATCTAAATCTTTCTCAAATTTAATTGTGTATCTCTCATATGAATCTAAAAGAATATTTTACTAATTTTTTGCAACCACAATTTGCTGGACTTAATATTATTTGAGAGATTTTGAAATTTGAAAATATATTATTCCTAAAAAATTGGTTGTTAATAGCTGGGGGGAAAATAAAGTTCTACCTTAATATTTTTTAATTGTATTTTATAATTTATTTATCTAATTTTTTATAATTAGAAGTTTAATAAAATTTTAATAATTCTGTTAATGCAGTAGATAGATTACTTACATCATTATTTTTAAAAAATAACATTTTATATTTTGCTCCAAACATTACCGCTAATCGAGCATAACAATCATTAATAGCTAAAGCCTCAGTAAATATTTCCACCACTACTTTTAATTGTTGTGAGAAAACCAAATTTACAAGCCCAGCTCCGTGAGGTGCAACAATTACCTCTGCATTCGCAAATAAGCTAAACTGTTCAAGTAAAGGAAAATCTTCCGAATAAATTATTTTAAAACCTATTTTCTCTAACATAATTTCAATTATTTCCTCATCTTTTAGAGGTCTTCTTGATTTTTTTCTTGATATGTATATTTTCCTATAATTTTTATATTTATTTTCATTAGTATTCAATTTTATAAAATTAACCAAGGTTTTTAGATCAAATGGATGGATAAATCCTGAATACGCTGGGAATTGAGTAAGAATTAAATTTTTAACTCTTACCGAACCGCTTAAAACATACATTTTTTCAAAAATATTATTATCAAAAAGTATTTTGAGAGTATCTGTAACATATTTACTAGCTTTGTGACTTGTAATAATTTTTACTTCTCCATGTAAGAAGCGATATGAATGCAATAAATTAGGTAAGACTTCAAATATAAAATGATAATATCCTGTATCTGGACAAACAAAAATATATTCATCTTCCTCTAAGTCTTTAAAATGTCTTATGGCTTCACTAGGTTCGCCAGTGCGAAGAACCCTATTGAGTGACCCAATGCTTTCTTGCAACATAAATTTGTTATCCACCCTTATAAGTCCGGAAATTGGACTAACAATTAAATTTTTAAGCAAAAAAACAGACCTTTTATCAAAGCTCTTATCTCTACGAAAATATAGAGGTATGTTATCAGTAAATTTATAATATTCAACTACAGGTTGAGCAATTATTATTTCATCAATGAAATGACTTTTAATTATTTCATTACTTAGAGACTCAGTAATTGAGCGAATTATTCTGTTAGGAGGGTTATTCAGTAAAGATCCGACTATGAATCTGCCTAAATTAATAAACGTTTTATGTCTAAGTTTAGCTATTAAGGTATCAATCTCATTAAAAAGGTACATCTTTTACCTAGACTCATAACTAATTACATCGCTTAAAATGTTATCGAGATTAAATTTGGGTTTGTATTTTATTAATTGATTTATTTTAGTTAAACTTGGCACTCTTCTCATCATATCCTCAAAACCTTTTTGATAAGCATCATTATATGAAATAAGCTTAATTTCAGATTCACTATTACATTTTCTCTTAACTAATTTTGCTAAATCATAAATCGCTATCTCTTCGTCATTACCAATATTATATATTTCTCCAATAGATTCAGGTTGATCTATTAATTGTTCAATAGCACTAATTACATCGTGAACATGACAGAAACATCTTTTCTGCTGTCCATTTCCAAATACAGTAATGGTATCATTCCTTAATGCTTGTTTTACAAAGTTTGGTATGACCATCCCATACCTAGCGGATTGTCTAGGTCCAACCGTATTAAAAAACCTAGTTATTGTAATTGGAAGACCCTTTTGTTTATGATATGCCAATGCAAGAAATTCATCTAATAATTTAGTACACGCATAGCTCCATCTAGAATTAACAGATGCCCCCAATAAACAATCACCATCTTCAGAAAATGGTATTACATCTGATTTCCCATATACCTCAGATGTAGATGCTAAAATAACCCTTTTATTCATCACAGAAGCACGCTTAAGAACTTGCTCAGTACTTGTTATATTATTCTCAATAGTTTGTATTGGATCATTAATTATATTTAGCACACCAACGGTTGCGGCAAGATGAATTATAACATCATTCGCATGAATAAGAGTATTTAATAGTTTATTATTCCTAACATCATCAATATAGATATTAAAGCCATTATGTTTCTTAAGATGCTCAACATTTTGGATTGTCCCAGTAGAAAGGTTATCCAATATTGTGACATGATAATTTTTATTTAGTAAATATTCCGAAAGATGGGAACCTATAAAACCTGCTCCCCCAGTAATTAATATTTGATTCATAATAATGCCTTTTTTATTTATTTAATAATTATCGATCTTAACTTTAAGCAATTATTTAACTTAAGTTATAAGATTAAGTGCAGTAAATCTATAAAACATATTTTTATTTTTAGGATTTACTGCGACAATATTTATTTGCCCAATTTTAGCTGTTGGTATAATTGTCCCTAGAATAAATTTGCCACTAATTTTTTGTATCGAATACATTGTGTAGCCAAGTCTAATTAAATAATTATAAATATCACATTGTTCAATATTGAATTGCTT
>Ga0172379_10004160_pt1 | contig 21782 bp, 29 predicted proteins | sample GrowelOW334metaG_FD_119756 | JGI IMG/M metagenome (GOLD analysis project Ga0172379, IMG submission 119756) | Groundwater microbial communities from an aquifer near a municipal landfill in Southern Ontario, Canada - Groundwater well OW334 metaG | ecosystem: Environmental > Aquatic > Deep... | reverse complement strand
TGCCAATGCAGTTGTTGTTAAAAAATCGTCTGCGATACCATAAGCCAATTTACCAATAATATTGGCTGTCGCCGGAGCAATCACCATCACATCTGATTTATCAGCTAGCTCTATGTGTTCGACTTTTCTATTTTCTAAAACTGCTTTGTAGTTGAAATTTTTCTCGAAGAGATTGAGTGAGATTTTATTTCCTGAAGCTTTTTCAAAATCAATTATGGGGAACATTTCAGTCGCCCCCTTAGTCATGATAATAAACACATCATGACCTTCGTTTTTTAGAAGTTTGATTAGATCAAGAATTTTATAGGCGGCAATACCTGCAGTGACACCAATCAAAATATTCTTTTTCATTTAACTATTATATAAAGTGAAAAGAAAAATTACCTTATTAAACCAAGCCCAATGATTCCGACTAAAATAAGATACCCGGCAATCAGATAGTTTAGAAATTTTGGAAACGCCAAGATTAATATTCCAAATATCACTGATGCCAGCGGACTTAAGTTCGAAAAAGAAATACTCATATTTTTATAAATTTCCACCTAAAAGGCGGATAATAAAGACGATAACTGCTATAACTAACAATACGTGAATTAACCCTCCCCCAACTTTAAGGGTGAATCCACCTAACCATGAAATAACTAGTAAGATCAGAATAATATCTAAAATTCCCATATTTATTTTTGTTTATTATCAATTCTTTTATCTAGAATTTTCAATAAAAACTTTGAAACTTTTAATTTGACATCTGCTATCAGATATTTTATTTCATCAATATCATGATCCCATTCTCGAACCCTCACCATAAAAATTTTTATTATTTTTGTGGCAACAAAAAATAACCACAACAACCAAATTAAGGCAAAAAAAGCGGTAATCATCGCAATTGATGATGTGATATAAAAAATATCCTGCCAGTTTATTTCCATAAAATTTCTCCTTATTTTGTTTGTTGGACATTTACATCAATTTTGCTCGGAATATTTATTTGCGGACTACCCATCTGCCTTATAGCAGGAAGTCCATACATAATAAATAGATAGGCAAAGACGAACAGGGCAATAAGCCCCACGACCATTCCCATTCCACTGTTTGAATCTGATGTTGGAGCAGGATTATTTACTATTGTTGCCATATATTTTCACCTGCCTTAATAATTAAATTTTTAATTATTACCTAGCGGCTCTTTTTACATCCTTTACCGCATTGTTAAAAGATTTTTTTACTGATTTTGTTACTCTTCCCACTTTTTCTTTATCTTTGGTTAATTTTTCTTCTATTTCTTCTTTTTTAACTTCTGCTTGTTTTTGTACACCTTCAACATAATTTACAGCTTGATTTTTTGCATTATTTAATACTTTCCCTATCTTTTCACGGTTTTTTTTATCTCCTAAAACAACTGCTCCGGCAATACCGACACCTGCCCCAACAACGGCTCCGGCAACTGCGGCTGCAACCGGATTAATCCCACCTTGATTTTGATTTGTCATATATTTTCACATCCTTCATTTATTTAAAAAAAATTTAATATCTTTACTGATTATCTACTGATTGCTCTACTTCTTCTTGGTTTGTAGGTTTAACTAATTGAAATAATGCTACTATTCCGTAAGCAACAACGGCATAAACTGCCATAGCGATTAAAGTCGACCATTCAAATATTAAATTTGAGCTAGCTGATGTTCCTAATATTCCGGAAAATGGTAGGGCAAATGGACTGCTGATTGCATAGATAAAATTAGCAAACCCGCTAAAAGCATTTGCTCCTAAAAACTTTAAGACAACCCGAAAGGCAAGAATTACTTCAATAACGCCTAAGATATACCATATAACCTGATAGCTTCTAAAGATCGCTTTTTTTGTTTGGTATGTTTTTTGCGGGGAATCTGTTGAAACACCTGATGTTACGGTTCTTGTCTGCTGAATAACTTCTTGAGCCATATATATCACCCCTTTTCTTATTCCTTCACATTTATTTTGATTTTTTTAATGATAGTTTCTTTAGGGAGATAACTTATTAAGGCTTTTTCAACGAGACTGGTTAATGTTAATTCTTCAACAACAGCTTGAGCCCTTGCCTGTTTGGCAATAGCAGGATTAATAAAAAGCGTTACGCGTTGTTTTCTATTCATTGTCATACTTGAAATACTACAACTTGTTGAAGTACTTGTCAAGTTACAATTAAAGGAGTACACTGTTCAATATGTTTACTCTTATTTTATTTTTAGTGGTTGGATCGATTATGGTTTATCTGGCTCAAAATAATTTGACGCTGGTGACTTTGCATCTTTGGAAGTATGTTTTTTCCGATATTCCCCTCTTTTACGTTATTATTGGTTCACTTTTAACAGGGTTGGGTTTGGCATATCTTGGCTACCTTGTTAATTCAATTTTTACCGGTTTTACCATAAGGGGAAAAGACAAAAAAATCAAGCAAGGTAAAAGTGAAGTTGTTGATCTAACTAAACAAATTCACCAGCTGGAATTGGAGAACGAAAGACTAAAAAATAACTCGACCGTTATTGAACCTCAAGACAAAAATGCACTATGAAATCTTTTCTTGCTAAAGTTTGGAAGTTTTTGAACATGCCAAAAGGTGTTCAACTATTCTTTATGCGTTTTTTTCAAAACCAGTTTTTAGTTGGAGTAACCGGAATTATTCTTAATGAAAAGCGCGAAATTTTACTCTTTAAACATACTTATAGACAACATTCATGGAGTCTGCCTGGTGGTTATATGAAATCCGGAGAACATCCTGCTGAAGCATTGGAACGAGAAATTAAAGAGGAATCGGGTTTTGTCGTCAGCGTCGACAAATCATTCAAAACTCGCACAGACAGAACCAGTTCCCGCTTAGATTTATGTTATTTGGGATTATTTATTGGGGGTGAATTTAAGAAAAGCGAAGAAGTCTCCGACTATGGTTTTTTCGCCCAAGATAGAATGCCTCTTCTACGCAGTAATCAAGTTTTTTTAATTGAAGAAGCTCTGCATCAAAATAATAAACTTACATAAAAAAGGTAATATTTGAAAAAGTAAAAATACAAGATTAAAATTGTTTTGACGTGAAAATCTTAAAAAGATTTTTTTTAGCTTTCTTTTTATTCTTTCTTATTTGTTACTCTCAAAAACCAATTCAAGCTGCCCAAACTGCCGATGTCTGCTATTCTCAGTGCCTCGCTTATAGATTCATTTGGCAAGGGACTTACTGTTACGATGTTTTTGCCGATAATTGTACTGAAGAAAATGGAAACACAATAAAAAAAGCAATAAAATTCCTAAAAACTATTTATGATACTGTCAAAAGCGGTGATAATATCGATATTCCCTTTACGGCTATGTTTATTTGTAAACCACTCATCGATAGCTGTATTGTCCCCAATCAAGAAAGCTGCCGTCAGGTCTGTGAGGGTAATCAGTTTGCCTACGCTCCCGATCTTTCCGTCGGCCATCCGGAAAGCAGTTTTCAAGGAGTATTTTTTGATGATAAAACCAATCAACTTTATTTTAAATTAGTTAACAATGGCATGGGCTATGCATGGAATATTGATGTTGAAGCCTCATCCGGTCACACCCCCAATCGAAATGGAATAATCCAAAATAGCACTCAACTTTTTAAAGAAAATATCGAACATCTGATTTTTTTTGGTGCCCGTAACGGTCCACCAAAATCTTTTTCTGATTCAGTTCAAGATTTTTTAGTCGAAGAATCTTTAAATGGTCAATACCTACATAATTTTAAAAGTTGGTTAGTTGATAGCTTAGATTTACATTCTGATTCAAAAGATTACAACGTCCCCTCTTATTGGATTAAGGCGGTGCCATTTACTCCACGTCCTGGTGAGCTAAACCGGATCACTTATAAAGTCGATCCTAATCAATTAATTCCTGAAGTTTGGGAGGAAAATAATACTTTTGTCTTAGATATTGACCTTAGACCGACTCCAGCTAGGTATGATATCGAAACTTTTTCCCAACATATTATTGACGGGACTCTAAATTCATTTTTGGTTGACTTTCTGGTAAAAAATACCGGTGAGGAAAGCGGACGGGCTAATGTAAAGATCTATGACGGTAAATTTCAAGAAGGAAAAAATCCTATCTACCAGACTGAGGAAAGCATTGAAGGAAAGGGGGACAAAAATTTTGAGACAACCATTAATCTTGATCTATCTTCGGACTCAAATCCTTACTGTGGAAAATATAAACAATACACTATTGTTGTCATCGACGAAGAGGGCAATAAAACTGAAAGAGGTTTTTCTTTGCCAATCTATCTAGGAAGCGTTAATGGAAGGGTGGAAGATCTTTTCGGCAAACCGGTCGTCGGGGCAACGATCAGATCGTCATCTGGCGAGGAAACTCAAAGTGATAAAAATGGACGTTATCATCTTAAGGGTATTACAACACTTGGAACAATAATCATAACAGTCACCCATCCGGAATTTTCCAAATCAACTTCTCAGGAGATTGAGTTTAAATATCAAAATGAATTCGATGCCTGTAAAGAAGGTAATCTTATTTTTAATTCGGTCAACTTGATCCTCAAAGATCAAGATGTTTTGTTTACGGTTTACATTAAAGACATATCGGGTAATCCCGTCAAAGCCAATGTTATAGTGGTAAATTCTGACTGGAGATTTAATGAAATGATTGATGGTTCAGGTCCCCTCCCAGGTATGCAGCCCGGAAAATACATATTTACGATTTCAGCTCCCGGTTATAAAACAATCAGCCAGGATATCAATGCCGTCCCCAATAATCAGCATCTGGAGTTTACACTGGAAAAACTGCTTGGCCGACCGGATGATGCTAGTTTTCGTTTAATAGCTCCGCGTCTTTTATGGAAAAAAACTTTAGGCCTGGGAGAAAAAATTGTCAGTAATATAAGTGATTCAAAAAACGGAAATCTTTTGGTTGCCTATGCAGTCGATAATAAAGCAAAAAATAGTAATTTATTTTTTCTTGACTTAATAACCGGAAAATTGATAAAGGAGACTTCTGCCCCTTACGCACTGGGTTATGAAGGAAAGGTTGGATTGGACGCTTCCTATGATGGCCAGACAGTTGGACTATATACAGATCTTGGAATTAAAAAAGACAATGAAAGTATAATGAAAATATTTAATTCGTCGGGGAATGAATATGGATCTATAACATTAAGTAAGGGTCAGGGTGGGAGAGCAACGATGATGGATGTGTCGCCTGACGGATTTTATCTTTGTCCGGGTGGTTTATTTAATAAAGGACTACACAAATATACCCGATATGAAACTGAAGGGAAAATGGACTATAAAAAGGGAAGCCGAGAACAAGCTAGCTGTGGGTATCATTTTTTAAGAAATAATAATATTATTGTTTCGTGTGAAGGTAAACAGGAAGGCTATTGTGAAGAAACACTAGCCAATCAACAGGTCAGAGTAATTGGTGACGTTGATGAAGGTATTAATACCTATACTATTTTAGATTCTGCTTTTGATAGTATAACTACGGTTGTCCGCACCTATAAAAAACTTTATTATCTTGGGTCATCTTCATGGAAAAAAGAGTTAAAAAGTGACAACATGTATAAAGATGTCGCAGTCAGTCCGGGGGGGATGTATACGATTGTAACCGAAGGCAGTGGGGCTGATTTAAAGTTAAAGATTTTTGGCAATACCGGAGGGGACAAAACTCCGGACTTTCCATATAAAAATGTCAAATTTGTCTTTGCTAATGACAAAGGATTATTTTTCGCCCAAGTGGTATTAAACAAAATTGAATTTTATCAGGTTGGGGAATATCAGACTGAATATAAACCGGAACTTCAAGCTTCTCCAACTCCTGAGATCTCGTCAAGTGGTCTTTATCATTTTGCTAACGGCGGTTTTGATCCAGCAGGAAATATGAAATTTGAAGATCTAATCACTGGTGATATATATATGGCCGGCCGGAACATTAATTTTGATATGGGAAGCGGTAATGGTACGCTTCATATTTTAAACGGCACTTATTTTTCCGTTGATCAAAGTCATCACCCAATTATTCTTCGAGGTCAATTAACGGCTGATTTTAATTCACCGACGACTGTATATGCAATTAAATTTGATCGCTTCCTCATGGATTTATTTAAAACAAAACTTGGCCAGTTTATAGCCGGAACTCTTCCCGCGGAAGAATATTTTACTGTCCAAAATATTCATACAAAATTTACTGTTAAAAATAATGAGGGGAAATTAAATGTAATGGTTGATAGTGGAGAGGTAAAGGTTTTAGGAAAAAAGATAAATCTAGACATTAAACAAGGCAGACAAATAATTATTAATAAAAATAATGAGATCAAAGAAACGGGTTATGTAAATTACAAAACTCTTTCAATCATTTTCGGAATAATAATTTTAATTATAAGTGCAATTATATTTAGGTTTAGAAAAACTACTTCAATTTTATGGAAAGGGATAAAATCTTTTTTTCGGTTATTAATGAATATTTTTAATAAATATGCAAAAAGGAAATAGCGAGGAAATAAAATTTAACTTACTTAATCAAAAAAGCTGGAACTATAAAATTTAATTTTTTATAACCAAACTGACATTGTTTAAGTAGTTCTTTAGCTTTTTTTATGTTTACTAATTTTTTTAAATTAGACATGTCCTCTCCCCGCTGTTTTCTTTTGTACAACATAAATCTACCTAAGGTATTATTTAATAACTGTTTAATTGCCCAAAGAAGATTAATATTGAGGGTAGTAAATTTAGTGTTACCTAATTCTGTTCGAATGAGCGAATTTATAGGGATTTTTACCCAAAATTGTGGATAAAGATCAAAAATTAGACTGGAATCTTTCTTAATAAACTTTGTCGATAAAATTTCAACGTTTATATCATCTTTGGAAAAACGGAGATAGGTTGATTCGCCAAATTTGATAAGTTTTTGAAAAAATGGCATTCTTTTATTTATAAAAGTAGTTTGGACAAAGTCTTTTTTTATTAATTTTTCTTTTATTTTTTCTGCTAACGAAGCATTAGCAATGATATCCAGGTCGTTCATCTTTCTTGAATAACCAATTTTTGCAGTAAAAGAAAGTGTAGCGGCAGAACCTAAAACAATATATTTATTACGATCACAACCTTCAAGAATCTCTGAAAGTATTTTAATATAATTTATATTTAATTCCGCTTTAGTCATTAAAAAATTGTATCAAAAATTATTGGGCAGAATATGTGTTAGATTATCAATATGTTTTTACTAAAAGATGATTCTTGGGAAATTAAAAAAACAAAAGAAAAAGGATATGGAGTATTTTCTAAAAAAGAAATAAAAGCCGGCACCGTAATCAGTGACTATCTTGGAAAAATAATAAATATTGCCGAGTATGATTTAGAAAAAGATAAAAAAGGACTTTATTTAATGTATCTAACCGATCAAGCTTCTATTTATCCGGATTTAACAAAACCAGGACCTCATCTTCTCAACCACTCTTGCAGACCAAACTGCTGGATTTATATTTATCGTGGCCATACTTTATTTTTTGCTTTAAGAAAAATAAAACCTGGCGAAGAACTGACAATCTCTTATTTACTTAGCCCAAAGGACGAAACCTGCAATCCTTGCACTCATGATTGTAAATGTGATAGTAAATTTTGTACCGGAACAATGCATCTTTCAAAAGACAAATATAAAAGGTGGCAAAAATTTCTAAATAAAGAAAAACAAAAAACTAAAATGGTTAAATTTATTTTTGGAAAGAATTTACAAAAGCTTACTTCCTATTTAAAAACAATCCCCTACAATCCAATCTATACAATGATGTGCTCGAACTCTAATTAATTTATTGTAAGATCTATTGCTTTAACGCAGATAAAAATCCATTGACTATCGTAAGCACAACTGCCGCCAGCAATGCCGTTCCAAATCCTTCTATTCTGAAACCTGGGACAATGTTACTGGTTATCAAAAGTAATATTGCATTAATAACGAATGTGAATAATCCCAGTGTTAAAATATTAATTGGAAGAGTCAAAATAATCAGAATAGGTTTAATAATAATTGTTAATATCCCCCAAACAACGGCAATAACCAGTAAAGTCTGCCATCCGCTAATCACCATTCCGGGAATTATGTATGAAGTAATATAAAACGCAAGAGCGTTAATCAATAGTTGTACTATCATTTTTACATTATAACAATTTTTAAACTATAAATTAGTTTCAAACCTTAATTTCAAATACTCAACCATCATTCTGGTTCCGCTTATGATAGGTAGAAATGCTTCTAACTGTTTTATGACAGCCATTTTCCATTGATTAGGATTATCAATAATCTTAGCCATTAAATCAATGTTTTTATATAGTGATTCCGCCGATCGCTCATCGTTTGTTCCTGTAATTTCAAAGAATGGGGGGTTAATTTTATATTTTTTATCTGTAAAAAAAACATCTGCAACTCCACCGTCTCTTGTAGAACAAAGAAGTGTCCAATTGGCAACTGCTTTTTCCCAGGATGTACCGCATGCTTCCCAACCCGGAATTGGGGTATTAAGAATAATATCCGCACCTCCAAAATATCTGGCAAGCTGCCAGTTGTAATTAACCACAAAATGAACTCTTTTTTTTAAAATATTATTTCCGTCGACAACACGAAGAATATGTTGAAGTAATAATTTTATATCGTCATCCTTTTGATGTGCCTTCCCAGATAGGATAATATGCATATTATTTTTTTCTAAAGTTTCTGATAAACGATTAGGATTGGAAAAAAGAAGCTCTGGACGTTTGTACGAAGTAAAGCGTCTCGTCCATAAAATAATTTTGGCATCTTCTGGTATTAACACTGGTTTTCCATACTGGTCATGACGATCTGATAATAAATAACTGCAAAGGTCTTCTTTTGCATGCTGTTTAACTTCTTGCATATGGGCAATGTTGAGAAGATTTAATTTATTCTTATAATCAGGAGGAAGAAGATCGATAACAGGATCTCCTATTCCAAGAAGCCTATATGTATGAAGTAGTTCGGGATAAATCCATCTATTGGCAATTGCATTGGTGACAGATCTAAATGGCAAACCATAGGACTCTTTTGCTTTAATAGCATGAAGTTTGCTGACCGCATTACTATGGCCGGCAATCATTAAAGCTAATTTACTTAACTTAATTACCCCACCTTCTTTTTTCACTATCTCAGTGAGCCATGACCGAAGCTTAATGTTTTTTACATTTTTAAAAACATATCTATCCATTTGATCAATCGTCCAAATCGGTTCTGCAGCCGGTGAAAGTGTGTGATTGGTAAAAATTGTTTGTTTTTTTACATTCATTAGTGCCTTATCCATACTCAGTCCGTTTTCCATCAGGATATCAACCCAAGCGATACCGGCAAAAACTGTTGTTGATTCATTGAGATGAAGTATTGAAATATCAATCCCAAGTTTAAAAAGAGCCCGTATCCCAATAAACCCAAGTACCGTTGATTGATACAGTCGATGTTCCGACTGTATGTGCCCTTCATAAAGAGCTCTCATTCCAGGCTCATGAAACATGAGCAGAAGATTTCCGTTTACTCGTTTGCTATAAATATTGATTCTAATTTTCTTTCCGTTACTTATAAGTGGCGGGAGATTTATTAAAACCTTTCTAAAGTTATAGAATTCAGGTTCGGGAGCCTTAAAGAATTTTTCTCTCTGTAAAAAATTTTTGTCTATTTCCTGTTTCCATTTATATTCATAGTAAAGGCCTATTCCCACAAATGGAATTCCAAGCTTGCCGGCAAGAAGAACCCAATCACCGGCCAGATATCCAAGTCCTCCGGCTGAACTTAAATCGGAAACGCCAAATTCATTAGAAAAACAAACCCATGGGGCTTTTTTTGTAACTTTTGAAGAAAAATCAAATTTTCCCAAAGTTTGACAGAGTTTTTTAAAACGCGAATGATACAAGGGTTTAATCTCTACTTTATTTAATGGTTTATTTATAGAAGAATACTACCATAAAATACTTGGGATAATTATTTTAAAGTGATTTTCTTTTCTTCAATTTGTTTAAGAATTCGCTCGGCCCGTGAAAATCCGATTTTAAATTTCTTTTGAATTAAATACGCAAGAGGGAAATCAAATTTATTTAAGTAGTTATAAACCTCTGGTAATAAAGGATCCTCCTTATCAACAAACAGTTTATTTGTTTTTTTCATAGACGAAGAAATTATAGCAATAATAACAAAGTACAAGATTGAATTTGTTACAATATGACTAAAATATGGACAATATTCCAAAGCTAAGAATAGGTTTTATCGGTCTTGGATTAATGGGTTCGCGTATGGCAACAAATCTTCTTAAAGCAAAATATCCCTTAGTTATCTTTAATCGAACTCTATCAAAAACCAAACAATTACATAAACTTGGAGCTTCTGTCGCCAAAAGCCCTGTTGAGATGACAAAAGAAGTTGATGTAATTATTTCCATGGTCACCGGTCCAAAAGATGTAGAAGAAGTTTATTTAGGTAAAAAGGGAATAATTAAAGGGACAAAAAAAGGATTGATTACCATCGACATGAGTACTATCGGACCTTCGACCGCTATAAAAGTTGGCAAAGAATTAAGTAAAAATGGTATCTATTTTATTGATGCACCTGTAACTGGTGGTCTAAGTGGGGCAACTGAAGGAAAATTATCAATTTTTGTCGGAGGACAAGAAAAAATTCTTGAGAAAGTAAGACCAATTTTATCTGTGCTGGGAAAAAAAATTAATTTTATGGGTCCATTAGGTACGGGTCAAGCCATTAAACTGGTCAATAATCTTATTACTGCAGAATCTATGATCGTCATATCTGAAGCATTACTTTTTGCGGAGAGCGTTGGTATAAATCGGAAAAAAATGGCCGAGACACTTGAAGGGGCACCAACATTATCATTGTTTATGAATGAACGATTACCTGTCATCGCCAATAATAACTATCCGATTTGGTTTACGCTTAAGAATATGCATAAAGATGTTGCTTTGGCGATTTCTGAACTAAAGAAAAATAAAAATCTTTGGAAAAAACTGAAATTTTCTCCTCAAACCTTAGTAAGTTATAAAAAGGCTGTTTCAATGGGATTTGGTGATGTCGATTTTGCCGCTGTCTTCAAAGCAATTGAAAAATAAGACTAAATAAAAAGTTTATAAACTTTTATAAATTACTTTATTTCCTGTCCAGGTAAGGAATTTCTTAAGATCTTCTGTACTGATAATTAATGTTGCTGTATTTGTATTCGGATGATAACCTTGTTTGTCAAATTTTAGCAATTCTTCATCGACGATTACCTGAACTGTTTTATCAACATCATTTATCAACCCAAATGCCGAAACAGACCCCGGAGTAACCCCGAGATATTTCATCATTTTTTCCGGAGATGCAAAACTTAATTTAGTATCGTTTAAGAATACTGCCAGACTTTTTAGATCTAATCTTTTTGACCCTAGTGTCAGCACTAGATAAAAATTACTTTCTTTTTGATTTCTTAAAAAAATACTTTTATTGTATGATCCGCTCCCAGTATCAAGTTTTTTTGCTTCCTCAACAGTAAATACGGCCGGATGTTCGTATTTTTTATATTTGATTCCAAGTTTGTTAAGAACAGAATAAATATCGTTCATTGAAAAATTATAGCAAAAACTCAAATTCTATAAATCTTATCGAAGAGTTAGACTTATCCAAAAATAGAATGCTCCAATTAGAAATATAACGAATCCCCAAAGTGTTTGTCTGCCTTTAAACATTTGCGCCTTCTTATTTACACGGTCAGGAAATCCTATCTTCTCAATTCCCTTTAATAAAGTTGTCCAACCTAAAATAGTAATCGCTACTCTCCAATCGGTAACCCAAATGTTATGTAATATTACAGTGATTAATCCTAAGAGAAACGTAATATATCCCGTCGAAATAGTAATTGTCTTATCTTCCGTGTATTTGATAATCCGACTCAAAAGTTTTGCCCCGATTGACATTATGCCAAGAATCATAAAAAGGCTTCCCCAAAATCTTGCAAGATAAATTGAAACTTCCATATTTATTTACTATTCCCACTTAGTTTACTAACTTTTAATGAGAAATAAATGAGCATAAAAGAAATAATAGCAACAGAGTATTCTAGTAGAGAATATCCCATTGGAGCGACTTCGGGTTGCATTAAATGAAGTTGGTCAGCAATGACCTGTAAAATGTTTAATACTCCTGCTATAATTCCAAATTTTATACCTAAGCTTGGCTTTCTGAGTATTAGAGGAATCGTAGCTATTTCAGTTATTACGATTGTCAAAAAGAAGAATAACCAACCTATAGATACATTACTTTGAGGTCGTGTTTCAAATCCAACTGGAGCCGGAAACTCTAAAATTGTAAGAATAATAATGACAACAACGCAACCGATAACCCATAACTTATTCTTTATCATACATATGACATTATAATAATTTTTTTGTTTTTAATCTTTGAGATGGTAAGATTCTTTCAACCACTCAATAAATTCATCGTCAATTTCTTTTTCTGAAGTTATTTCAAAACAATGCTTAAAAACTTTTGCTGACAGCGGTACAAATTGTTTTAACCTTTGACTACTAAGTTTCCTGCCCAATGCAAATCTAATTTCCAATCCGTTTTTTTTTGGTAAGGCAGCCAAAAAATCATATTTTCCAAATAAGTGAATGCAACAAGGTACGGAAATTATTTTATACTTACCAACCTTTTCATTCACTTGTTTTACTAAATATTCGAAAAGTTCCTTTGCTTTATCTTTATTCTTAAAATGTAATCCTAAAGAAATTTTTTTGCAACTATGAGGTTGTCTGATTTTTTCAAAGATTCTTTCGCAATTAGGACAAGTCCACATATAACAATTTTACATTAATTAAGGTTTTATAAAAATCCAAGAAAAAGTAGAATTAAAGCCAAAGCTGTGAAAGCTGCAAAGAAACCAACGGTTTTAACAAATAAATTGACTGCTTCTTTTTGCTTTCCTTCAATAAATAGGAGAAGAGGTTGGTAAAAAAATAGAAACGCCATTACCGAAACAGAGAGGGTAAGTACAAATAAAACTGTGATTGGAGCGAAAAAGGTATCAGGCTTGTTTCTTAAAGGTTTCGCCACGAAGTTCATAACACTAACAACAAGGGTGATGTACGTTGAAGCGCTTAGAGCGTTAATAATAGGGTTCTTCGACATATATTTATGTTACTAAATTTATAAGTTCATGTTCATAGGAATTTGTTTAGTTTTTTTGAAACCACATTTTTCATAAAAACCTACATTTTCTTCTTCGCAACTTATTGGTATGTAAAGGACACTAAGAGATCTTAATCTTTTAATTACTTCCAATATTATTTGCTTACCCACCCCTTTTTTTCTATTGGTTTTATCCGTTACAACTTTTTGTAAATATCCTCGACGACCATCAAATGATCCTAGAGCTGTTCCAATTATTTTTTCTTTATCTTCACAAAGAACGCTTAGATTAGGATTTTTCTCAAGAAATAGTTTGAATCTCTCAAAATTGTCCATTTCATTTACAAAATAGTTCTTTCTCCAAAAATCAATCAGTCTTTCATAATCATTGAGGGTTATTGCTCTTATTTCCATAAAAAAATTATAGCAGTTCTAACAAGGCACACTAAGAATAGCTTAAAATTTGCTCCCCCAAGCTCAGACAATTCGAACTTATTATCAACACATTCTCTAATTCGGATAACTTAAATCAAGTAATATAAAAAATATAATTAACAAAAATCTGATAAAACTAAAACCTTACTAACATACTGAAGTTCAATATGATTGTCCAAATTATTGAGGCAATAATTATTGTATATGTTGAAATATAAATGCTTCTTTTTTTACTATGCAAATATAATATTCCTAATATATTAGACAGCATTAAAATCGTTGTATTTGTTCGAGTATAAAGGGTGTCAACCCATGGATTATTCCATAACTGGACTGAACTTAAAATATCATTCTTTAAAAATAGTCTAAGTATTGATGTGGTTGCAATCCTGTTAAACAGGATACCCATGACTAGCGATAGGAAAAATATTCCTAGACCCGTAAGAATTTCGCGAAAGAGAGATTTCTTGATCATGTTTGAAGTATATCAAATATTAGGATATTAACTACCAACTGGCTCCCTGTTCCTAGTATCACACTTACCAATGCTTTATCACAAGTTATCAAGGCTTTTCAAAACCCCGTATGGACTGAGCAAGCAAGAGAAAGATTGAAACAAATTAAATCTCTTTCACTAAATTCTGATTGAGTTCTTAATTAGAAAAAATATCAGTATTTTCATTTATAACCTTCATAGAAGTTGCATAACCGATACCAAGTGGAACTTTTGTAGACAATACACTATCACCATTTTGATTACGACTAATAATATTATTAAAGGCCCAATGAAAATTACCATTAATTATCCCAACTACAGTGTTATTATTGCCTTTAAATATTGGAGCGCCACTTATTCCCCCAATTGTAGTCGCATTAATCTGCATATGTTTATAATTGCCTCCCCCAATTGTTGTCGTAGGGAAGGTCGAGATTATGCTTGTATTAACTACAAACGGAGAGTTTTGGTATGTATGACCCAATACAGCTGGAAATCCGTAAAAAGAAATCTCCTCACCCAAATATGGTTCCGCTGTTGTTTCAATCCTGAAATAAGGATGGGCAAAGCTCTCCTCGCTAACACGTAACAATGCGGCATCATAATCAGGGTTTATCTTTAATAGAGCAGCCTCTATTAATGTACCGTTTTCTAACTCAATTTTTATGTTATTTGTAAGAGTTGTGTGATAGTTCATCGTTTTTTCAACATTGTTTATACCCTGAGCACTGATGAATTCTTGATCCTGCTGAACTTCTTTGAAGTCTTTTCCAAGAACGACATGTCCACACGTCAGAATTAACCCATTAGACAAGACAAAAAATCCTGTTCCATAACTTATATTAGTATTATTAAATGTTACGATAACGCGTACAATTCGATTGCGTTTGAAGTTTATATTCTTTTGAGAAAGCATGGGAAAATTGCTTTTTGATAAAATCTATAAAAAGGTCAGATTAAGACCTAACTGGCTCCCCCGAGAGGACTCGAACCTCTAACATCCTCGTTAACAGCGAGGCGCTCTACCAATTGAGCTACAAGGGAAAAGTGCGTATATATGATATCAAAAAACTCCTGATTTTTCAGTTCAAAAAACTAAGAGTATAATATTATAGAAATATGTCTTTTATTCTTTTGGGAATTTTTGCCGGTATTTTAAGCGGAATCATCGGAATTGGCGGCGGAGTTATTATCGTCCCCGCTTTAATCTACCTCTTTAAATTTCCTCAACAATTAGCTCAAGGAACAACATTGGCTCTTTTAGTTCCACCCATTGGAGTATTAGCTGCCTGGACTTATTATAAACAGGGGTTTGTCGATCTGAAAGTTGCCGGACTTATCGTGATCGGCTTTTTCGTCGGCGGTTTGATCGGGGCAATTTATGCGACCAGTTTGAACACTGATGTACTAAGAAAAATATTTGCGATCGCTTTAATTTTAATTGGTATCAAAATGTTTCTTCAAAAATAATTGTTTTAACTCGCATAAAAAAGGTAATATTTGAAAGAAATCTTATGCAGGACTAGAATATATTCAACGTGGCTGTAATAAAGAAAGTTCTTATTATCGCTTTTATTTTGTTCTTCGCTTTGTTGCTTATCCGTTTCATTTTCGGCGGACCTGAAGATTCCTGGATTTGTGATAAAGGAGTTTGGATTACCCATGGTAAACCTTCATACCCAAAACCGGAAGATCCTTGTGGTAAAAAAATTACTCTTCCAAAAACCAAAGAAGACTGTTTAAAAATTAACGGTTTCTGGAAAAAACTTGGTCCGGATCCTTTTGAGACATGTAATCTGAAAGCGACCGACCGTGGGAACATCTGTCACGATAATAGCGAATGCCAGGGTTTGTGCCAAGTCGATTTAACTCGAGAAGAGATCAACCAAGGAATGAGAGGGAAAATATTGTCATCTAAAAAATATGGTCAATGTTCTGTTTGGGTAGTTGAACTTGGTTGTCGGGGAATAATGAAGGAAGGAAAAGCACAGGTAATATGTATTGATTAAAGTTAAAAATTTTTCAAAACCATTATGGAAAAATATATTGTTTTTGGCCCGATTATAATTTTTTTTGGATTTTTTGGTTTGTTGATTCTTGGTTTTTTTTTGTTAGTTGGAAAATTAGTTTTAAAAGCAAAAAATGATGCCTGGGTGGGAGAAGTTATTGACAAAAGCCATGTTGTTAAAGACAAAGAAGATAGTAATCTAAAAGAACATCTTTATAGCTATAGGGTCCGACTGGAAAATGGAGAAGAACATGGAATTGCTGCTGCAAAAGAATTTTATGATCAGCTTAAAATTGGAGATAAATTAAAAAAAGATAAAGGCTCCCTTTGGCCGAAAAAAATATCATAATATGAAAACCAAAAAATTTACGATCCTCCACTCTAATGACATGCACGGTGATTTTTTGGCAGAAATTAGAGAAGGGAAAAAAGAATTAATCGGCGGAATTTCCTTACTCTCAGGATATATTAATAAAGTCCGGAAAGAGGAAGAAAATGTTTTATATGTAATTGCCGGGGACATGCTCCAAGGATCTCTCATTGATTCCGAGTGGAAGGGACTATCAACGATTGAGATTATGAATTGGCTTGCCCCCGATGTTGTCACTCTTGGCAATCATGAAATTGATTACGGTTTGCCTCATTTATTATTTCTTGAAAAAATTGCCAACTTTCCGATTGTTAATGCTAATCTCTATCTAAAGAAAAATTATAAAAGATTGATGAATCCATATTTGATTATTAAAAAGGCCGGATTTGATATTTTATTTACCGGAATTATCACTGAAAAAATCATGGACTCGATTAAACAGGATAAACTCATCGGCAGCTTTGTTAATTTATCTGAGGCAAGTAACGAAGTCGGTAAAATTTGTAATGCTTATAAAAACAATGATATTGATTTAACAATTTTATTAACCCATATTGGGTATGAGTCGGATATAGAATTGGCCAAACTTCTTAAACCCGAGTGGGGTGTTGATATGATAATCGGCGGCCACTCCCACAGCATCTTAGATAAACCGGCCAAAGTAAATAATGTTTTAATTGCCCAAGCCGGAGTCGGGACAGATCAGATCGGACGCTTCGATATTGTGGTTGATGATGATACTAATTCGATTATTGATTACAAATGGCAGTTAATCCCTATTAATGAAAAAATCGCTAAGCCTGATAAAAAACTTGAGGAATATATTAACTCATTTAAAAAAGAAGTTGACCGAAAATACAGTACTTTAATTTGCAAACTTTCAAATGAACTAACCCATCCAAAACGGGAAGAAGAAACAACTTTGGGAAACTTCACTGCCGATGGTTTGGTTCATGCGTCAAGCAGTGATGTAGTCTTAGTTGGTAGCGGTTCAATACGGGTAAAAAAAATCGGACCGGCGGTCACATTAAAAGATTTTCTAGCCTGTTATCCGTATGACGATTCTTTAATTCAATTTGAAATTACAGGTAGTCAATTGAAAAAAATCTTTTCCCACTTTATGAGAATAGAAAACCGCGACGGGGAAGGTGAATGTTACCAAGTCAATCAAGGAGTGAATGCGGTTTATTCGGATAAAGAAAAAGTTCTTATATCTTTACTTATTAATAATAAACCTGTTATTGATAACTCTTTTTATAAATTTTCTATTCAAAATTTTCATTACGGTAATTGCCAAAGTTATCTTAATATCAGTTCTGATGAATTAACCGCATCCGGAAAAACTAAAGTTGTCACAACATCAATCCAACAGGTTTTGGAAGAATTTTTCCGTAATAATCAAAATACCACCAGAGAAATTGAAGGTCGATTAGTTTATATTAAAAGTTAAAAAATCTTATGAATAAAAATCTGATTTTTGGAATAGGAATTGCGGTTATTATCGGTCTTGTTATTTTCTTTAGGGGAAATACACCTCAAACAAAAAATCCGCTCACTTTGAAAAAAGAAATAAAAGTAGGAACTGATGTTTGTGGAGAATTTTCTAAAGATTGGGTCCAATCAACTATCAAGAAAACAATTATCAAAACAGAAAAACTTGAAACAACTGGTACAAATACATGCACTTACTTTATTGATGATAATAATTTCATCACTTTAAGATTAAACAACCTAAGCTTTGAAAATCAAAAAACCGGTCAACAAGCGTTGGGAAGATCTATCAAAACAAATAATAAAATATCACTAGATCATTTTATTGCCGTTCAGGAAAATAATTTAATAAACGATATTATTTTGGAAATTAATCCAAATTTATTTCTTGCAGTAGACAGATCATCAACAAAAGCCGCCAGTGAAACTGAGATTCTTGATTTTGCAATAAAAGTTGCTGAACGGATTAAGAATGGTGAAAATCAGGGGCTGGTTTCAGTTCCAAGTACCGAACCGACTAAAAGTAATGGTGTTCCTCTTCCGCTTGATACTGATATTATAAATTCTTTTTTTAGTCTAATTGAAACAAAAAGACCAAGCGACGCAGTTATGATGATGGCTTCATCAATAATAAATAATGATTCAGAAAAACAAGCTTGGGCAGTGCAATTTAATGCCATTAATTCCCTGAAAGTTTTAAGTGTTGAGCCGTCGATGAAAGAAGAATGGACCGATACAAAACACTCTTATAAATTAACTCTTGATGCTACTATGAACCCGAATTCAGCTAACGAACCGATTCCGTATTTTGGTTGGGAAAACGGCCAAAATATCCGTTGGGTGACTTTGGTTAAAGAAGGGAAAATGTGGAGAATTGAAGGACTTGCCACCGGACCGTAAGATTTCCGAATCATTTGCATTTTGAAATTTAATGCTATAATTACTTTCGTGTGCTTTTCTAGTCAGTAAATCGGCATTATAAATTATAAAAAATATTTTTTTATGATACAAAGCGCCCTTGATAGACTGACCAAAGTTCACCCTGAAATGGAAATTTGGTGGGACTCCTCTCCTCTCGTTTTTAAGCCTTGGTTAAAAAAAATGCTTGATGCCGCGCCTGCAAATAAAAGAGCTGCTTTAAAAGAACAACTCAATCGGATTTATAATATCTCCGATCCGGCAAAAAGTCTGATTCGCGGTTGTACAACAAATCCTCCTTTATCACTTGCTGCCGTTAACAGCGACTTGCCTTTCTGGAATAAATGGGTAGACAACATGATTAGAACTAATAAGGGGTTAAGTCGTTATGAATATTTTTTATTAACTTATAAGGAAGTAGTCAGACGGGGCGCAGAAATGATGATGCCAATTTGGAAAGCGACCAACGGAAGATATGGATATATATCTGGTCAATTGGATCCGCGATTAATTACTGAAACTGAAAAAATGATTAAGATGGCAAAAGAAATTCGGGCAATTGCTCCAAATGTCATGATTAAAGTTCCTGCCAGTTCCCATGGAGTTGAGGTAGTTAAAGTATTATCTTCGTTAGCAATTCCAACAAACGTGACTACTTGTTTTTCGCTTCCCCAAATCTGGGCCGTTGCCAAAGCGGCAAAAGAAGGAATGGAAATTGGATTAAAAAATAAAATTGATATGAGTAAATGGCGGGCCGTTATCACAATGATGATCGGACGACTAACCGAACATCCTGTTCTTGACCAGCAAGCAGAAAGACGGGGAATCAAATTATCTTGGAGTGATAAACATTGGTTGGGAATTTACGTTTTCCGAAAAGCATATAAATTACTTGAGGAAAATGCTATGCCCAGTAAAATGTTGGCGTGCTCAATGCGCGACGGTCCATTGGTCAATGGCCAATACCATTTCTGGGATGTTGAAAAGATTGCCGGTAATATTGTTTATACGATGCCTCCTTATGTCCTTGAGCCATTGTTCAACCGTTGTAATGATTTAAATTTTAGTGAAGAAATTTTACTAGATGATGTTCCTGAAGAGGTCCTGTTTAAAATGAGCAAGATCCCTTATATTCAACAGGCATGGGATGAAAATGGAATGGAAGTTGACCAGTTTAATACTTTCCCGGCTACTGTGGCAACGGCTGAATTATTTTCTCAAGCCTCAACGGGACTGGAAAACTATGTAGGAGAACGAATGTCAAAATTAAAAATTAAAGGAAAATAAATATGAAAAAAACTGTTGATCAGTACTATGTTCCTTGGATTAAACCGTTAAAAATGTATGTTTCAAATCATATTGAATTGGCTTGGAAAAAACCCTCTCTTCACAGGATGATGTCTAATGAAAATCCGATTCCTCCGTCATCTAAAGTTCTAAAAACGATTGCAAAATATAGCAAGATTGCCAACCGTTATCCTGATCAGGGTTTAATAATCCGCGGAAAGCTTGCCAAGATGAATGGTTTGGAAGGATCGGAAAATGTTGTTCTTGGCAATGGGTCAAGTGAAATTTTTGATATGATTTATCGCGTATTTTTGCGTCCTGGTGATGAAGTAATTCAACAAACTCCATGTTTTGGAATTTATAAATTACGCTGTGAACTATTTGGTGGAAAAATCGTTTCTGCTCCGATGATTTATAAAGATAAAAAAATGATTTATGACCCAGATGGAGTTATTAAAGCAATCACCGATAAAACAAAAGTTATAGTCATTGCCAATCCAAATAATCCAACCGGTAATTTTATGGATGAGAAAGAATTTATTCGAATTGCCCAACTTGGAATTCCGTTTGTGATTGATGAAGCATATATCGAATACGCCGGTTTAAAAAAATCCTTAGCCAAGCTTACTAAAAGATTTAAAAATGTCATAATTACACGAACCATGTCAAAAGCATACGGGCTCGCCGGACTTCGGCTTGGTTATCTTTTAGCCGACCGGGAAGTAGCAATGAAAATTGCTGCTAGTTTGCTCCCATGGAATGTGGGAACAATTACAATGTGGGCAGCTCTTACCGGATTTGAAGATCAAAAGGGATTAGCTCAGCGGGTTAAATTTAATAATGGTCAAGCGGATTTTATTGAAAAAGAAATGAGTAAAATTCCTGGGATAGTAGTTTTTCCAACCAGAGCTAACTATGTCTTGTTTGACGCAGGTGCCACCGGAAAAACAGGCGAGGATGTCCTTAAATTTGCCCAGAAAAAAGGTCTCATCCTTAGAGGCGATAAACCAAAATATGGAAGTGAGGGCTGGTTTAGGGTCACCATCGGAACAAGTCAGGAAAATAAATTATTTATTAAAGTAATGAAAGAGTTTTTTTCAAAGTAAAGAAAAAATCATACTTGACGAAAACATTTTTCATCATTAGAATGAGAGTGAATAAATATGTTAAGTTTTTCAATATCTCTTATCTTTTTTCTTTTTATTTTGTTGGTAGTTTTTGTGCCAAAAATATTAGTTGTCATTAATCAATACGAAAGAGGAATTGTTTTAACTTTAGGAAAATATTCTCATACTCTTCAACCGGGATTAAACATTCTTATTCCTATTATCCAACGGGTTATTCGGACTGACATCCGTATCACTACTTCAGATATCCCATCCCAGGAAGTTATTACTAAAGACAATGTTCCTGTTGGTATTAACGCCGTTGTTTACTTCCAAGTAATCAAACCGGAAGATGCAGTTTTAAAAATCCAGGATTATAGTTATGCCATTACCCAATATGCTCAGACCGCTCTTAGAGATGTTATTGGCGGTGTAGAACTCGACACTTTACTTGGTGAAAGACAAAAATTGGCCGACGAAATTAAAACCATCGTT
>Ga0172379_10004159_pt1 | contig 21795 bp, 11 predicted proteins | sample GrowelOW334metaG_FD_119756 | JGI IMG/M metagenome (GOLD analysis project Ga0172379, IMG submission 119756) | Groundwater microbial communities from an aquifer near a municipal landfill in Southern Ontario, Canada - Groundwater well OW334 metaG | ecosystem: Environmental > Aquatic > Deep... | reverse complement strand
GGCCAGGACAAGCAATACCTCGTCGCCTTCGCGCAACTGCCCGCCGGCGCGTCGCTCGACCGCACCGAAGCCGTCATCCGCAAGATGTCGGAAATCGGCCTGAAACATCCCGGCATGCAGGACGCCGTCGCGTTCCCCGGCCTGAGCATCAGCGGCTTCAGCGTCGCGCCGAACGCGGGCATCGTCTTCTTCTGCTTGAAGGACTTCGACCAGCGCAAGACGCCGGACTTGAGCGGCGAAGCCATCGCCGGCGCGCTGAATGCGCAGTTCTCCAGCATCACGGAAGCCTTCGTCCTCGCCGTGCCGCCGCCGCCCGTGAATGGCCTCGGCACCATCGGCGGCTTCAAGCTCTACGTCGAGGACCGCGCGGGCCTCGGCTACGACGCGCTCTATCAAAACACCATGGGCCTCGTCGGCCAGAGCTACCAGACGCCGGGACTCGCCGGCCTGTTCTCCACGTTCACCGTGAACGTCCCGCAGCTCGACGCGGACATTGACCGCGTGAAGGCCAAGTCCCAGGGCGTGCCGCTGCAAAACCTGTTCGAGACGATGCAGATTTACCTCGGCTCGCTCTACGTGAATGACTTCAACCTCTTTGGCCGCACCTACCAAGTAATCGCCCAAGCCGACTCGAAGTTCCGCGACAGCCCCGAGGACATCACACGTCTCAAGACCCGCAACGCACAAGGCCAGATGGTGCCGCTCGGCGCGCTCGTGAAGGTGAAGGAAAGCTACGGCCCTGACCGCGCGATGCGTTACAACGGCTACCCGGCGGCGGAGATCAACGGCGGTCCCGCGCCCGGCTTCAGCAGCGGCCAGGCCGAGGCCATCATCGCGGGACTTGCGGAGAAGTCGCTGCCCAAGGGCTTCGCCTTCGAGTGGACCGACCTCACCTACCAGCGCATCCTCGCCGGCAACACGGCGGTTTATATCTTCCCGCTCTGCATCCTGCTCGTGTTCCTCGTGCTCGCCGCGCAATACGAGAGCTTCCGCCTGCCGCTCGCCATCATCCTCGTCGTGCCGCTCTGCCTGCTCTTCGCCATCGCGGGCGTGGCCTACGTGGGCAGCGACAACAACGTGTTCACGCAAATCGGCCTCATCGTGCTCATCGGCCTCGCCTGCAAGAACGCCATCCTCATCGTCGAGTTCGCCAAGCATAAGCAGGACGAAGGCGCGTCGCCGATAGACGCCGCCATCGAGGCGTGCCGCCTGCGCCTGCGCCCGATTCTGATGACCAGCATCGCGTTCATCGCGGGTGTCTTCCGCTCGTCATCTCCACCGGCGCGGGCGCGGAAATGCGCCGCGCGATGGGCGTCGCCGTGTTCAGCGGCATGATTGGCGTGACACTCTTTGGCCTCTTCCTCACGCCCGTCTTCTACGTCGTGCTGATGAAGATTGGCTGGGGCAAGAAGCCCGCGCCGACGCCGCAGAGCAGCGGTCCCGCGCTCGGCTCCGCCGGAGCCGCGGCGAGCATCGCGGCCATCGCACTGCTGGCGGTTGTCTCCACCGGTTGCACCACCGTCGGCCCGGACTACGAGCGGCCGAAGACCGAAGTCCCGCCCGCCTTCAAATCCACCAACGACCTCGGCGCGTGGAAGGAAGGCCAGCCGCTCGACCACGCCGCGAGGGGCGCGTGGTGGGAAGTCTTCGGCGACGCCACGCTCAACGAGCTGGAGCAGCGTGCCACCACGGCGAACCAGCAGTTGAAGGCCGCCGTCGCGCGCGTCGAGCAGGCCCGCGCCACCGCCCGCCTCCGCAAGGGCGACCTCCAGCCCACGCTCGAATCCAACTCGTTCTTCCGCCGCGAGCGCTACTCGCCGAACCAGCAGCCCAACTTCGGCGCGCTCACGGCGAACACGATTCGCGTGCCGCTCGACCTGAGCTACGAGGTGGACCTCTGGGGCCGGCTCAAGCGCGGCTTTGAGAGCGCACGCGCCGACGCGCAGGCTTCACTCGCTGCGTTGCACAACGTCCAGCTCGTCGTGCAGGCGGATGTGGCTCAAAACTACTTCACCCTCCGCGCGCTCGACGCCGAGCTGGCGACCGTCGTCAGCACCATCGGCTTGCGGAAGGAGCAGTTGCAGCTCGTGCGCAGCCGCTTCGAGGGCGGCGTGGCCACCGAGCTGGACATCGCGCGCGCGCAGACCGAGCTGGCCACGGCGGAGGCGGAACTTGCGGCGCTCGCCCGGCAACGCGCCGGACTCGAAAACGCCCTCGCCGTGCTGCTCGGCGAACCGGCGTCCACGTTCAAGCTGCCTTCGCTCGCCAGCGCCCACACCGCCTGGCAGCCGCTGCCGCCCGCCATTCCCGCCGGCCTGCCCGCCGACTTGCTGGAGCGCCGCCCCGACGTGGCTGAGGCCGAGCGTCAACTCGCGTCCGCCAACGCCCGCATCGGCGTGGCGAAGTCCGCGTTCTTCCCCGTGCTGCGGCTCACCGGCTCCGGCGGCTTCGTCAGCGGCGAGCTGGAAAACTTGTTCAGCCTCGACAGCCGCGTGTGGAACATTGGCCCAAGCCTGACCATCCCGCTCTTCGCCGGTGGGCGGAATCAGGCGAACCTCCAGCGCTCCCAGGCCGCCTACGACGAGGCCGTCGCGCGCTACCGCCAGCAAATCCTCGTCGCGTTCGGCGAGGTCGAGACCAGCCTGTCCGGCCTGCATCATCTCGCGCGGCAGGCCGAGGCACAGGCCCGCGCCGTCGCCAGCGCCCGCCGCGCCGCCGAGCTGGCCAACGAACGCTACAAGGGCGGCATCGTCAGCTACCTCGAAGTCGTGGACGCCAACCGCGCCACGCTGCAAGTCGAGCGCGCCGCCGCGCAACTTACCGGCCAGCGTCTCCTCGCCAGCGTCCTGCTCATCAAGTCGCTCGGCGGCGGATGGGACAGCACAGCGTTGCTTTCCCGGGCAACCGCGCAACCTTCCGTCGGCAACAAGTGAAACCACAAACCCGAAACTCAAACATGAAGCCGACCATTGAAATCACCGCCGCGAACTTCGAGGCCGAAGTGCTCAAATCATCAACCCCCGTCCTCGTGGACTTCTGGGCGCCGTGGTGCGGCCCGTGCCGGATGCTCGCGCCCGTGCTCGACGAAATCGCCACCGAGCAGGCCGGCAAGCTGAAGGTCGCCAAGGTCAACGCCGACGAGCAGCCCGACCTCGCCACGCAGTTCGGCATCCAGGGCCTGCCCACAATGCTGTTCTTCGTCGGAGGCAAGCCTGTGGCCCAGATCGTCGGAGCCGCCGGCAAGAAGACCATTCTTGCGAAGCTGGAGTCGATCACCGTCGCGGCCTGAGTCGCAGGGCTTCGGCTTGAATTGTGTGCTGCGAAGGCGGACACTGCGCCCATGAGTGGCACCACGATGCGCCAGCGGCCGGGCGGGCCGGTGAAACAGTTCTCGGTTTTCACACCCAACCGGCTGGGCCGCCTGCACACGCTCACCACCCTGTTCGCCTCGCGGAACGTCCACATCCTCGCGCTCACCGTCCTCGACACCACGGACAGCGCCATCATCCGCCTCGTGGTGGACGATCCTGAGGCCGCGCGCGAGCTGCTGGAGGAGCACGGCTTCCCGTTCAGCGAAAGCGCCCTGCTGGTGGTGGAAATCGCGTCCGAGACCCAGCTGAAGGACGTGCTGGCCGCGCTGCTCCAGGCGGAAATCAACATTCACTACATCTATTCCTTCATGACGCGTTCCCAGGACAAGACCGCGCTGGCGCTCAATCTGGAGGATCGCGACGTGGCCGAGGACGCGCTCCGCAAGTGCCAGTTCAAGGTGCTGGGCCAGGCGGACATCTCGCGGTGAGAACCTGCCTGAAGGCCGTTTTCCCTCCAGGTGCCGGCCCTTTCCCTGGTGCTGCGTGGAAAACAGCGCTTGCCAAGCCGCCGCTCGTTTGTATTCTGCCCGCCCTTTGACATGAAAACGGAACTGCATCCGAAATACGAAGCCGCCGAATTCCGCTGCGCCTGTGGCAACGTAATCCTCACCCGCTCCACCCGTAAGAGCGTCCTGCTGGGACTCTGCAACGCCTGCCACCCGTTTTACACCGGGCAGCAGAAGTTCGTGGACACCGCCGGTCGCGTGGACAAATTCCAGCAGCGCGCCGCCAAGACGCTGGCCGCGCAGACCGCCGTGGCCGACGCGGCCGCCAAGAAAAAGAAAAAGTAGCTTTCTGCCACGCCCTCGCCCGCCGGGTTCACGCCCGGCGGGCGATTGCTTTTTCGAGGCGAGTTGAAAGATGAGAGTTGAGAGTTGAGTGCAACGCTCGAAGCGCCGCCGACGACTCTCAACCCTCAACTTTCAACCCTCAACCCTCCCCCATGGACCTCCGTCCCCACATCGAGAAGTTCAACCGCCGCTTTGCGGAGGTCGAGGCGGCGTTGAGCGATCCCAAGCTCTTCGACAACCCGGCCCGCGCGCAGGAGCTGTCCCGCGAATACGCCCGGCTCAAGGATCTCGTCGCCACCGGCGCGATGTATCTCAAGGCGCAACGTGACCTCGATGATAACCGGGCGCTGCTTGCAGCCGAGCCGCCCGACTCGGAGCTGGCGCTCATGGCAAAGGAGGAAATCGGCCGCCTCGAAGCCGCGGTGAAGCGCCTCTCCGGCGAGATCCAGCGGGGAATCCTCCCGCCCGAGCCGACCGATTCCCGCAACACCATCGTTGAAATCCGGGCCGGCGCGGGCGGCGCGGAGTCCGCCCTCTTCGCGGCCGACCTCTACCGCATGTTCACCCGCTACGCCGAGACGCACGGCTGGAAGGTGGAGCCGATGGATTCCAGTCCGTCGGATCTCGGCGGGCTGAGGGAAGTCATCTTCGGCGTGAACGGACAGGACGTTTACAAGCGGCTCAAATACGAAAGCGGTGTCCACCGTGTGCAGCGCGTGCCGGCCACCGAGGCGCAGGGCCGCATCCACACCAGCACCTGCACCGTCGCCGTGCTGCCCGAGGCCGAGGAGGTGGACATCGAAATCAGGCCCGAGGATCTGGACATTCAGGTCTGCCGCGCCGGCGGCCACGGCGGGCAGGGCGTCAACACCACCGATTCCGCCGTGCGCATCTTCCACAAACCCACCGGCACCGAGGTCCGCTGCCAGGACGAGCGTTCGCAGCTCAAGAACAAGGCCAAGGCGATGAAGGTGCTCCGCTCCCGGCTGCTCGAACGCAAGATCGCGGATGAGAAGGCCAAGTATGACGCGCAGCGCAGTTCGCAGGTCGGCACCGGCGAACGCAGCGAGAAGATCCGCACCTACAACTTCCCGCAGAACCGCGTGACCGATCACCGGATCGAGCTGACCCTCTACAACCTCGCCAACGTCATCGAAGGCGATCTCGACGGCGTCATCGAGCCGCTGATGAACCACGACCTCGAACAGAAGCTCGCCGCGTTGCAGGCCTGAACCCGACCCGTCGGGCGGAAAGTGATTAGTGCTTGGTAATTAGTCACTCGCCCGCCGGCACGACTAACCACTACTTACTAATCACTTCCGATGCCTCCTCGCGCCCTCATCTTCGATTGTGACGGCACTCTGGCCGACACCATGCCTTTGCACTGGCAGGCGTGGCAGGTCATCGCGCAACGCCATGGCATCCACTTCACCGAGGAGCGGTTCTACTCACTCGGTGGCGTGCCCTCGCGGGACATTCTCCGGATGCTGCGGGAGGAGCAGGGGTTGAACTACGACCATCACTCGGTTTCCACGGAGAAGGAGCACGCCTTCCTGCCGTTCATCCCCGGCGTCAAACCCATTTCCGAAGTCGTTGCCATCGCGCGTGAACATCACCGGCGATTGCCGATGGCGGTGGCCTCCGGCGGCAGGAAACGCGTCGTGGAGCAGGTTCTTCAACATCTGGGCATCCATCACTGGTTTGCCGCCGTGGTGACGAGCGAGGATGTGACGCAGCAGAAGCCGGCCCCGGACATTTTTCTGGAAGCCGCCCGCCGGCTTGGCGTGGAGCCGCGGTTCTGCCGGGCCTATGAGGACACCGATCTGGGGATGGAGTCCATCCGCGCCGCCGGCATGGAGGCGGTGGACGTGAGGACGTTTGTCAGCGCTGCCCGTTGAGCATCTGCCGCGCGCGGTCGATCTTGGACTGTAGCGCCTTCCGGAGCGGCGGGAACAGCTGCTGCATTCGTTCGTGAATCGCGATGGCCTGCGCCCACTCCTGCTGCTCCTCCCGCAGGTGCGCGAGATGCCCGCCCGCCGCCTTCAACTGCTCCAGGCTCGCCTCCTCGCCGTCGCGAAGGTTCTTGCCGTAAAAGACATTGCTCCAGTGGTTGAGGGCATCCTTGGGGCGGCCCTGCTTCTCCCGGACCACGCCCAGCGCCACGTCTGAGAGACTCCGGGTTTCGACATCCGCCCCCGGCCAGTCCATCGCCTTTTGATACGCCTCGGCGGCAAGGTCGAGCTGCCGGGCATCCTTGTTCTTTCCCGCCCGTTGCAGCAGGCAGTTGCCGATGGCGCCCATGGCGAGCGGCGCCAGACGGCTGTTCGGAAAATGCGTTGAGTTGGTGATGCGGCTGAAGGCGTTGATGGCGTCGCCGAACGGATCCTCGGCGATGGGCACGCCGGCCTGGCTCGCGGTGAGGTAGGTGTCTCCGAGCGCGAAGAGCGCCTCGGCCTGGATGTCCTTGGGGACGCGTTCGCTGCTGGCCTGCGTGACCAGCTCGTTGAAATAATTGGTCGCGTCCTTGTAGCCCTGGCGCTGGAAGGCCGAGCGGCCCGCCGCCAGCCGGGCGAGGTGTTTGAGCCGTGAATCGGGCCAGTTGGTGTTTTGGAAGAGCAGCTGGTAGCTGCTCTCCGCCTTGTCGAAGGCGTCGCCCCGGCTGTAATACAGGTCACCCACCCGGTATTGCGCAAGCGGCGCGTTGCTGTTTGCCGGGTAGAGTGCGACGAAGTTCGTGAAAAGCGTCAGCGCATTGGTCCCGCCGGACTGCTCCACGAACCACGCGCGCTCGAACTCCACATCACCGCGTGCGCCGTTGGTCGGGAACAGCCTCAGCCACTCGTTGTATTTGCGCGCCGTGTTCGCCCAGTCGAACTCCTGCCGGTGGGTGCGTGCGATGGCGAGATGCACCTGTGGTGCCAGTGCGGAGTTGGGGAAACGGTCTATCAGCAGTTGGAACCGCGCGCGCGCCTCGGCGGGCCTGCCAAGACGCCTCAGTTCGGTGCCGTGCAGCAGCACCGCACGGTCGCTGTAGAAGCTGTCGGGGAACCACTCCAGAATTTTCCGCACCGCGCCGTCCGCCACCGCCAGGTTCGTCACCGCGATCGCCGCGCCCAGCTGCTGGTAGAGCGCCATGTCCAGATACGTGGTCCGCACGCGCTCGAAGTCGGCGTATTGCTCGACGACCAGCCCGAAGTTCTGGATGGCGTTGGTGAAATCCCCGAGCTGCACCTGCGCCTCGCCCAGCTTGAATCGCGCGACGGCCTGCTCCTCGGACCTGGGGAGACGGCGGAGCGCCGCCGTGAAATCCAGCACCGCCGCCGCCGGCTGGCCCAGGTGCAGATGACACCAGCCGCGCTGGTAAAACGCCCGGCCAAGCAGCGGGCTGTTCGTGTAGGCCGTGACGACGCGGCCCAGGTTCGTGACGGCGATCAGCAGCAGATTGGTCGGCCCGGCGTTCGTCGTGCCCGTCCGCGCGTGAAATTCCTTCACCCGCAGCTCGCCCAGCGTGAGCTGTGCAAGGTCGAGCGACGGGTCCGCCGGGTATTGCGTGGAGAACAGCTCCAGCATCGCGATGGTGGCCGGCTCCCGGTTGGTTTGGGCGAGATTCAGCTCCACCGCCTTGAACAGGGCCCTCTGCCGCAGCTCCGCCGGCGCGTTGGTGGTGAAGTTGTTGGTGAACGAAGCCACCGCCGCCGCCAGCTCGCCGAGTTTTTCCAGCACCGTCCCCTGCAGGGCGAAGGACTCGGCCTGCATTGCGGGCTGCCTCAACGCGCCCGCGAGCCGGACGAGGTTGGTTGCGACGGGCAGGGCCTCCGCGGAGCGGCCCGCCTCCGTGAGAACCCGCCCCAGCAGGAAGCGGCGACGCCAGTCCACCTCCGGTTCCACGCGAAGTCCTTCGATCGACCGCACCGCCTGCTCCGCCGCCGGAAACTGACGTTCCGCCAGCAGCACCTCGCCCAGCAGCAGCGTTCCGTTGACCGCGAGGCTGTTGGTGGGCGAGGCCTTTGCGGCCCGCTGAAATCCGCCGGTCGGAGCGCTCAGGAGCGCGATGACGTTCGTGCGCTGGCCCAGCCGGAAGCGCGCGAGCGCCTCGTTGTGGGCGGCGGCAAGCAGGTGCGCGGAGTTGGGAAAGTCGCGGACAACCAGCGCGTAGGTCGATGCGGCCTTTTGGAACTGCCCCGCCTGAAACTCCGCCTCGCCGAGCCAGAACTGATACTGGTCCGCCAGCTTGCCGGCCTGGGGCAGGCCGGCCGTGAGCAGTTCCATGGCTCCTGAATAGTTCTTCTGGAAGTGCCGCGCCTGCGCCTGCCGGAACACGGCCTCGGCCTTGAACGGGGAACCCGGCCAGAGGCGGATGAACTCGCCGAACCCCTTCTCGGCCCAGTCATAGTTCAGGTCCTGAAACGCCTTTGCAGCCGCCTCGAAGTCACGCCGTTCCAGCGGGTCGGAAAAATCAGCGGCAGGAATACTCAGCCAGCCTGTGAGCAAAACCAGCGCGCAGAGCCATCGAGCCAAACCGGAGCCGCAGGATGTCCGACGACGAATCCCTTCCCCCTTCGCGGAGCGAGGGAAGGTGGCCGGAGGCCGGATGAGGGGGGCGGCCACCAACGCCGACGCGCGGCACCCCTCACCCCGGCCCTCTCCCCTTGCTCCGCAAAGGGAGAGGGAGGAGAGACTCTGGCCATCCAGTTTTCGCAAGCTGCTCACTTCGTTGCAGTATTCGTCTCCGCGCGGAGGATTCGATTCAAAAATTCTCCCGTGTGACTTCCGGGCGTGGCGGCGACGGTTTCCGGTGTCCCTTCCGCCACGATGCGTCCGCCGCCGGTGCCGCCTTCGGGTCCGAGGTCCAAAATCCAGTCGGCGCACTTGATGACGTCGAGGTTGTGCTCGATGACCAGCAGCGTGTTGCCCGGCGCGCGGAGCTTGAAGAAGACTTCGAGCAGCTTCGCAACGTCGTGGAAATGCAGGCCGGTCGTGGGCTCGTCCAGAATGTAGAGCGTCTTGCCGGTCTGGCGTCGGGACAGTTCGGCGGCCAGCTTCACGCGCTGCGCCTCGCCGCCGGAGAGCGTCGTGGCCTGCTGGCCGAGCCGCAGGTAGCCGAGGCCGACTTCCGCCAGCGTCAGGCATGGCTCGAAAATCTTAGGCACCGCACGGAAGAAGTTCACCGCCTCGTCCACCGTCAGGTCGAGGATGTCGGCAATGTTCATCCCCTTGAAGTTGATCTCCAGCGTCTCGCGGTTGTAGCGCCGGCCCGCGCAGCTTTCGCAGGTCACATAGACCGGCGGGAGGAAATGCATCTCAATCTTGAGCAGGCCGTCGCCCTGGCACTTCTCGCAGCGCCCGCCCTTCACGTTGAAGCTGAAGCGGCCCGCGTCGTAGCCGCGGATCTTCGCCGACGGGAGCTGCGCGAAGAGGTCGCGGATGGCGTTGAAGATGCCGGTGTAAGTCGCCGGGTTGCTGCGCGGCGTGCGCCCGATGGGCGTCTGGTCAATGACCACGACCTTGTCGAGCAGCTCGGTGCCGTTGATGGCCCGGTGCGCGCCGGGCCGCTCCTTCGAGCCGAACCACAGGCGGAAAAGCTGCCGCTGCAAGATGTCGCAAATCAACGTGCTTTTGCCCGAGCCGCTCACGCCGGTGACGCACGTCAGCGTTCCGAGCGGAATGCGCGCGTCCACGTTCTGCAAGTTGTTCTCCCGCGCGCCGAGGATTTCCAGCCAGCCGGACTTGCCCACGGGCGAGACGCGTTTGCGCGGCACGGAGATGCTCAAGTCGCCGCTCAGGTAACGGCCCGTGAGCGAGCGCGGGTTCGCCATCACTTCCGCAACGGTGCCTTGCGCGACGACTTCGCCGCCATGCGTGCCCGCGCCGGGGCCGAGGTCAATCACATGGTCCGCGCGGCGGATGGTGTCCTCGTCGTGCTCGACGACGAGGACGGAATTGCCGAGGTCGCGGAGTCCTTCGAGAGTTTTAAGCAGCCGCTCGTTGTCGCGCTGGTGCAGGCCGATGCTGGGCTCGTCGAGGATGTAGATGACGCCGACCAGCCCCGCGCCAATCTGCGTCGCGAGCCGGATGCGCTGCGCCTCGCCGCCGGAGAGCGTGCCGGACTCGCGGTCCAGCGTGAGGTAGCCGAGGCCGACGTTCTTGAGGAAGCCCAGACGCGCGCAGATCTCTTTCACCAGTTCGCCCGCGATTTTCTGCTGAAAGTCCGTGAGCGGCAGCGACGCGAAGAAGAGGTCGGCGGTGTCCACGGAGAGAGCGCAGACATCGGCGATGGAGAGGCCGGGGACTGCCGCGCTCGCAGTCGCAGCCTTTAGGCTGCGCGTCATCGCTTCCGTATCCGGCAAGCGCAACCTAAAGGTTGCGACTACGGGGCCGCCCAGCGTCACCGCCAGCACCTCCGGCCGCAACCGCTTCCCCCCGCATGCGTCACAGAACTCCGGGGCCATGAAGGCCTTCAGCCGGTTCTTCGTGAACTCGCTTTCGCTCTCGGCGTAGAGGCGTTCGAGGTTCTTCAGCACGCCCTCGAAGGGCCGCGAGATTTTGCTGACCTTGCCCGCGCGCATGAAGTTGAAGCCCACCTCGGTCTCGCCCGAGCCGTGCAGCACCACGCGGCGGAAGTCCTCCGGCAGCGACTTCCACGGCGTCTCCAGATTCTGCTCGAAGTGCGCCGCGAGGCCGCGCAGCAGGGCCTTGTAATAGACCACCATCCTCTTGCCGCCGCGCCGCCATGGCAGCACCGCGCCGGACTCCAGCGACTTCTCCGCATCCGGCACGATGAGCGCGGAGTCGAAGACCATCTTCTGCCCGAGGCCGTGGCACACTGGACACGCGCCAAACGGGGAGTTGAACGAGAAGTGTTTGGGCTCCGGAGGATCGAAGGTCTCACCCGTGGCGGGAGAATACATCCGGTTGGAGAGCAGCTTCTCCTGCCAGACTGGCGATTGGCGATTGGCGATTGCCGATTGTTCCGTCCGCGTGATTTCGTCCATCCTCGCCCGCGCCGACTGGCCACTGATTACTGAAGACTGAACACTGGCCGCCTCCGGCGCTTGCGACAGCAGCAGCAGTTTCCCATTCCCCCACTTCAGCGCCGTCTCCACCGAATCGCCGAGCCTAACGCGAATCTTGTCATCCACCACCAGCCGGTCCACGACCACCTCGATGGTGTGCGCCTGCTTCGGGTCGAGCTTGATGCGGACGTTGGCGGCGAGTTCGACCAGTTCCCCGTCCACCCGCGCCCGCACGAATCCATCGCGCGCCAGCCGCTCAATCACATCGCGGAACTCGCCCTTCTGCTTCTCCACCACCGGCGCGAGCAGCATCACGCGCGTGCGCGGCGGCAGCGCAAGGATGGTGTCCACGATGTCGCTCGTCGTCTGGCGCGATATGGGCTGGCCGCTCGTGGGGCAGTGCGGCTGGCCGACGTGCGCAAAGAGCAGGCGCAGGTAATCGTAAATCTCCGTGGTCGTCGCGATGATGGAGCGTGGATTCGAGCCGGAGCTGCGCTGCTCGATGGCGATGGTCGGGGACAGCCCTTCGAGGTAGTCCACGTCCGGCTTCTGGAGCTGGTCGAGGAACTGCCGCGCGTAGGCGGAGAGGCTTTCCACATATTTGCGCTGGCCCTCGGCGTAGATGGTGTCGAACGCGAGCGACGACTTGCCGGAGCCGGACAGGCCGGTGAGCACCACGAGCTTGCCGCGCGGAATGGCGAGCGTGACAGCCTTGAGATTGTGCTGCCGTGCGCCGCCAATGCGGATGGAATCGGTCGCCATGTCGCTGAATTTCGTCCTGCGAGTAAGGGGCGAGCATACCGTCCCTGCGGACCGATGCAAAGCCGGGAACTGAAAGAAACCGGGGCTGGCCGGTCGAAACTTCCCTCTTTCCTTCCCCCGGTGCTTTGCCAAGCTCCGGGTCGCTATGATTCGAAGGTTCATTTTTGCGCTGGCGCTTGCCTGCGCCGCCATCACCACCGTTTCCATCGCCGCGCCCTTTGAGTTGAAGGAGGGCGACCGGGTTGTTTTTCTGGGCGACACGTTCATCGAGCGCGAACAGCGCTACGGGTGGATCGAGCTGGTCCTCACCACGCGGTTCCCGGACCGGAACATCACCTTCCGCAACATCGGCTGGAGCGCCGACACGCCCTCGGGTCGTTCGCGCCTGGGTCTCTCGTTGCGTCAGGCCGGCCTTGAGCCGCAGGGAGAGGGCTGGGAGATCCTCCAGAAGCAGATTGCCGAGACCAAGCCGACGGTGGCCTTCATCGGCTACGGCATGGCCAGTTCATTCGACGGCGAGGCCGGCCTGACCAAGTTTGAGGCGAGCTACAACCGGCTGTTGAACACGCTCGAACAGCTTTCACCGGGAGTCCGGTTTGTGCTGCTGACGCCCATCAAGCACGAGAAGTTGCCCCCCCCGATGCCCGATCCGGAGAAGCACAACGAGCAGCTTGCCCGCTACGCGAAAGTCATCGAGCAGGTCGCAACCGAAAGGGGCTTGGTTTACATCAACCTGTTCGACGAAATGCTGTCGAAACTCGGCAGGGGGTCCCTCACGAAACCCCTGACGGAAAACGGCATCCACCTGGATGGCGGCGGCTACCAGTTCGCCTCGCGGGAAATCCTGCAATCCCTGTTTCCGAGCGACACGTTCGAGTTCCCGCTGGGCCCTGTCAGCGAAACCATGCGGCAGGTCATCGTCCGGAAAAACGAGTTCTATTTCCATCGCTCGCGCCCGGCGAACATGGCTTACATCTTCGGCTTCAGGAAACGCGAGCAGGGGCAGAACGCCGTCGAGATGCCGCAGTTCGACCCGCTCATCGAGGCCGAGGAAAAGAAGATTCGCGAGCTGTGCAAGCTTCTCGACCAGCCCGGACTGATGCCCGATCCCCAGCTCCACCCCGCCGTGCTCCGCAGCCAGGCCGCCGCCGCCGTGCATACGCCGCAGCCCCATCCCGAATTCACCGTCGCCGACGGCCTCGAAGTCACGCTTTGGGCTGAAAACCCGCATCTCGCCAAACCCATCCAGATCAACTTTGACCCGCAGGGCCGTCTGTGGGTCGCCAGCAGCGAGATTTATCCGCAGATCGAACCCGGTCAGGCGGCCCACGACAAAGTCATCGTCCTCGAAGACACCACCGGCGCCGGCAAGGCCGACAAGGCCACCGTCTTCGCCGACGACCTGCTCATTCCGACCGGCGTGATACCGGGCGACGGCGGCTGCTACGTTGCCCAAAGCACGAAGCTGCTCCATCTCAAGGACACCGACGGGGACGGCAAGGCTGATGTGCGCCGCATCGCCCTCACCAGCTTCGGCACCGAGGACACGCACCACAACCTGCACACGCTCTGCTGGGGGCCGGACGGCCGGCTCTGGATGAACCAGTCCATCTACACCCGGAGCGAAATCGAGACGCCTCACGGCGTTGTGCGCCTGCACTCGGGCGGTGTGTTCCGCTTCGAGCCGTCATCCCAGAAACTGGAGATCGTCTTCAAGGGCTGGGTCAATGCGTGGGGTCACGAGTTTGACGCGTTCGGCCAGAGCTTTCTGACGGATGGCGCGGGCTTCATGGGCATCAACTGGGGCATGCCCGGCGCGATGTATTTCACCTACGCCAAGGCCCGGCGCACCATGCCCAGCGTCAGCCCCGGCAACTACCCGAAGTTCGCCAGCATCGAGATCATCCGCAGCACGCACTTCCCCGCCGACTGGCAGGGCCGCGTGGTGACGTGCGACTTTCGCGCCAACCGCGTGACGAGCTTCGACGTGTCGGAGTCCGGCGCGGGCTACGAGACCCGGCAGGGCCCCGACCTCCTGCGCACGGCGAACAACACCTTCCGGCCCATTGACGTGAAGCTCGGACCCGACGGCGCGCTCTACATCGCCGACTGGAGCAACCCCATCATCAACCACGGCGAAGTGGACTTCCGCGACCCGCGCCGCGACCGCGAGCACGGCCGCATCTGGCGCGTGAGCGTGAAGGGCAGGGCGGCCCTGAAGAAACCCGGGCTGGCGCAGGCCGGCATGACCGCGCTGCTCAACGAGCTGCTTTCTGCCAACCACTTCAACGCCGCCCAGGCCACCCGCGTGCTGGTGGAAAAAGGCGCCGCCGTCGTGGCGCCCGAGTTGACGAACTGGACCGCGCAGCTCAAGAACGAAAAGGACCTTCTCGCCGCGCTCTGGATTCATCAGGCGCTGAACCTGCCCGCGCCCGGACTGCTCGACCGCGTGCTGGCCGCGCAAGACGGCCGCATCCGCGCCGCCGGCGTCCGCGTCCTCAGCCACGCGGGCGCGCTGCCTGCCGCTCCGGTGCGCGTTGCCGACACCAACGGAACCGTCAGCACCCACCTCACCGACGGCGGCGCGAGCTTCTCCGTGGGCGACACCGTCGCACGCCTCGCCAGGCTCGTCGCCGACCCGCATCCGCGCGTCCGCATGGAGGCCGTGCGTGCGCTGGTGAAGTTCCCCTCCGCCGAAGCCGCCGCCTCGGTGCTTGCGGCCGTGAACACCATCGGCTCCGACCCGTTCCTCGACTACGCGGTCTGGCTTTCCATCAACGACCTCGCGGAGCCGTTTCTCGTCTCCCTGGAGTCCGGCGCGTGGCAGCCTGATTCGCCCGCGAAGCAACGGCAGCTTGAGTTTGCCATGAAGGCGCTCGAGCCCGCAGTGGCCGCGTCGAGCGTCGCAAAGATTCTCACTGTCAAACCGCTCACCCGGGACGGGGCCGGTCCGTGGATCGAGCTCATCGGCGCCGCAGGCGGGCAGGAGGAGGTCAACCGTCTCTGGGAGCAGGTCGGCGCGCGTGACTTCACTGACGAGGCCCTGAACCGCGCCCTTGCAGCCCTCGCCTCCGCCGCGCGGCTCCGCAGCGTGAAGCCCGCCGGAGACGCCTCCCTGGGTGTGCCGCTGCTCTCCCATGCGAGCCTTCCGATCCGGCTGGGTTTTGTAAACCTGCTCGGCGCATGGAAGAATCCCGGGGCGGCCTTTGCCGACATGGTGAAGCTCGCCGGCAGCGCGGGCACGCCCGACGCGGTGCGCACCGCGCTCTTCGCCGCGTTCCGCGAACTGGGTGCCATTCCGCCCGTGGTCGGCGCGCTCCAGCCGCTGGCCGCGAAAACTTCACCCGCGCCCGTCCGTCGCGCCGCCGCCATCACGCTTGCGTCGCTCCAGCCCGGGAAGTTCGCCGATCTCGCGCTCGACGAGCTGGCCGGCACCAAAACCGAGGCCGAGGCGCTCGAACTCTGGCGCAGCGTGCTCGCCACCAAGGGCGCGTCAAAGCAGTTCGCCGACAAGGTCGCCGCCAGGTCCGCGCTGCCGGCGCACGTTGCCGTCGCCGGTCTCCGCACCGCCCGCGAAGGCAGCACGCCCGACCCGGCGTTCATCGCCGCGCTCACCAAGCTCCTCAACATCACGGCGCTTTCCCCCGACAAGCTCACGCCCGAGAAGCTCAAGGAACTGGCCGACATCGCCCTGAAGGCGGGCGACCCCGCGCGCGGCGAGCGCGTGTATCGTCGCACCGAGCTGGGCTGCACCTTGTGCCACGGCATCGGCGGCGTCGGCGGCAAGGTTGGTCCCGACATGACGAGCCTGGGTGCGGCGGCCCCGGCGGATTACCTCGTCGAGTCCCTGCTGCTGCCCAGCGCGAAGATCAAGGAGGGATTCCACGGCGTGACCATCGAGACGAAGGACGACCTCGAATACAACGGCATCCTCGTGCGCGAGACCGGGCAGGAAATCGTCCTTCGCAACGCGCAAAACCAGGAGGTCAGCGTGGCCGTTGCCAACGTCCGCAAGCGCTCCAACGCGCAGACTTCGCTCATGCCCGCCGGGCTGCTGGACACCCTTCCGGAATCCGACCGCAACGACCTTGTCGCCTTCCTCAGCCGGCTGGGCAGGCCGGGCGAGTTCGACGCGAGCAAGGGCGGCGTGGTCCGCGTCTGGCGCGTGCTGCCGGTGACGCACCGCATGGATCAGGGCGGCTGGGAAAAAATCACGAAGGGCGACTTCACAGCGAAGTGGACGGCGATGGAGAGCGGCATTGGCAACATCACCTGGACGACGCTTGCCTCGCTGGTGAACGGTTCGCTGACGAAGTCCGAGTTCGCGGCGCTGACCGACATGCCCAAGAGCGTGACGCTGACGAGCTTGTTCGTCGGGACGACCTTTTCCCTCGCGAAGGCGGGCCCGGTGACGCTGAACGTCGAAGGGATCGCGAAGCCGGAAATCTGGATCGACGGCCAGCGGCTCTCGAAGCTCGGAAACAACTTCTCCGCCGGCACGCACACGCTGATCCTCCGCCTCGACGGGGCGCAGCTCCCCGAGAAAGTCCGGGTGAAATCCGCCGAAGCAAGCTGGTCGCTGAACTGACAGGGCGGCAACGCGGACTTTGCAGGCGTGAAGCGCCTCCCCTCAGCCTCCGGCCGAACCTCCCCCGGCCGACGGCGACGGAAATGACGTGGCTCCCCCGCCAGGCGTCAACGGACCCGCAAGGACAGTCCTGGGGTTGAAATACCGCGAATGATTCCGGGTGGAACGGCCAACTTGGCCGTTTTCGGCGGCAACTTGCCGCCGAGCTTCGGCACAGCCAATGTTCGAGCCAATTGGTGCGGGCTTGGCGCAGCACGAGCGGCGGGCGGGTGGCCCGTTCCACCCGGAACAATTCGCTCCACCTCGGTGCGACGGGAGCGAGAAGCCCTTCGTGCGCTACTTCACGAAGGCCGCGCTCTTCTTGCGCCCGGCGCTTTCGATGAAGGCCAGGAGGTCGAGCATGTCTTCCTTGCCCAGGGCGTCGGCGAGGCCCTGCGGCATGGGTGAGAGCTTGGAGAAGCTCCGCTTTGCCACGTCCGCCTTCTTCACGGTGATTTTCGTTTCAGGCTGGAGCTGGTTCGGGACGAGCACGAACTGATCGCCCGTTTCATCCACGAGCCGGCCTGTGAAGTCGTCGCCGTTCTTCAGCACCACGGTGGTGTTCAGGAACTGTTCCGAGACGACCTTGCTCGGGTCGAGAATGCTCTCCAGCACGTCGCGGCGGCTGAAACGCGAGGCCACCGCGGTGAGGTCCGGCCCCACGCCGCCGCCCTCGTTTCCAAAGCGGTGGCACGCGAGGCATTGCGCGTCCACGAAGGCCTGCCGGCCCTTCTCGAAGTTCCGGCCCCTGCCGGCGCGGTCGAGATCCTTCTCGAAGTCCGCCATCGTCCACGTCTTCACGAAGCTGCGCGTCTGCGGCTTCGGAAACTCGCTGACGCCCTTCCGGTTCGGCCGGTTGCTGTTCAGCTCGTCGGTGATGGTGGCGATCTGCCGCCCGAACTCGGCCTTCTCGGCGGCGGTCAGGTTTGCGGTCAGCTCCTTGAGAAAGTTGATCAGGAAGTTTTTCATGCTCGAACCGTCGCCGTAGGGCCGGCCCGCCTCCTCGAACCACTTCAACGTGTCGCCCTGGTGCGCATGGCCGGAGCGGTCCCTGGTCCAGTAATCCAGATACTCGCGACGCTGGTCGGCGGTCCAGTGCTTCGCGGTGCGCAGATGGAAAAGGTAATGAAACATGTCCTCCTGCGTGGGCGCGGCGGCCATGAGCGTGAGCGTCTTGTCCACCACGTCGGGCGCGCCGAGGGCGATGAGCACCTGCGAAATCTCGCGGTTCACGAACGTGCTCTTGTTCGGGTAGCTCTTGCTGAGTTTCTCCGTCGCCAGCTTCACCACGTCGGCGGAGGGCAGGCCGTTGCGGGCGATGCTGACCTGGACGACACGAATCTTGTCGAGCTGCTGGCGCTCGGGGAGCGTGGCCAGCGGCCACTTGCCGAGCGCGCGGAGGCATTCGTCCTGCGCAGACTTGCCGCCGAGACGGGCAAGGGCGAGCAACGCGGTGAGACCGCCATCGGCGGATTTCTCCTCCAACGCACGGCTCTGCCAGGTCGTGACGGGCTGCGCCTCCAGGGCGACACGCGCGGCGAAGCGGATCGCGCGGTCCGGGCTGTTCAAGTGCGGCCAGATGAAGTCCAGCGCCGTCGGGTCGGCCTTGCCGTGGTAGGACTCAAGCCGGCGGCGCAGCGCACGCGCCCCGGCACCTTCCTTGTTCGCTTCCCAGGCCGGCGCGGTGGATTCCCCGCCGGTGTAGCTCACGCGGTAGAGGCCGGAGGCCGTGCCGCGTCCGCCGATGACGAAATACATCGCGCCATCGTCGCCGATGACGAGGTCGGTCAGGTTCAGCGGAGGCTTGGGCGCGCCGGGTTTCATCAGGCCGGCGGGGGCGACGAGATTCTCCCACGTCGCCGAGTAGCTTGCGCCTTCAGGCTTGAGATGCACCGCAATGAGGCGGCCGTAGGTCCAGTCCAGGATGTAGAGGGCGCGCTGATACTTCGCAGGGAACTTCGCGCCCCTGCCATTGCCCACGCCGGTGGGGCAGCCGACGCCGATGTTGGGCGTCGCGCCAAGGCTGTCCGCGTAATACTCCGGCCAGCGGCCGGTGCCCGAGCGCCAGCCGTAGTCGCCGCCGCTGACGCAGTGGTTCACCCGCGTGGGCACATACCACGGCATCCCCCAGTCCCATTCCATGTCGGAGTCGTAGGTGAACAACTCGCCGTCCACGTTGAAGGCGAAGTCGTAGTGGTTGCGGAAGCCGCCGCAGAAGAACTCGAACTTCGTCCCGTCCGGCTTCCCGCGCAGCACGTAACCGCCCGGCGCAAGGATGCCGGCGGCGTGGCCGTTGCCGTCCCACTGGCGCGGGAGCACGTGGTCCTCGCCGTAGTTGCGATACTGCGGGTTGGGCTCCAGCTCGGCGGGCGGCTTGGTGTGGTTGCCCGCCATCACGTAGAGATTTCCATCCGGGCCGAACGTGACGGCGTGCGGGCCGTGCTCGCCGCCGCCGGGGATTTTCTTCACGAGTTCAATTTTGCCCCACTTGTCGCTGCCGTCGTCGGTGATGCGATAAAGGCCGGACTCGAACTTCGTGGAATACTTGTTCACGACGACCCAGAGCGCGCCGTTGGCGAAGACCGAACCCTGCGCGTCGTAGAGCGGCCTGGCGATCCAGTCGCGCCTGGCAACCTTGCCATCCTTGCCGAGCGTGACGCGGAGGAGGCCGCCGTCGGGATTGGCGGACTTGTATTGCGGGCTGAGGATGAGCCGGCCCTTGTCATCCTTGCACAGGTTGACCCATGAACCGTCCTCCGGCTCGCCGTTGAGGATGAGTTCGACCTTGAAGCCGGGCAGTGCGAAAAGTTGTTCAGCGGGGGTGGCCACCCGGCGTTCCTCGCGTTTCGACGCTCCGGCGGCGGCGGGCGCAAAGACATTGCCCCACGGCGCCATGCCGAGCTTGCCCAGCGACTTCGCCGCGCTCCAGGCGGAGTCCACAAAGCCGGGCTTGTTCCAGTCCTTCGCCTCCTTGTCCGACGCCTTCCAGGACGCGTCGGTGACGATGACCTGGCGGCCCTTGTCCGTGGTGAGCGTGAGCTGGGCGATGGCGGCGGCGGCCGAGCTGTCGCCGTTGCGCCCCAGGATGGCGAGGAGGTTCTGGCCGGGCTTGAGCCTGGCGGTCACGTCGGCCTTGTGGCCGCTGTGCCAGTCGTGCGCCGTCACAACCCGCTCGCCATTGACGAAGACGTCGAGCCCGTCATCCGCCGTGGCGATCAGCTCGGCCTTCTTGACCGCGCCCTCAACGGCGAAGGACTTGCGGAAGTAGCGGACTTCGGCGGTGGTGGACTTGTTGAACCAGATCCACTCCGGCGTTTGAGCGGCGGCGGATTGCACCGCCACGATGACGGCGGCGGCGAGCAGGCGGAATTTCTTCATGCGTGTAAAAATGCCCGGGACGGGCGGCTGTGAGAACCGAAAAAAGAGTCGTGAAAGATCCGACGGGCGGAGCAACCGCCGTTGAAAGAACCCTGATCGGTCTCGGCTACTTCCCGATCTCCAGTGCGAAGAGCTGCTTCTTGTCCCGCTGGTAAATCTTCCCGTCCGCAATCGCCGGGTGGCTCCAGGTGTTGCCGCAGACCTGGATGCGGCCCAGTTCCTCGAACTTCTCGGGGCTGGCCTTGAGCAGCAGCATCGTGCCGGTCATGTCCTGCACCAGCAGCTTGTCCCCGGCGGCGATGACGGCGGCGTAGTCGCCGAAGCCGGGGTGGCTCCACTTCAGTTCGCCGGTCTTGAAATCCACGCAGATGAACTCGGTCTTCGCGCCGGTGCCCAGGCCGTAGAGGTGGCCGTTGACCAGCACGGGCGTGGCGAGGGTGATTTTGACTTTGTCGTTCTTCCACGCCGGCTCGAGCTTGAAGCCGCCGCTGTCCTTGCTGACGGTGAACTTGGTCAGGCCGATGGACGAGGAGGAGATGGTCACGGAGTTGTCCGCGAGGATCGGCGTGAGCACATGGCGCTTGGCACCGGTCTTCACGGGCGTCTGCCAGAGGATTTTCCCGCTGCCCACGTCCACGCCCATGAGCGAGTCGCCCGTCAGGTGGATGACCTGCCGCGTGCCCGCAAGCGTGCCGACCATGAGCGAGGAATAGGCGGTGTTCTCGTTGCCGGCGGTCCAGAGCACCTTGCCGGTTTTTTTGTCGAAGGCGACGAGCGTGCCCTTGGTCGGGCTGCCGACGGGGACGAAGACGCGGTCGCCGTCAATGACCGGCGAGCCGTTGTTGCCGTGGCGGCGGGCGGCGGTCTGGTTGGCCTCGGGCGTGCGGTTCTTGTTCCCGAGGAAGGGCGCGGCCCAGTCCGTGCCGAAGTTTGTGCGCCAGACGGTTTTTCCGTCCGCCAGCGACAGACAGCGGAACTCACCGCGACAGGTCTGGACATAAAGCCGGTCACCGTCCACCAGCGGCGTGCAGCGCGGGCCGGTGCCGTAGGTGTTCTCGAAAGCCTCGGACTCGCCCACGGCGGCCTGCCACAACGGCTTGCCGGTTTTGAGATCGACGGCGTGCGCGACCTCCTGCCCTCCCTGCTCGTCGAGGTAAATCAACTTGCTGCCCGCGACGATGGGCGAGGCCTGGCCGTTGCCGACGGGGATGCTCCAGAGCGCCTTCGGCTCCCTGGGCAGCGCGGCGATGGTGGCGCTGACGTGGCCGTCACGGTTGGGGCCCCGCCACTGCGCCCAGTCGGCGGCGGGCAGGCTGACGGCGAGGAGGATGGCGGCGGAGCAGAGCGGGGTTTTCATGTGTGTTGGCGCGGATATTGACGGCGGCGGGCAGCCGGTTAATCAAGCTCTTCGGGTCTGCGCCTGACACAATCCGCCGGGCACCATCTCCCCCGTTGACACGTCGCGGCTCCTTGTTAGTGTCGCGACTCCTTTTTCGCGGACTTTCCCGAAAACGACAGACTGACCCGACACATCCTGATTATGGCTAAAACAACGAAATACGTTTACACGTGGGGCAACAAGAAGGCGGACGGCGACGGCTCCATGAAACCCCTTCTCGGCGGCAAGGGCGCAAACCTCGCCGAAATGACGCGCATCGGCCTCCCGGTGCCTCCCGGCTTCACCATCACCACCGAAGTCTGCACGTATTACTACGCCAACAAGCGCACCTACCCGAAGGAACTCCAGGCGCAGATGCAGGCGGGCATCGCCAACATGGAGAAGATCATGGGCACGAAGTTCGGCGCGACCTCCGGGATGCCGAACTTCGTGCCCATGATCTTCTCCATGTTGG